>Ga0116227_10016857_pt1 | contig 10363 bp, 6 predicted proteins | sample S1TSphgellanicum_FD_89693 | JGI IMG/M metagenome (GOLD analysis project Ga0116227, IMG submission 89693) | Host-associated microbial communities from peat moss isolated from Minnesota, USA - S1T2_Fb - Sphagnum magellanicum MG | ecosystem: Host-associated > Plants > Peat moss > Unclassified...
GAAAAAAAAAAATTGTTTTTTTTTTTTTTAAATAAAAAAAAAATAAAAAAAAAAAAAAGGAAAAAAAAAAAAAAAAAGGGGGGGGGGGGGTAATTTTTAAAAAAAACCTACACATTAGGCTTTTTGTTTTTTGTTGCATAAATGCCAACCCTCAAAGTTGACCTTCTTCATGATGTGAAAAAAACTCTCTTTCGCCGATTGCCCCTTTTGACCCTCTTCATGACTCATCAACCTCTAGAGCACATTTGATGCGTTGTTCATTTTGAGCACATGTGTCCTATTTGAAGCCCTTTGCCTCTTGACTCACTAACCTCATGAGTCCTTGTGATCAACCCTTGAACATACACCTCCTTTCCTCCTTTCATCCTTTTGATTCTCATGAATCTTCTTGATTGACCCTTAAGCATGTGTGAATGTGTTGTTCTTCTTGAGCAATGCCTCTCATCTTCCCATCCTCATGTCCTCTTCCTAAGCATGCACTTCTCATCCTTTTGTCATTTTTTTAAACATCCTTTTGATACATTGATACAACTTCTTTTCTGTGTTCAACCAAAATGGAGGTGTAGAAAAACAATTAAGCAAACCCCTAAATCTTGAAATGGAGAGATGCCCCCACTACCTTAACCCTAATTGGGATCATGCCATATTTCCTCCCTCATTAAAAAGATAAATTAGTTGCATTTACATTTTAAAAAAGTAAAATCTCCATGGCTAAATCCCATTTTCTTTGTCGTTAAATAACAAAAATTTGCCAAAAAATAGTAATATTAATGCCAATTTTTTTGATTAAATATAACCAAATAATTATATTAAAATCAAACCTTTTTTTTTTGTTGATTGCATATAACAAAAAAATAATATTAAAATAAAAAGTGTTTTTATCATTTTCAATAGCCATAATTCAATTAAAATTTAAGACCACTTTCTAGATTTTTATACACGGTTCAAACATGTAGCCAAAAATATTTAATTAAAAAAATTACTTTTATATTTAGCTTGTAGTAAAATCTAATTAAATTATCCTATGTATCATTGTCACTTTGGCCATAAAACAAATTTTACAAAAACATTTCATGATTATGGTCACATAAACACTTTCACCCGACGTCATATGAGGCATTAGTATCATGTTGCAAGACATAATGAAAATGTCATGCCACCATGTATCAATGTAATTCTCTATATAGTCCTTAGTATTAAAAGTTACCATGTGAACTATAAGAAAAATGTTCATCCTTTGTCAACCTTTTTTTTAGGAAATTTGTGAAGGGTAAGGCCTTGTTGTAAGCATGTGCCATCAAAACCTAGCAATCATTTTATGCTTGGGCTACCTATGACTACATTACACAAAAAATAAGTAAAATAAATAAAAAAAGATAAAAAGATAAATAAATATGCAAGTATATTTTAGTGTTGTCAAGTTCTTTTTTTAAAATATAAAACCTCCAGTTTGGTTATGACATTGAAAAATTTATGTGACAATTCTCTTTGTACAAGTTTGAACTAGGTTCTTCCAAAATTTGAACCCTTTGGTTTTGGTTCTATCACATTTTTTCAAATTCAACAACTTTCAAATGTGATTTTTGAATAGGTTTGGTTCCATGTACACACTACACGTTTCCCAATGCTAAAGATTTATGTGAGTACAAAATTTTATGAAAAATTAAAATAGGGGTCTATGTAAATAAAAGTTGAACGACTAATTATAATTAATAATTAATTATAAAGCTAAGTTTACTTATTAGCTTTTGAAAAAAAAAAAAACAACTTTTAAAAATACATATCTTTACTCTATTCTTAAAAATATGTTTTCACGGTTCCAATTCCAATTCGAGATCTAGTAAAACATTTTTTTTTATGGTTCAGTTCTTGTGTCGATTCCAACAAGTTGATGTCAACTCGGGTCTAGGTTACAAGAACCTAACCCTTAATCGCTGATTTTTTCCCTTCAAATCGGATACCTTCTCAACACTAAGTATATACATGCTTGTATTGAGGTGCTGAATTGAACTGCTCAAATGGAGAAGGTTCGAAGGTCACTCCCGAAGAGGATAAGTTTGGCAATTGTGATGAGTTGGTACATTATTGAAGGTAGGTAGGTAAGTAGGTTGACTTGAAAGGAGGGAGGAACCGCGTGATGCTGCTGCTGTTACAAAACACGGCATGCCGATGTTTGGACTATCACACACAGCTAGCTGGGTGACAGGAGACAGAAATGTGGCCACAGATCCGACCATCACCCCCATATATTCTGACTAGCTTCTGTCTGCCGTCCAAAAAATGCACAAGAAGAAATTTTGTCCTTTTCCCTTTCTTTCAAATCCTGGTAACTTAAAAGTTGAAAACCCCTTTTTTTTCTCCTTTACTTTTCCTACCTGTGAAAATTTTCTTTAATTTTAATTTTTAAAATTTCCAATTTTCTGATGTTGCTTCATTGGTTAGCATTGGCATCTCTCAAGAGCGATTTAGCATTAAATTAAATGATGGCATATTTTTAGAACCTGTCTAAATATATATTTTTTAATTAGTTAAAAAAATGCTAACAAACCAAAATCAAAATCAAAATGTGTTGAAAAAATTTCAATTTATTTTTCTAATTTTGGAGAATTTTTTTCAGAAAAGGAATATTGTGACAAAATATTCCCCTATTATTTATTATTATCATATTTGGCAAAAATTTTGCCCTCCCCCCCCCAAGAAAAAAACGCTGCTTCCCACTCCCACACAAACACAACCTTCTAATTGGTTCTTTTTCAAAATTCGAAAATATAACTATCGAATTATTCCAAAAAAAAAATTCTCTAATTTCTTGACAAATTTTGGTTCTTTGAAAAAACAAATTGGGGAGGAGCAGGGGGCAGGGATTTTCAACATTTTCACAACTAATATAATTCAGTGTGGAAGCTGCCCGAGGAGCTAGGGTGCTACTAACAGAAACATTGGGCAAGGTTCAAGGGGATGAGAAATGAGGAAGATTTGTAATCACTGGAAACCCAACCCCCAAAAAACCACAAAAATAAGAAAAAAAAACTAACACTGAAAATTTTCCCATTTCTGTTTATAAAGCAATGTTTTTTTTTTTGGGGGAGTTCCATATGAAGATTTAGCCAGATTTTGGCTACAAGCTAAATATGAGAAGAAAAAAAAATTAAAAATTCTTCAATCATTTTGGCTACCTACTTGAACCATGAATAGAAAATCTGGTGTTTTTTCTTAAATTTTTAAAGTTCGCTTTTTGGCTATAATTTAGCCAGCAAAAATAAGACTCTTCTAATGTGTATGGTGACACCTGATTCCAGTAATGCCCTTGTCCAACAAGGTATTGCCTTTGTGTGTGCCCCCTTCCACTAATGCCCTTGTACAAGGTATTGCCCTTATAATTTTTGAGATATAATTAAAAAAATTAATTTGATGTTATTTTAAAAACTTCAATAAGGCTTTGATGAATATTTAATAATAAAAATTCATAATGAAATTAAATTTTAATCGATTAATTTGTTTGTATTGTTGTTGCCTTTTATGTTATAAAAAATTATTATTGCCCTAAGCTAGTAGACATGCATGTATGATTTCTTTTCAAAATCTTGTGGATGAAAAGCCTAAAACACACTTCATTTCAAAAAAGCATTCGCCATAAACCCCTCCCCCCCCCAAAAAAAAAACTTCTCTCTACTACTTGGTACATCAACCTGGCAAATAAATGTTGGTAAAGCATGAAACCTCGGGCCTTACATAAGGGCCCTAGTAAGGTGGAGCTGAGCATAGGCCCAATTATGGTAAAGTGTGTGGTTAAGGGCTTTACCAAGGGCTTGACTGAGCATAAAGCTTGGGCATACTTTCATTTGTTTTTTTTCGCCCCTTGATACCTGATGGATACCCACCAAGAGCTGCCCAGATACATTTTGGGTTCTGTTATGTACATTTAGGGCACTGCAAAAGAAGAGACATATAGTGTCCATTATATGACCCCAACAACATGGGCAGCCAAAATGTGTCTGGGCAGCATCAAAAGATAGATGGGGGCTAAGGGCAGACAATGAAAAAAGAAGAAGGCAGGTGGTACTTTTGTACCTTGGCTTGATTGTCTTCTGATTGTCTTGCCAGTTCTGACCTCAACTATCCATATGGGTTTTTTGGGGGTGGGGGTTAGGGTTTAGGGTTTTTTTGAACTATTATTTTGTTGCTACTTGTTGTTGTTGTTTTGTCTTTTACTATTGAGGATTATCAAGTTGGGTAATCTTGATGTGTAGTTGGATCCAAAGGACATCAACATTGGAACTGACGTTGGCAACAAGCAAACCAACTTCCACAAAATAAAATGATGTAAGAGATTTCGCGAAACCATGTTTGTGATATTATCTTGGGCAACATAGACATTCATCATTTCATACAAAGAATTATGTTTCTAAAGTGTTTTTTGGCATCAAATTTTGATTCAACAATTGTTAGTTGTTAGCTTTATATTAGATTTTTTTTTGGGTTGATTTGAACATTAAAAATTTCTCACAAGGACCTTTTGGTGGGAGGTTGTTGTTGAATTATCAATTGAATTTCTCCTATTTCTTGTAATCTCCATGTTCATCAATTGTGTCAAACTTATTATTGCTTTAACCAAATTCATCTAGGTTTTGTTGATATCTCTATCTTTGTTTTTGAAATAATGGAGGTGCTTATCCATCAAGGATTCTTGAAACTTCACACACTTTTCCACAAAAACCAAACTAATCTTGTGAATTTAGTTGATGGAGTCTACTAGCATTTGACTTCTTTTTTGCATTGCCTTTATCATGCTCCTATGTGTAGATGAGTAACTCCATTTGATGCCTTTTGTCACTTTCCCTAACCTAGTTAGATCTATTATGTCCTATGTATTTTTCATGAGGTCACTTGGGAAATCATGTTCATGTGAGGTAGATTATAGATTGGTTGATTTCCCATGAATTCCAAAATGTTGTAAATTTATTCTTGTTGAAAAATTAAAGGAGGTGCAATGCAAGCTTGTCTTGTTGTTCATTTACCAATAATCCTCATTGTGACATGCCCTAAATTAATAATTGAACATTTTCTTCAACTCTTTAGTCATTGATCCCCATTTATTTTTACATGTCAAGCCATTCCTCATGTGTTGAAAAAAACTTGCATCCATGACACTTGTATAGACATTCTTTTCACTTTGCCACTATGGTTTCCAATTGATTATGGGTCAATTTTGTCAAGTGTAACAATTTGTTTGTTGTTCTTTGTTTTGATTAGGGCCATGGTCTCACCATGCTTCCAATTTGGCTGTCTCAACTTCCTTGCATGCAATTTATGGTTGAATCAAAGTTTTGATTGACAAGTTGTTTCTTTGCTTTGCTACATTTTTTCATGGAAATTTTTTTGGGCAATATCATTTTGTAAATTTCCATTGAAAACTAACCTTATGAACAATTTCAGTTTCTTATTTATTTTCTATTTTTATTTTTGCTGTTTGTGCCTTCTATTGAAAATCTCACAAGTTATATATGTATTGTTTTCCAAGTCTGGAAAGCATGGAGTTGAAGAAGGATTCAAGAGACTAAGAGGATCAAATTTAATTTCTTCATCTAGCAATTATGTGTGATTGTGAAAGCCCAACTGTGCATGGTTATGTATTGTTCGCAGCTTGTGTCCCCCATTATAAAAATAAATAAATAAATAAATAAATAAAAACTCATTTGACAAATTTTAAAAATTAATTGACTTTACGTTGTCATTTGGCAGGATTTGAATCCATTTGAATCATGCAAGCATCACACTATTGCCCAAACAATACATTGGCCAATGCTTGTTAGGAAGTGTTTAATGTCTTTCTTAGTGGAGGTGCTGGTCTCAAAAAGGAAACAAAAAAAAGAAAGAAAAAGGAGACACTGATGCCCAAGCCCAACTCACCAATTTCATTAACCCTTGTTGTCTCTACATTTGAACACACACAATCAAGTTACATTTTGTGGTGTAGAAAGGTTTGTTGGACACCAACAGCAGATTTTCACTTGCTTCTACAATATACTATAGACTGTAGTCACAAAATACAATTGCAGGAAGTAAGTCAGACTAGCTTCAAGTTGGTTTTCACTTACTTACCCATTGGACCCCTGTCTCTGATCTTTCTTTCAAAAGAGGAAATTTGATTGCAGCTTTGCTTCTCTTTCTTGTGGACCTTCGTGTGTCACACATACATACATTACCTCCGATGTATGGAAGGAACATGGGTTTTGATTCAGCATGGGCGGTATAATTTTCATATTGACAGGTCTCACCGTTTTAAGTGTATTGACTTACTATAGAACCCATCCCCAAAAGGAGCACTTGTTCATCATTGGGCTCATGACACATTATAAAAATGTTCTTCTAGTCAAATTTTTTTTCTCACAACACAAATGAAAAAAAAATTCATTACAAATAGATATTGTAGTCAATTTGGTTGTCAAGGTGTGTACATAAAAAAAATGATACAGAGAAATGGAATTTAATCACATTAGATTTGGATGAATGAATCCATCACTCGTTTCTATTTTGCTATACTTAGATCTGAAAAGTGAAACGAGAAAACAAAATCCCTTATCATGGAAGTCTACAAACCCTAATTTATGCCCATCACAACTACCGTGTTTATATATCCAGATCCGTGAAAGGATAAAAGTTTACTAGTTTGCGTGTGTGTGTTTTTTTTTAATTTTCCAGATCCGAGAAAGGATAAAAGTTTACTACATTGTGTGTTTATAATTTCCAACTATGGTACTAGAGTGAGATGCCATTAGCATTAAATACACCAAGAATTCCCTGGCTTTGAAATCATTAGATGATTCTGGATGTTGAAACTACCTTGCAAATACCCTAAGAAGAAGAAGAAGAAGAGCTTAGAAGGTGCATTATTGTTCACGAGTCAGCGCTTTAAGGCTCAGGTTTACAGATCTGAATGTGCTGAGTGAGTATTAAGTCATTGAAGAAGCTCTCATTAATGAGCCTTCTGCCTTCTTCCCTTGATCCCACCAGGTGTTAAGTTGCTTTTCTTCATTTTTTGGGCTAGACGATACAACCAAATCAAGGAGCGTCATTTACGACAGTTGTAAGCAGTTGTAAAAACCCTTCAGCCAGCCACCAAACATTGCCCCTGTTGTTGTATTGCAGGGGAGCCTTCCCTAGGGGGGGGGCGCCAAAACTTGCCAAAATTTGAAGCTTTGATTGGGTTTGGGGTGCACGCCCAAAATGCTCCCACACATAGAATTAAAAGCAAAGTGGAAGTGGAACTGATTTCACCGCAAACCTTTCGCAAAAATTTATGTGAAAAATTTATTTAAGAGCTAATTTTGGAGTTATATGTGTTTACACAGGCACCTAGTTTCAAAAATTGGGAATGGCAATTGGGAGAATTTATTGCTTGATCTAGTTAGGTTATATTAGGGGGGGGAGGTGTTAGGTTTTAATTGCTTGATCCAGTTTAATATTACCACCCTCATAAATGTGTTCAAGATTTGAGGAAAGTGTGGATTAGGTTATTAAAATACTTTTTCATTGGGTGGGTGCATTGAATGCCAAAAAAGAAAGCATTTTCAAAAGCATGTACAAGCCCCCTACCCCGGACACCAAGTAATGTGATTTTAGTTGTTTAACACGATGGTTGCTACTTAACGGGTAGGCTAGACTAGACTAGACTAACACGATGATAATGCTCGATAAAATTACCAAGTAATGTGATTCTTTTTGTAAAACAAAAAAACATTGTGGTTGCTACTTAAGGGGTAAGCATGATGATAATGCTCTTGACAAAATTTGCGGGCAGGTTTGAGTGAGTAGTAAAAGTAGCAGCAAGCAAAGCTTGTGGAAAGAACAACAAAATCTGCAAACACACCGAGGCAAGTGGGGCGGACGGGTGGAGTCATTGTTGGCAGCTGGCAATCGGGGTGTCTAGTATTTTGTGGCAGTCAAAAAGGCAGAAGAAACAAGAATCATTTTACTGTAAACTCCAAACAGGCTGTCTTTTGTCATTTTTCATGATGGAAAGAGCGCGGAAACATGTCTCCAGGCTTTGACCTCCAAAGAATCCAATAGTTTCTGCACACACTACTTATGATTAAATTTTTACCCTATGATTATATTATTTAAATAAATAAATAAATAAAAATAATTAAAGAGTTATTGTAGCATTTTACATCTAGATGCTTATCATTTCTAGCAAGAAAGCTGAAAGAGGAAACACCAAGTCTAATATAAAAATCAGGAAATATCAACATAACAATTATTTTACGTAGTCGCACGTACAATAGAAGTTGCACATACATACAACTTAGTACATATTTCCAACTGACCTACCGTGTTTCAACTATTATAAAATTTGGGTTGGTGCCAAACTTCTCATATGGGTGTCTAGTCCAAATATAATCACAAGTTTTCATGCAAATCTTTCAGGTGATCAATACGCAAGGAATTCACAATTTATGGATCTTGGATTTGCATACCCATTTATTTAGCTTAAGGAATGTTGTGTTGTGTTGTTGTTGTCGTTTATTTTTTCCCCACCTGTTTTGTTTTGCAGTTCATATCTCTTGTGTAACAACATACAACCCACATTTTATGTTTTTGAAAGTTGATCTCTAAACCAATAAACTAATCAGAGCCAAAGAATTGAGAGCGGGATCATACTCTCTATTTGACAATGCCAATTGTAATTTGTGAAGCTAACATTTAAACTATGGTAGTTAGAGTGCTTCTCATGCGATGCTGAGCATGTGACCCTGCAAAACTATTTCTCACATCCAAGTTTAGTTATTTACCCTTTTGTCAACCCCACCCATAAAAACTGAAACTGGCACAGCAAATAGTTGAAAGACTACTAATAGCAACCCACTTAGACCAATCAAACTATCTACCCAACAGCAGGTGTTACCAGAGCGTCTGTTACAGGCCTTTGAGAGAAAGCAGGGCCAAAAACATTTTGCTGAGTCAAACCAATATGTTTTTTGACTTTTCTTTCTTCCTATTTTCTTTTTGCAGGGCAAACATATTGAGCACAGGTGGAGCTGCTCTATCTAACCCCTCTTGTTAACTACAGGTACGAACTAAGGCACATGGAGAGCAACTGCAAGTAATTAAGGGTGTGAGATTTAGATGGACAACTTAAAAAGAAGTTTATTACAAGTCAACTCCTGTGCCTAAAACCGTGCAGAGTAGCTCTTCTCTTCTCTTCTCTTTTTTTGTAGCCATGGAGTAATAATGAAATTATAATCATTGATGAAGTTAGCTTTTTACCATTAGAGAACTTCTCCTGTGACAAAATGGAGAAGTTAGATGGTTAGACTTAAAAACTACAGAATGACTTTTGGTGTGGTGGGGACATCTGACAAATTAAATGCCTTTCCTAAATCCACAACTAAAAATCAAAGGAAATCTGGGTAGCCTAGCTAGCATGACAATCTGATCTCCTCCCCCAAAAACCCAAGTTTTAAAAAAATAAAATGCAATTTACTAAGTTATGTATCTAACCCTACCAACCCAACTACTTCCCCCTCACACTACTACCTAGGTAACTAACTACCTATGTGAATGGGTACCTACCACATAGGTCAAGTAGGTAGTGAATGTAAGTGGTTACTATGTAAGTAGGCTACCATAGTACCTTTTTGGCATCTTCTTGACCAATATATTTATTTTTTCAGTTTTTTCACATATGATGATAAAAATAAAAATTTCCTGAAATTCTTAGAGTTGAGGTGGGGATGGGAGGGGGGGAAATAATCCAAGAAACTTTTGCACTACTTATGCACACCACCAAGCTTTAGGGTAGGTAGTCAATAGTAATGTCAAACAAATTTTGAGATTTTTTTTTTGGGGGGCATTTCCGAGTGACTGATTTTGACTAACATTTGGATAGTTAGTTCATAGCTAACCACTGTGGTTTTAAGCTTCTGATAGGAATGCAATGAAAAAGTGAGTGTCAATCCGCACGCCACCAGCATCCATGCCATCCTGCATGGTGGTACTTGGTGGGTGCTTTTGCTTGTTCACTCTGATCCAACAACATCACACAATGTACTGTGATCCCAACATCACATGAGAGAGTAGCAGCAGCAGCAGCATCAACAGTATTATGGTACTACTCTCTACTCTCCCCCCACCCCACCCCACCCCACCCACTGCAGCAAAAAACTTTCCCACTCTTCTTTCAAAAGGTGTCTGTCTGGAAGTTTGTACAAATTGCAAACACAAAAAAAAAAAAAAAAAAAAAAAAACCCCCCAAAAAAAAAAACAAAAAAAAAAAAAAAAAAAAAGACCCGGCAGATAAACAAAAAACAAAAAAAAAACCCAACAAAAAAAAAAACAAAAAAAAAAAAGACCCAGAAGAAGA
>Ga0116227_10016858_pt1 | contig 10362 bp, 6 predicted proteins | sample S1TSphgellanicum_FD_89693 | JGI IMG/M metagenome (GOLD analysis project Ga0116227, IMG submission 89693) | Host-associated microbial communities from peat moss isolated from Minnesota, USA - S1T2_Fb - Sphagnum magellanicum MG | ecosystem: Host-associated > Plants > Peat moss > Unclassified...
AATTAACTTCATCTACGAACGCAACCTAATAACTAGACATACATTCGCATTCGTCCTTCATCGGTAGCATTTGTGCTTTCAAGCATAGTCACCTTGTAGAACCGGAGGTAGAGGGACAAAAGTAGCCTCATATAAGAGTGCATGGAAAGATCAGTGCATTAAAAAAGGTTATAGGTGTTCTTACAAAGGCCAATTTTGAAGTAGAGGCCATGTGCATGCATGAGCTTAAAGAGCTAGTAGATTTAGAGTTTAAATCTATTAGTTTGGATAGTTTGGCAACAAACGAAAAGAAGATGGTGGCTCAAACAAACTTAATATCTACGCAATCCCAAGTGCAAGTTGTGGAATGCACACTAGAAAATGAGAACAATAAGTTCAAATTTCTTAAGTTAAATGTAGATTTTATTTTGTCAACTCAACAAGTTGTTTCTGAATTGGAAAATTCAACTTTGTCACAAAATTTTGTAGGTTGAACTAGATTGTTCACTTTTACAAGAATGGTGATGTTTAATCATATGTGGTCATCATTACTAAAATTCCAAGTTTTATGGTTAAAAAAACCCCCAAAGTGACAGGCCTCAAAAAAGCCCCTTGGTTTTCTGAAATAAGTTGATTTTAACAAGTACAATATGACTGGGATGGTTTTTTGACCAACCCTAGGGTGGTGCCTTTGACTGAAGTTTATTTGACTCATTAATTTGACAAAATTGGGCTAAAATGGGCTTGGTTTTATTAACTAATAATGGACAAGTATTACCTAACGTTATTTGTATCAATTGATTAATTTCAGTATGGAACCATTATTCTTTTAACTGGTTTTCCAATGATAGGGAATGGTCCTTTCTACTAACCTATGCAATTATTTGAATGTTTTTACTAACACAATACTATATGAACTTGCCAAAAAATGCATTATTTGCATTGATTTTTGTACAAGTTGGAAACATTTGCAAAAGAACAACACACATGTAGGGAACTAAAGTGGTGTAGTGATTATACCAAAATACAATTAGCATGGAAAGGCAACAAATAGAGTTTCAAAAGTTTTGTTGTCAAAGAAAGTTTCTTCCTACCTCATTATTTGGGCACAACATCCTTTTCATGCCACATCACAACATAGTTGTTAGGCTTCTCATGAACTTTGATGGTAGTTTACTTGGAAATGGCACTTTAGTTGTCGAGTTTTAATGCTTGTAAGTGCTATTGTGCACCTACTAGGTGCAATTTCTTCTTCATGGTATTTTGCACCTACCCAAGCTAACTATGAATCCTAAGCCGCAAACCGTTCACTCTTTTGGATCCATTAAGTCCACATTCATTGTCAGTTTCAACCCAACCTACAAGCATGTCATGTAATACTTTATAATATGTGGGTGTTGATTCCAAATGCAAACAAATCAAGTTGAATGAACATGAAATAAATAAAAAATTGGGGATTTTAATTCAACTTACATGTGAGCTTATAGATTTAAGCTTGTGGTTGGGAGATCCATGGGTCCCTTCTTTGGACATGGTGTTTGTGACCTATATCAATCCTAATTATACATTCCATAGTACCATTCAAAAGGCTGGAAAATGTGGAAATTGAATTCAAACGAAATCGAAATACAAATTCCATGTTTAATTAGCCTAACACATCATGGGATGACATACATGTTGTACAAAGCTATGCTTCCAAGTACATGATTTGAAGTATAAAAGGAAAGTATTCGGGTCAATAAAGACTTCAATTAATCATGTGTTGAAGTTCAATCAAACATAACCAAACTACTTTAGGAAGTGTAGAGAAAATGATTACACCTTTATGGCAGTCCTTTTGCTTAGAGACTTTTGCTTCCATTGTTGCCTGTTATTGTCAACTATTTTTGCCTATTGCAATTGTCCTAACTTGTCTACACTCATGCCACTGATTACTTTGGTTGGCCCACCTTTTAATCGAACATTGTCATGATTTTGTAATTCCTTGTTGGCATCACATGTAACCTATAGACACATACATCAAGCCCAACCAAGGTTCATATCTATCCATGATTGTATTTTGGTTATGAACATTGCAAATTGCCTGAAAAGGTTTAAGCATAGGTGAATGGTTGGTAATCATGTCTATTTCTTTACAGTGTACATTACCACCCTTAAAAAACATCAAATGCAAAACCAAATACACTTATCTGCAAAGGATTGCGATCAACCAAAGGCCTTTTATCAAGACTTGCAGCTTCAACTATTTGTTTAAATGTGCCCAAGATAGCCAAAACATCCTACACATAATAGAAAATCCCTATTAAGCCCAATTGTAACAAATTACCATAATGAAAGTTACATTAACTCTTTTTGGATATAAGAAATCAGCTTGGAAGAACCATGTGCTTGTTTATTACAACTATCAAACAAAGATGCTTAGGAATTTCCATTTTTAGATGTAGATTTGGGTAGGGTGACCATATTATTCCCTTCAGCCTACACACAACACATGTAAAGTCCACCAAATACTTTAACATCAATACAATGCATGCCCACTTATTCCAAGTCCTCCCAATTGTTAGTCTTTATCAACACAAAAAATTAATTCAAAAAAATTATTTGCGTGCTTATGGATGTCATCAAACAAAAACACCTCTTGGGTAGTTGCATTCTCAAAAATGGATTTGGAAAGGCCCATTTCATTCCCAACATCCTACACACAACATTAAAAAAATAGGTCAAATTTTGCGCAATATAAGTCAAGCCCATTTATGATGCCCATCTTTTAATTTCATCAAATTTCAAAACATTAGGAACCCAAAACAAAAGGTTACTTATGGCTGCCATTGAGCTACAAGAACACAACCTGAGCAAATCCAAAATTTCATTTAAACAAGCCCATTATGCCATGCCTTTCATCCTACCCAACACAAAAATTATATTAATAGGGTGTCACTACGAATCATGCCCAATCACTGAAGAGTACTAAAGTTTAATTCTAGTTGGCCCAATTATGAATTGGCCACATTATGTGGAAAGAAGTGCATAAGTCACCAAGTTTAAATCATTAATCCCAATTGTCATTTTGTTCCAAATTCTTGCACAAATAGTAACCTAATCAACATCCCAAGCGAGATTTAGTAGTAAGTTGAATTTATGAACCATAACCTCCTTATACTCTACCTACATTTCTTTTTAAGTGATAAGAATCTAATTAGTCCCAACCGAAATAGTTTTTAAATTTGATAATTTTTTTTTAATAAAAAGATTTTATTGTAGAGTGGTTTACAGGCCTTTCTAGATTTTAAGGAACAACGGTTCAGACTTTGGCATGTAACACTCTTTTATAACTATTAAGTTTAGCCATTATTTTAAGCCATTAAGTTTAGCCTTTGGGTTTAATCATTATTTTAAGTCATTGAGTTTAGCCACTAGGTTTGGCCATTAGTTTAAGTCATTGAATTTAGCCACTAGGTTTAGCCATTACTTTAAACCACTGAATTTAGCCATTAGGTTTTAGCCAATACTTTAAATCATTAAGTTTAGACCATTAGGTTTAGCCAATATTTTACGGCATTGAGTTTAAACACTACGTTTAGCCATTATTTTAAGCCATTAATTTTAGCCATTAATTTAAGTCACTAAATTTAGCCATTAAATTTAGCCATTACTTTAAGTCATTGAATTTAACCACTAGGTTTAGCCAATTACTTTAAGTCATTGAGTTTTACCATTAGGTTTAACCATTACTTTAAACCACTAAGTTTAGCCATAAAATTTAACCAATAATTTAAGCCACTGAATTTAGCCATTACTTTAAGCCACTAAGTTTAAGCACTAAATTTAACCATTACTTTAAGTCACTGAATTTAGCCACTATGTTTAGCCAATAGTTTAAATCATTGAATTTAGCCATTAGCTTTAACTAATAGTTTAAATCATTGAATTTAGCCATTAGCTTTAACTAATAGTTTAAGTCACTAAGTTTAACCATTAGGTTTAGCCATTAAGTTTAACCAATAGTTTAAGTCACTGAGTTTAGCCACTAGGTTTAGCCATTAAGTTTAACCAATAGTTTAAGTCACTGAGTTTAGCCACTAGGTTTAGCCATTAAGTTTAACCAATAGTTTAAATCACTAAGTTTAGCCACTAGGTTTAGCCATTAAGTTTAACCGATAGTTTAAGTCATTGAATTTAGTCATATTTATAGTCATTAAATTTAGCCATTAGGTTTAACCAATATTTTAAGGCACTGAATTTAACCATTAGGTTCAACCATTATTTTAAATCATTAAGTTTAACCATTAATTGTCACCTGGTTTAGCCATTATGTTTAATGATGTGAAATAAAAAAATTGATAAAAGTTGAACACCTTCGATGGTGTAGTCCATTGGTAAGGACTTGGTTTATCATTGGCAAGGTTTGGGGTTCAATTTTTATACTTACGACCTAGTGAAATAGTTAGTCATTTTGTTGGTCATTTCGCAAGTCAAAATGACAAGGTCCAATTTGACTACCTAGTCATGCTAGACATGTACAAAATGCCTTGTCCAGATTAACAAGATGGTTTTTTTACACCTCTCACTTTTGGGTAGAATTGTAGTAGTGAACACATTCACCTGTGCTTTGAATTCCTTGTATGATAAATCATACCCAATGTACTCCTAGTTTTCCTTTAATCTATCTTTCACCTTATTCATCAATGCAGGGGGTTTGGCATTGATGTTGTTTATGTTGAGATCTAAAATACTACAATAGGCAAGCAACATGTTGACCCATATATTCCAATAGGGGGGGGTTAAAACTTCCCTAATGAGTCACATGTTACAAAAAATGGCTTTTGGCCATTAGCCTTTCGGATGATAGCTTGCTTGCGTGCATTGGCAACTATTGTCCTTCATGTTTTTTGCAGCACAATGGCTCACTATTTTTGGACATGGAAGGAGTTGTTTCCTCTCCCCCTGTTGTAGCATTAAATCATATAGTCTAATGTGTCACTTGTGATTAGATGGAAACTTGATGTCTTGCAATTTTTGGTTGGACAGAAGTTTGTGGTTATGCAAGTCCAAATGATTTCATAATTACATCCATTGCCCCCTGTCCACCTTGCTCTAGATGTTGACCACTTCCAACATGTTGCAGCCTTCCTTGTTGTCCCATTTGGCATACACCTAATGATGTCAGTGTTGATATTGCTACCATGGCTTGTTGAAGCTATAATGGATTCCATTGCCCCAAGCCTCTATTTAAGTTTGGAATCCTGCTAAACCCAATTTAAATTCCAATAGTTAGGGTTCCAAAGTTATTGGGCATGGGGGTTAGGGTGTTTAGCGATGTTGGCATTGACCCAACCACCCCAACATTTGCTACAGAATTAAGTAGTACAACCAATTCACACAACTTGCGTAAGGCCATTGCATTAGAAACAAATGCAAGGGTTATATCAGGTTTAGAAACACCTATTGTGTCCATTTTCAATAATTGGGCAACATTTTCAGGGTTTGACTCATCACCAACTAAAGACTCTTGCCCATTGTGGCCACCTATTTCAAAATCATCTAGGGCGTAATTCCACACAATATCATCATCAACTATGGGCAATTCGTCGACATCAGCCCTTGATTGAACCCTTGACATATTGACCTTTTTGAATGAGTGTGTTTTTACCCTCCACGACTTTGGAAGCTCACCAATCTGCAAATGTACAACCATATCTTAATTGTAGAAATCCACATACAGGTCTACAAAGATGAATAATGGTTACATTGGTCTTCACAATTTCCATCATTCAGTAGACATTGAGTGGATAGGTAATACCATTGAAAAGGACGCAACCTCACATGTTGTAGCAGACAATACTTGAAGGTGGACATTTAGTTAGGATCAAGAGAAACATGATTAGCTCATTCTATAGGATCTATGTCTAGTACATTAGCACCATGTTGTGGCCACCAAATACAAGATACACCAATGCCTTCTCTTCCATGATGTCCCAAAATAATTCCAAGTTGTCCTAGACTTGAGAAAATTTGAGACTTATACATCTATGAACCATATAAGGACCTACCAAGTATACCTATGGACCAAATTAATCAAAATCTAGAGTTAAATTTCAAATTGCCCTTGAAATAACAAACACTTCACACCAGGATAAAAAGGGCAAAAGAGTCCCATTGAAGATCAATTATAGTTTCAAACCTTTTGATGACATAGCACAATGCTTTTGATCTTTGAATGAAATAAAGGAATCTTCCATAGAGTAAATTCAACATACCACTAATATTTCCTGCATAGTCACAAACAAGGTGAGATTTCAAAAGAAATAAGAAATGTTATAGTGAACCTATACTAAAATTGTAGCTTTGACCAACACCAAGTTGAGGAAATATTTAATTAATTTGAATTCCACCATCTCACCTTTCTAGAAAGCTTACACCCAAACATTGTTATTGTTGTTTGTGTTATACTAGGCAAATTACTTTAGGTCTTTGTGCAATTCACCTTCGTTTCCAACATCTCAAAGGTCCAAGTTTGGGACTTTGCTAATTATAACTAAGAGGGAATCGAATGACAAATGGCATGTCAAAATCATGCCAAATATAACTTGATTGTAAATATAACTCTAATATTTCAAAATGGTTCAACTAATATAATCATCAACTCATAGTGCAGATTCAAAATATTGTTGAATAACATGTAAGCTACATGTAACATATAAACCTAATCTACAAAGTAAAACAAAAGACAACACCCATATTACTCTTCAACATGATATGTGGATTGACATATCAAAGTTCAACATTGGGGTTCAACAAGCCCCAATATACAACTATCAAGCCTAGTCATTACCACAATGAGATCTACATAACCATGAAATGTCCCTAAACAACTTGATCCATTCATTGTTGAATTTTAGCCTTGATTGAATATGACCATTTCATGATATTTCATGACATTACAACAAATAGATTGCCCTAGTCATTAAGTTATTTGCATTGCTTACGTAAGAAGTCTTTTGGAAATTACAAAGTGCAAAGATTGTCCATAATCAAATTTGGGAACATTATTACCAAAGCTAACACAAATGATGGTGTTAACCAGCTATGGTTTTAGCAAATGCAAGAAAAAACAAATGGGGTCATGTAATCCCCACAAAATATTGAAACTCCATCATTCCTAAATTGTTTCAAACAACTCCACATCTAGTCCTTGAATGGGATACTAGGAACCGTGACAAAAAACCTAAGCCCATTTTTGAAAATTAAGGCTTCTAGGAACATTTGCACAATAAATCTAGTGATCCAACTTCACACATAAAACCATCATCTTAAGATTGAAAAAACCTTACCTTTCTTTTTCTCCTTAAACACTGCCTTAGTCGACCACCCACATTATTGTGTTTAGGTTGGAGAGACTCTAATGAACTTTGATTAGAACTATTTTCCCTTGCATAGAATGAAGATCCTTAAAGTGACCTTGACTTTGATTGTTGCTTGCTAAGCGACTTCCTAACGAAACTTCAAATACAAGTTCAATTGTTTACTTGTTGCAATGTGTGTTACGACATGGGTTTTTTCTATACTCAATATTTGGAATCAACTTCAATAATTTTTTTCCTTTTCATAATTGCTATGTTGACCCTGCAAACATTTTTTAAATACCTTGGATGAGGGAGCCCAAAATACGACTTACATTGGTTTTTTCTTGTCAGAGTACCTTGACACACCCACCTTACATGCACCACCTTTAAAAAAAATTCAAATGTGCTTCAAAGAATAAAATAGAAACTTTTAGCACCTTTAAACAAACAAATGTGTATGACAAAAAAATTGCACCCTTTTAAAAAAATCACAATTGTACTTCAAAGAAGACAAGAAAAACTTCCATCACCTTCAAAAAAACAAATGTGCATATGAGAAAGAAAAAATAAATTGCTTTGGGGTGGTAATCCAAGTATGTGTGTAACCTTTATATTCTATGTGATGGTTTTAACATGTAGTGGATTATAATCACACTAGTACTTCGGAGGAACATCTTGTGGTGCCATTGCATTTGTGTGTGACATTTGAAAGATTATATGGTTGCAAGTTCTAGGTCATGGATTGCACATGTCATCACGTAGTCCTTGATTGAATGTTTTTCTCTTTCAAGATCGAATGATAAGAGGATGAAATGGATGAAAAAACATTTGCCCATAACAATTGTTTTGGGCTCATGTAGCTAGGTTCCAAATGCTAGGTGCTATGAATAAACAGAGGTTGAAGTGGATGAAAAAAATTTGTCCATAAAAACTCTTGTCTTGGGTCTGTGTAGTTAGGTTCCAAATGTTATTTGCTGTGAATAGTCGTAATTAGGGTTTTTTAAGGGAATTTTTGGTTTGAACTAAACTATCATCCAAAAAATGTGTAAAAAGGGTGGGGATCATCACTAGGAAGGTTTAGCCTAATTTGGATATAATCCAATTGTGAATTACACATTTTTATCATCCATCTATATTTTTGGCTACACACTAGAAACCCAGCCATAAAAATCTACAATTTTTCTATATTCTTTTCATTTCTGGCGATTGAAAACCTCAAAAATCATTTCATTTTTGAGTTTTTCATTTTTCATTTTGATTTTTGGCAAAAAAATTCCAATAAAAATAACATTGGCTATAATATAATCAAATTTGTATGAAAATACAAGAATTTATTTGGGTGAAAAAGTGCAACCCATAGTACTATTAGCAACCCTTACTTTCATTTATGCTATGGAACTAGAGTTATGACATCCTAAAATAGTTTAATCAAAAAATGGATTAAACAAAATATGTAACAATCTAGAAATAAAAAATCAATTTCAAATTTGGCTACATGCCAAACCCAAAGACATAAATCTTGTTATTTGTTCATGACAATTTTTTAATTTTAAGGTAAATTTGGCTACCTCACAACTATGGAAAACCTATTTGAGGCAACATTAAAAAATGATTTGGCATCCCAAAGATATTTACCTAGAAATAAATTCATTGTATGGTAATGTTCATTCCAATTTTCTATTGTATCAAAAACACTAAAAACCATTTTTATACCTTGGGCATCAAATCTCTAGGGCTGATAGTTGATGTGAAGTGTAAAGCAAAGCCTTAACCAAAGAGACATGAATCCAATTGGAATTAGATTCACCATTGCAGACACATGACATTTTGAAACTAATAATGCTATATGTTTTGGTTCAGACACTTGGTTTTGTGGCTATGTCATTGGACCGATTCAAGAATGGCACATTCTTGAACCGATGTTTTACCACAAGTGTTTTAATTCACATGTTCTAATCCATGGACCCCTTGAAATACTTATGTGTAATAGGTATTAATACATGCATGTATTACCTACATGTTCAACCAATGTGGGTGCTAATTTCATGGGCTTCTCTTGCCAATTGAAAGGATTTTAGGATTCAATGGGTTGGAGGCTTGGAGTTATTATTTGTTCCAATTGTCATAACAAACTATATTTGCCACATTAAAGGAATGTAATTTAGATTACTCCTTTCAATCACCTAAAGGTTCCTTATCTTTAGTTAGCATATGAAAAAAGACAATTTCACATGCCACTATAACAAAGAAAAGGACAACAAAACACATGTGGAATTTACAAATCTCAAACATTCACAAATGTGGTTCAATTCATCAACAACTTCTAGAGCCTTGCTTTTATTATATCCTTCTAATCACCTAACACCACTACATATTGTGCCTTTTTGCGAAGGGCCAAACAAAAAATCGGAAGGGTTTGTGAAGCAAAAACAACTTGCCATATTTGCGATGCGACACGCATCGCACCTTGTGGTTCACCAACCATCACTAATTTATAATGTACCTTAAATCATCATAGCACTTTTGCGACATATATCACAAACAAAACTTTGCGACCCACTCAGTCTCCGTCCACCCTAGCAATATTCCACACTTCGCAACATTTAATCATACTCACAACATCGCACATTTTACAATACACAAAGTATCGCTAAACACTTTGAGAGTCACAAGAAATCGCAAGCTTGCGTTATTCGGCGCATCGCACTTTGCGTTTGAATATGTATCGTAAACCTCATCACAAATTTTTACAAAACTTTCCGATGGTGGACGTATCGCAAGTTGCAATGTGCGTTAGCTTGCAAAGTAGTAAAAGGGTTATTGGAGAAGGAAGTTTCGCAAAAGGTTTCACAATGTCATCTGATTTATCATGGCCTTTTTTTAAGTCGCATAAAATCTCGGTGACATTGAGGTAGTACATGCAGTAGTGCAAAGGAGAGTAGTACAAAGTTCCCAGAGGGCCTACTTGCAGAACTATAAAGGCTGAAATTCGCTAAAAACTTTGACACAATGAACATTGTGCAGTAATATAGAACCACAA
>Ga0116227_10016859_pt1 | contig 10362 bp, 10 predicted proteins | sample S1TSphgellanicum_FD_89693 | JGI IMG/M metagenome (GOLD analysis project Ga0116227, IMG submission 89693) | Host-associated microbial communities from peat moss isolated from Minnesota, USA - S1T2_Fb - Sphagnum magellanicum MG | ecosystem: Host-associated > Plants > Peat moss > Unclassified...
AGAGAGAATTTTGGGTTTATTAAAAAAAAAAAAACAAATTGGGGTTAAGGAAAAAAAAAAAAAAAATGGAGATTAGAAAAAAAAAAAAAGAAAAAAAAAAAAAAAAAAAAAAAAAAAAAAAAAAAAAAAAGGGAGAGAGAAAAAGGGTTCCCAAAAATAATAAAATCATGTCTTTAGAGGGGAAAAAAGAGAGAATTTTGGGTTTATTAAAAAAAAAAATACCAATTTGTGTTTAGGGAAATAAAAAACCAACTTGTGTTTTGGAAAAAAAAAAAAGGAAAAAAAAAACAAATTATATAAAGATGGATGAAAAAAGTGAGGACGGAAAAAGGAAAAAAGGAAAAAAGGGGTGGAAAAGAAAAGGGAAAGAAAACGCGTGCAATTAAAAGAAATGTCATACATGATAGGTAAGTAGGTAGGTACGTAGGGTACGTACGAGCAGCCAGGTACAAACGCGGTTTTTCCTTGCTTTAAACGGGAAGAAAACGAAGGCGAAGAAGAAGCGACGAAAGAACCCGAAGAGGAGTGGAAGAGAAAGGGATATGCAGTGACGCTCGCTCGCACCCCACACGGTTTTGTAACGGGATAGACAGAAACGATCACGTACGTGTTTCACACAGATTGCGATTGCGATTGCGATTGCGATTTTTTTCTCAAACGCCAAAAAAATATCTCCAAACCAGCATCGATCACACAAATCCCGCATGCGACGAACGAGCCAGCGAGCGAGCGGAGCTTTCGAGCCGTGTAAAGCTGGAGGCAGTTTCAGTCTTGGTAGGTAAGAGCTTGCTCGCAGTGGTGTTGTTTGGTTGGTTGGTTGGTTGGTTGGTTTCCGCAAATATTATATATATATACATATAAATATATATGTTCTCTCTCTCTTTCTCTCTATAAGATGAGTTCTCTCTTGTGATCTTTATGATCATGTTTTGAATGAATTGTTTCGTAAGTGAGAAAAAGAAAGAGAGATAAACGGAGAGTTTTCTGTGTGTGTATGTGTATTATCGAAGGAAACGGAAGCAAGGAATTGAGGAGGAAAACTCGAAGTATTACTTATTACTGTATGATTCGGTTCTTTTGAAAGTGGAAGTAGAGAAGAGAAGCTTAGCCCAGAGGAGAAAAGCTTAGCGTCCTAAGTACTGTGTGCTCCGATTCTTTTGATCTGTTTCGGATCTTTGTTAAAGCAGATAGTTCCGAGTTTTAGAAAGGGAAGAAGAGGAGGGGGGGAGGGGGGGGTGGGAAACTTTTAAGGTTTTCTGATTGCGCGTCGGTGCAGTCATTGTACAGGCGCTGTTTTTCCTACTACGTCGTCTGTGAAGAAGAAACATCAAGTCGTAACATAATGCTGAAGGCTTTTCGGAAGAAGAAACTGCAGGCTGCAAGCTCCCAGTCGACATCGTTGTCTGACTCATCCCGAGAGCCAGTTTCACCAGACTCAAATCTCCATACTCCTTCTTCTTCTTCTTCTTCATCTTCTTCCGCAAGGACAGAGACGACGACGATCGGAAGGAAGTCTTCGCAGCATGGGAATATCATATCCAGGTTCGCGAGCAAATCGAGCTTGAAATCCAAGAAAGGCAAGGAGTCGGTGGTCATTCAACAGAGTCGATCTCTTAAACAGGAGAGAAACGAGGAGGCAGAGTTGGCGAAAGCTTTTGCGATCTTCGATGTCAACAACGATGGTCGAATATCAGCATCGGAGCTTGGTTTGGTGCTCCGTTCGCTGGGTGACAATCCAACAGAACAGGAGCTTCAAGCTATCATACAGCATGCGGATGCAGACGGTGATGGCTTCATAGGTCTTCAAGAGTTCATTGACGTCAACACGTCAGTAGCGTGTCAGTCTTCGACTTCGTCTGTCGCATCAGTCAGCGGAGCACAGCCATCAGTGGAAGAGGACTCTGTGCACGTTGCGTTCCACATGTTCGACAAGGATGGGAATGGCTATATCTCCGCAGAAGAGCTTCACGCTGTTCTGGTCGGTCTTGGCGAGCGCGGCCATACGTTAGAAGACTGCCGCGGCATGATCAGCTGTTTCGACAAGGATGGCGATGGATTCGTTGATTACGAGGAGTTCCAATCCATGCTCGGTGTCTTCAGTTGATGCAGAGACACAGAGAGAGAGGAGAGAGTGAAGAACGTACGAGAAGTCTTCAGTCCTCAAGGATACAGTCGCAAACTTTGCCAGACTTCAAACCTTGAGTGGAATTCAGCCGCATGCCATCACAAAGCCCAATGTGTGGATGCAGTCAATGTTGCAGTACTTCTCTCTCCAGGCAGAACCAACAATCTCTCGTCCTTGGTCCTGGGATTCACGAAGTGGCCTGATGTAAGTAATAGACCTGGAGTGAAAGATTTATGGTGGGTTTTGTGAGCTTCAAAGTGGCCAGGAATGACATCGATTCAAGGGTTTTGAATGGGAAGTCTGTGAGGATTTTGAAGGTGAATCCTCACATTCTGTGGTATGGGTCTCACATTCTATGGGCCATCTTGAGGTGCATTATGGCGGAACATCTTCTTGCCTGCAACAAGCTTCAAGAGTTGGGAGTTGCTGCTACTTGATGCAATTTTGTTATGGGGCCAGATGAGAGCAATGAGAAGGCATTTAAGCTTGCACAAAACTTGTGATTCAAAGCAAACAACATACAGCATGGTTGAAGAAGGCTTTCGAAAGTTTTTCCCACCTGTACCTGCCAGCATGTATGTAATAAGAGAGAAGGTCTGGGTTGTTTGTGCTAAGCAAAGAGAAGGAAAATTGTGCAACATAGACCACCCAGGATTGACCCATTTTCCTTGCAGCAGATGTATCACTATGTTTGTCATATTAGGAAGAAAACAGGAGGTTGGAAGTTTTACCAAAGTACTAACTCCACAAGAGGAAGGAAAAGGGTGGAATTCCAGCAAAGCCAAAAGGGCTTGTAAGGTATGGATAACTCACAAAATCAATGTACCGATTTTTTGGTCATTCAATTTCAGTCTTCTGCTGTCGGGTTGTTGATGTGTTGCTGTTATTTCATTTCACTAGTAAGCTAATTTCAGTGATGGGGGTAGGCCATAGGCTGTTGCTAGGGAATCGAATTTGGAAAACTCTCTAGTTCTTGTTTGGTAATTTATTTTCTGAGCTGTTTGTAAGTGTTTTACCTTGAAAGGCACTCTACTGGTGGTGTAATGAAATTGCTCTTACATCTGGTTTGTTCTGAGCCCTTGACAAAGAGCATGCAGGACAGGGCCTTCTGAATCCAGGAAGCAAGAATTGACCTTAAGTACCATGTCATAGTTTATGTTTTCAGATATGCACAATGTGATTGTGTAAGATATTGGAGGTGGTGTGCACCAAGTTAGCCATTTTTATTCTCATCAGGACTCTTCCACTGATGTAAGGGTTTTCTCCATGTTCCACACTGAAGAAAATTTCCTTCTTTCTCATGATTTGGAATTGCACAGCTTGTCATAGTTGTTTTCAAGTGGTGCTCCTCTCTCATGTGGAAGGCAGGTTGAGCAGCTGGGTGTGATTTGGGGCTCGATGCTCAGTCTGGATATTCAATATCCTGGACAAGAATGTGACCGAAGAAGCAAGCAAGAGTAGAAAGATCGAGTGTGTCATGACATTTCAAGCACTGCAAAATCGGGCTGGTATTTTCAGTCCCAAGTGGATGATGCATTGAGTATTCAGGAACCATGACTTCGATCATAGTGCTATGTATGCATTTGATGGCAGCTCTCTGTGGGTCTAATTACCGTAGATTATACTTCTCTTATGCTAATCTGGTGTTTGAAATACTAGGAACCACCTCTGAAGACTGTTGATCATTCCTATGAACCTCAAACTCCTTTCTGTTTTAGGTGGTGTTTCTACAAGGTTTTCAATTCATAATTCATGATTTTTGACTTCAATTCTTTTTTTCTTTAAGATGGATATATGGTTCAAATTGCACATGGAATGTTGACAATAATGTTATAGCAATTTGCAAAAAACCAATGCTTTATTAAATAATATGAATGTCCAAATTGGATGTCACATAAATAAGTTATAAGTTAAATAACATTTGAATTTTGAATGATTCATCACAATTCGACTCAGATTAAAATGTATCTACGAAAACAACATTATTATTTTTTTTCAAATTAACTGTAAAGAAGTTTTTTTGGTTAAAGGTTCATGAATTGTTATAGCCTTTGTTAACATTTTCTTAATCCTCTTTTCTTTTGACTTCTTGCTAGAATTGTTGTTAATGGTTGTCATTTTTAATTTTCTCGTTGATGTTTTATGTCTTTTATGTGAATCCTGTTGACATCCATTATTTAAGATTTTGTAACCCTTTCATATTTTCTCAACCACTTTGAACATTTTAGCTTATTTTGATGTTGCCATGTGTTGAATTTGTTTGTGTTTTTTTTTTTTTTCTAAGCCTTGAAAACCCAATTCATATGAAAACCATTTAAATTGGCAATGCACATATTATGCAAACATATGCAAGCCATCGCTAAATCCTAAATGTATCACAATGGAATATTTATTTTTTTAGTAAAATTTTCCACCTTTCTTTAAATATCCAAAAGCTCTTTCCACTACCATCTTTGTACTTGATTGAATAAAAATTTAATGTGCTTTATATTTTGGTAGTTCATTTTTTTCACTTTTGAATGAAGAATAGAACCATAACCACATTGAATACATGGCATCTCTTCTCAACCTGTAAAGTAAAAATTTGTCCTTCAATACACAGTTTCCTAAATTTGTTTTTTTGAAAGAAAACATAATCATGAATACTACCTACCTACCCATATTTATAATCCCAAAAATTACATTTTATATCTACAACTCTCTTTGAATCAATATGAAATAAAAACCTTTTCAACAATAATATGATTTTGGATCTATTTTAGGTGCAATAATTAGAATATGACAACCATCTATAGCACCTAGAATACAAAAAAATCTCTATAAACTTTCAAAATTAATGGTGATTCATATTAGTGTCATATTTCATACAATGTCATAAACTTTTCACACATTTGCAATGAATTTCCATTACCCAATCTTGCAAGAATGCACCATTGCTATTTTAGCTTCTACAAAGATATTTTGTCTTATGTTTGTATTTTTTTTCCTCAAGACTTAAACTTACAACCCTAATCAAAACATGAGATGTGTTGTAACAAAACTTTGTACATGTCAAAATATCTTCTTGAATTGTTTTTCAAAAAGTTGATTTTTCATGTATTCATCTCATACTTTCATATGCTTTGAACTCTTGGTGACATGCCAACAAACTCTACAAAAAGCAACAATACATTCATCATACTCCAATGTTGTGCAATAATTAATGAAACCATTTTTGCAATGACTCAATCCATTACCATAATAAAACTTAAAATCACCAATATCTTGTGCTTATGCTAGCAAGAAAAAAAAAAAGAGAATTTAAAAAAGAAAAGAAATGTCATCCTAATCCTCTCACATGTGAATCTCCCATTTTTACAAATTGGACTCTATGCCTTTAGACACACTCTTACCTTTCAATTATTATTATTTTAATTGTGAAGAATGGTCCAAACATTTTTACAAATTGGACCCTATGCCTTTAGACACACTCTTACCTTACATTATTATTATTTTGATCGTGAAGAATGGTCCAAACATTTTTACAAATTGGATCCTATGCCTTTAGAGACACTCTTACCTTAAAATTATTATTATTTTAAATGTGAAGAAGGATCCAATTCAAGGATTCAATTTTGGACCTTAAACCATCATCTAAAGTGATCCTCCGAGTTCTCCTGCAAAGTAAACCCAGTTTGGGCATTAGTTTGGACCTTTGTTTTCCATCTCATGCCCCAATCAGAATACATCCTAGTGTTTGTGTTTAGGCAATTCTTTACTTTTATGAAGAGCCTCCAGTTTAGGCTTTAAAAAATAAATTAGAACAATCTTGATTTTGGTTTGCACATGTAAATGGGAATCTGTGTCTGGTTCTTTGGAAAAAAATAAAATTTGGGGTTGTAGTAGCAAAGGGTAAACTGACATTTAAACCACTGTTGGCTTCCATTCCAACAACAGGCATGACTTCTTCCTCCAACAATAGGCGTTGACACTTGGATACGATAATAGCACACATGAAAACTCATGTTAAATTATGGTAGATGTCACATATATGTTATATTATGAATAAATAAATAAAATCTTATATTAAGGGCCGCGGTGGCAGATCATGTCATTTTCTTGATCACATTATATGACATAATCTTCCAGTTTATGATCATATGACTGTAATAGATGTTTCTGTTGAACATGAATCAGAAAAGAAAATTGCTGAATCTGCCATCTTCAATCTTAATGTCATGGAATGCTTCGCACTTGCCTGTTATGTTGGGCAACACACCTAGCTTGCTTGCTTGCTGTGACATCTTGGTTGGTGCCTTACCCAACATAATGGGCAAGCCATAAGGAGGATATGAACTCTAAAGCCAGAAACCAAATACTAAACACAAGTCACAAATATTGTCTCACATACAAAACAACAGCTAATTTGAATTTACCACCACCTTCCCTCCAAGTGATATAGTGCTCACTTTTTCTGAGACTTAATATTACATACTTTTCCAATGTGCAGAAATTCACTAGATTTGCACTCCATATCACCAGTCATGATACTCCATACTATTGCCTACAGGAAGCTGAGCTAAAGCTCCATACTGGGCAAAGGTAACAGTAGCTGCTAGCACCAACTAACATCCCCTTTTTTTTGCCGTCTATAATATTACCTCCCCTCATTCAGAACAAGATGTCATCATGCTATGCCTTGACAATTAGACATGAACAAAAGTGGTGGATCCCATGGTTCATTTGCTATCACCTAATTATTTGCAGCAAACAAATTGGCAACGGGTTTTTACATCATTGTATTCTATACATCTAAATTTGAAGTTGTCAAGATCCTTGATCCAAGTAGTTTTTGAAGTTGTAGATCCTTCCAAGCCAAAGCACTTTTTTTGAAGTTGTGAAGACATTGCTTCAAGCCAAAGCAAATTTTAAAACTTGTAGAGAGATTGTTAGAAGCCAAGCAAATGTTGAAGTTGTAGCAAGATCCTTTGAAGCAATTTTTCAAGTTATTGAGAGATCATGCTTTGAAGCCCAAGCAATTTTTGAAGTTGTAGTAGGGATGATCCTTGAAAGCACGTCTTGAAGTTGTAGAGATCCTTTGATGCCAAGCAATTTTTCCAATGTTGTAGAGACATTCTTCCAAGCAAATCCAATTTTTGAAGTTGATCCTTGGAAGCCAAGAAGCAAATTCTGAAGTTGTAGCAAATCTAGCCTTAAATGAAGCAAGTTGTTGCAAGAAGATCCTTTCTTCCAAGCAAATTTCTGAATTTGTAGCAACATCCTTTGAAGCAATTTTCAAGTTTTAGAGAGATGGTCCTTCCTTCCTTCCAACCAAGCAAAGCAATTTTTCGGAAGTTGTAGAGAGACCCTTTCCTTCCTTGCCAAGAATTGTTTTTTGGTGTTCTAATTTTGGTGAGAGATTGATGCAGGTGGGGTTGTTCCTAACCTCCTTGAGAATTCCATAACAATGTCCTTCACTGATGCATAACTTGCTGCCGCTGCTGCTGTTCCATTCATATTTGCAGGAGATGACGACGACGATGATGATGCGCCTCCTCCTCTCCTGCTGCCGCTGTGGATTTTTGCAAGCTCTTCCGCCGACCATAGCTTACGACGATGATGATCATGATCTGCACTTGCTAATTCTGGAGACAAGGAAGACTTTCCATCGTCTTGAAGCTCGACATGTTATTCATCTGCACATTGTTCCAATGCATCAGTACCATGTTCATCGACCGAGTCATCTTCTACTACTGTAGATTGCTCTCTGATCTCCAGGGCTGTTGCAGGATCCTGATCCGAGTTAGCAAATCTCCTGCAGATCCGTTCTTCTCCTGAAGAGATTTCTTTCCCGCTAACTGAGTCTCTCCTCCGCCTCGCGGTCGCAATCCTTCTAGGGTTTCTGAATTCCTCAATATTACTGCTGCTCTGCATGGTATCCGCCGAGTGTTGTTCCTTGATCATCTTCGCAGTAGCAGTGCTGGAGTTTGCGCTAACTGTTTGTCTCTTCTGCACTAGCTGGCTAGATGTCGTGGTGATGGATCTGTTCCGAGTACTACAGCAGCTCCCTGAAGAGCCTTGATTGAGTACTGACTCCTGCTTGCAGGAGAGCGCCAGTCCGCTGTTCAACGGCAATCTCTTGACATTCGGGAGAGTACTGCCGTCCAGTGAGCACCTTTGAATACTGATGGCTAGCTGCGCCTTCTGGCCGGTCCCGGTCTGCTGCTGGAGTTGTTGATCATCCCGCGGATCAGCAGCAAGAGAAGTTTGTCCCGTGCTACGGCGTCGGGAAGGGGTGAATTTGGGCGACTTGGGTCGCGTGAGTGGGATCCGCTTGAGCTCCGTTGGAGGCGGCGGAGGCTCCTGGTAGAAGCTTGGTACCGGGTTAGCCTTGTATGTCAAGCTTCGACGCAGCATTTTGAGCTGCGCTTCTTTCGCTTCCTTCGCCTCTGCGATCGCCTTCGCCTCTGCTTTCGCTTTGGCTCGCACCCGATCCTCCAACTTGTCGTAGAAATCACGTCTCCTCTCCGCCCTCTCCTCGCAACGGAACTTGAAGCTCGTGGCCTCAGTACTAATCGACGATTGTTGGCCGCTCTTCCCCTTCGATAATGGATATGCCTGCAGCTTGGTCGTTGCGGAAGCTGCGGCGGCCTCCAGCTGCGGCGACTCCTCCGGCTTTGATCCTAGTGGCTTGGACATTCTCCTCGCAGCAGCAGTGATCGACTGTGCCTGCTGTTCTTCCAGCTGCTTGATGCAGCGTGGTCGAACGGTTGCAGGTTTGAAGTTCTCTTGGGTGGTCGATATGCCGAGGAGTGTGTCTGCACCGACGTGAGTGTTGAACCTCCGCATGGACTTGTTGGGTAAGCTGGACTTGGAGATGCCAGCGGATGGGATCGACTGCTTAGCAGTGACAATTTTAAGCGAGGCGGCGATTGTGGGCGCGACGTACCTTGGAGACTTCGAAATTGACATTGAATGGTGATGATGATCGAGACCCTCGACTGTGAAGAACTTGCGCGGCGGATGTTCCGGCGGCGGTGGTGATGATGATGGTGGGAGGGCGTGAATCGAGTCGGATACGCCCGGGTATGATGCTGCGAGCGATCTTCGACGCTGGGAAGAAGAAGGGAAGAAGGATCTCGTGGGACTCAATGCTGGCGCAGTGATCAACTGAGTCCCAGAGTTACAACCGGAATTAGGTTTCCGATCATTGCCGGCAGCAGCTAGTGAATCAGCAGCTCCTGAGTCCAGCTGCTTGGAGTGCACCTTGATTGCTTTGAGCTGCTTCACATGCGCCTCGGCTGTCGAGGATGCCGCCGGAGGGACCACCTTGGGACTCACACAGGAAGAATTGCCGACGCTTAGAGCCCTTCTGGGTGGAGTCCGATTAGTATTTGGGGGAGTCGAGCCCGGCTTCTCCTGCAGCAGCTCCGTCGACCCAAACTGACTGCCATTCATCTGGTTCTTCTTGAGATCCAGATCGAGTACAGCTGCTTCCTGCAGCTTCCCATTCAACGCCTTCAACACATGGGTCTCATACTCACCACCAGCTGCAGCTCTGGTACTGATCTTCTTGAGCCCAGCTGCAGCTTCATCTGCTTTCCAGGTGGAATTCATTCCTTTCACGGTCTGTAACACCTGATGATAAGAAGCTGATTGCACGGATGACTGATCTTCCCTAGCGGAACCCACAATCATATGCTTACTGACCTCAGCAGCCATGGGACTTGAAGCTGCTTCGATTCCCCCTGCAGGCAGCAGCACCCAATGCTCAAGGGTCAGAGCTCTAGTGTAGTGCAGGTGTCAATGCAGCAGCTGGCGTCCAATGGTCGTGATGATTCTATGAAAACGACGACCGGCCGCATGTCTAGTCTTGTATGCAAGAAAAAAAGTTGCAAAGGAAAACCTCGAAGTGATGGATTGATTACTGCATAGCTGATCCAATGTGATACAACGTTCAAGTACCTGCACTAGTGATCTTCGACATAGAAGCTGGTGGTGATCCTCGACCCGGCTGTTGTGCACTAGCTGCTGCTGCTGCTTCTTCTTCCGCTAACCTTGCCAACTCCTCCACAGCGCCCAGCTCTCCACCACCACCACCACCACCCGGGAAGTCGAATTCCGGACAGTCGGAATCGCGATCCACAGACTGATCCGCCGCGACATCAAACCGAAAGTCGTATAAATCTTCTTGCTGATATTCATTCCCCATACTCGAACTGATCGCGCGAAGTCCCACAGCAAACAAAACCAAAAAA
>Ga0116227_10016861_pt1 | contig 10362 bp, 8 predicted proteins | sample S1TSphgellanicum_FD_89693 | JGI IMG/M metagenome (GOLD analysis project Ga0116227, IMG submission 89693) | Host-associated microbial communities from peat moss isolated from Minnesota, USA - S1T2_Fb - Sphagnum magellanicum MG | ecosystem: Host-associated > Plants > Peat moss > Unclassified...
CGCTTCTTTGCCCTCTCTTTGGAGGAGCGGCTGTCGCGCATTCTCGACATTGCGTTTCCCGTCTGGTGCGCTCATGTCAATGAAGGTGTAAGCCTCGTCTATGACAATACTTGCGTCATGGTTCATGACGTGACGGCCAAGATCATAGGCGTCGAGACGCGGCTTGCCAAAGGCGGCTTCGAAATTTTCGGGTCGCGTCAGGCCTTGCGGGTCGAGATGGCGCTTGAACAATTCAATCCGGATGCTGGCGGCTTTGCGCTTTCGGAGAAAGATGGCAAGCTGCCTTATCTTTTGATGTTTGAATCTTCGATCAAGGGCATGACCTCTGAGGATTTCCGTTTCGAGCCAAAATGTCTTTTGCCGGAAGACGAAGCCATGAAGCGCGAGCTTGCGGAAACCTATGGGCATGTGTTTTCGGCGCAGTTCCGCTTTTGGCCGAAGGACCTTCCTGAGACCCAAAGCCGTATCGATGCTTTAAACGCAGCGCTCGCGGATATGCCGCAGGCAAAGGCCGTGGAGCAGATGCGTTCCGCTGAACTGAGGCAAAAGAACAGGTTCAAGCTGAAACGCAAAGAGCCCTTCGAGCCTGTGACGACGGATGTGGCTGCCATCGCCATCGGCCTTGATCTTAAAGGCCATTGAGACATGCAAACGACGTTCACGCCGGAACAGCTCAGTGAAAGTCATACGGCGGTCTCGGAGAAGATCCTGCGGAGCTGCGTCCATTGCGGATTTTGCACGGCGACCTGTCCGACCTATCTCCTCGAAGGCGATGAGCTCGATAGTCCGCGCGGACGCATCTATCTCATCAAGGATATGCTCGAAGGCGGCAAGCCCGCCACAGCCGATGTCGTGAAGCACCTCGATCGCTGCCTTTCCTGTCTGTCCTGCATGTCGACCTGTCCATCGGGCGTGAACTACATGCACTTGATCGATCATGGCCGCGCCTATGTGGAGGAGACCTACCGGCGGCATTGGAGCGACCGGGTGCTCCGGTTCGTGCTTGCGCAAATTCTCCCCTATCCCGCCCGCTTCCGCCTCGCTTTGCGCGCCGCGTCGCTGCTGCGGCCGCTGACGGCTTTGCTGATGAAAGGCCATCGCGAATTGGTCAAGGAAGATCTGCCGCGCCTTTTCGACCGGTTACAGGCGATGTTTGAATTGGCGCCGCGCCGGATGCCAGTGCCTTCACCGCTGCGAGGCGGTTCACCCTACGCGGCCAAGGGAGCCGTGCACCGGCGCGTCGTTCTTTTAAGCGGCTGCGCACAATCGGTTTTAAAACCATCGATCAACGAAGCCGCGATCCGGCTGCTGGGACGCCATGGCGTTGAAGTCGTGGCAGCGAAAGGCGAAGGCTGCTGCGGCGCGCTTGTCGAGCATATGGGGCGGGAAGAGGCGGCGCGGGTCTTCGCACGAGCCAATATCGACGCCTGGATGGCGGAGATCGAAAACGGCGGTCTCGATGCGATCCTGATCACGGCATCGGGCTGCGGCACGACGATCAAAGATTATGGTTTTCTTCTGCGGGATGATGAAGCCTATGCGGCCAAAGCCGCGAAGGTTGCCGCTTTAGCCAGAGACATCACCGAATATTTGAAAGACCTTCCCAAGCTATCCGCCCGGCCTAATAAGGCGATCGTCGCCTATCATTCGGCGTGCTCCCTGCAGCATGGGCAAAGAATCACTGATATTCCAAAGTCTCTTCTGCGCGAGGCTGGCTATACTGTGCGCGATATTCCAGAGGGTCACATTTGCTGCGGCTCGGCTGGCACGTATAATTTGATGCAGCCATTTTTCGCGCGGCGGTTGCGGGCGCGCAAGGTCGTCAATATCGCAAAGGTCCGGCCCGATATCGTAGCGGCGGGCAATATTGGCTGTCTCACGCAGATCGCAGCCGGTCTTTCCGTGCCCGTCGTTCATACGGTTGAACTGCTCGATTGGGCCTATGGCGGCCCTGTTCCGGATGGACTTAAGCCTGCGAATTGAAGCCGCGCTTCAAATCGGCACGAAGTCCATTGCAAATGCTGCGATGTTGCGCATGATGCAACGGCTTCCACGGTCGAAACAGGACGGAGCGGGTTATGGCAGCGAAGAAGACGCCGGCCTCCAAAGGGCCGGCATCTAAGACATCACCCAAGAGCGCTTCCAAAAAGCGCAAGACGGCGGCAGCTCCCGAAAAAGCCGCCGTCAAAAAGCCAGCTGCGAAAAAAGCCGTTGTCAAGAAGTCCGCCGCTAAAAAGAGTGCTGTGAAGAAAGTTGCCGCCAAGAAAATAGCGGTCGCAAAAACACCTGCCAAGAAAGCAGCTGCGAAAAAGACGCTGACCAAAACAGCGGTTAAAAAAACCGCTTTGAAAAAAACAGCAGTCAAAAAAGCCACGGCGAAAACACCCGCGAAGAAAACAGTGTTAGCCAAACCCGTTTTGAAAACCGTAGCTCCAGCGCGGGTTGCCGCAGCCGCCGCTTCAAAGCTTGTTCGGATCACGGGCGCGGGTGTCAGTGCGCCAAGGGCCAAAGTGTCGAAAGGACCGGCGGCGGCGCCTGCGATCCGCGCGCCGGTGCGCACATTGACCTCGCCGCATCGCCCAGCGCGCAGCGCGGCGCGCGGCATAGCCCCCCTTGCCATTTCAGCTCCGCCGCCTGCGAAAGCGGTCAAAACCCGCCCTCCTCATGACGAGCCCTTGTCGGAGGAGAAGCTCCGCGAAGATATTCGTACCGTGGTGCTTTATCTTGAGTCGTGGCTGCGAAGCCGAGGCGCGGAAATAACGCCCGCCATTTCGAAATTGGCCAAACCGGCGGAATCGGCGCGGGCGCAAGTCTGGCGCTGGCTCGATCGCGAGGCGCATTTCTCCAATGGCCAGCCGATCACACCGGAGCTTCTCGAAGCGGTGCTCAACACGGAACTGGCATCATTACAAAAAGATATTGGTGTTGAAGGCTATGACGCTGGTTTCTTCGTGACGGCGGCGCAGCTTTTTCTCGATCTGACGCTTGCGCCCGATTTTGAAGATTTTCCCGGTCCAGCCGCGGCCCGCCTTCTGGATTAGAGTCGCTTTCGAGCCCTATTGACCGGCGCAGTCTATCCCGCCGGGTAAACCTGCTTGCCAATCCGCCTCAGTTTCACCGCTCCTTAACCTTAACGCGCGCTAATAGCGGCGTATCGATCCGCTGAAACGCGGATATTCCACTTTTTGGCTGCGTTGACCCCCATAGTATCCCATGATATCCCAGGCTGTCCCGTACAACTTATCGATTTGGCAGGGGCCTTCAAACCGTATCCTACTGACGGAGACGGGACTGCGGGCTCATGCGCATATCGCAGTGAACCGGGCGATGCGGGTGTGTTGGCGTGGATCGGTTCGTCTCGCATTTTACCAATCGGCTCGATGCCAAGGGCAGGATCTCGATTCCGGCCCCATTTCGGGCTGTTTTGACGCGCGATGGATTCGAAGGGCTTTACATCCATCCCTCGCTCGACCAGCAGGCGCTCGACTGCGGCGGCAACGCGCTTTTGCAAGAGATCGATGGTCTGCTCGCGCGGCTGTCACCTTACTCCGAGGAGCGGGACTTGTTCTCGACCGCGCTTCTCGGCACGAGCGAGATTCTAAAGATCGATACAGAGGGCCGGGCCGTTCTGAGCGAGGCCGCCAAAGCTTTCTCAGGGATCACGGGCGGCGTCACTTTCGTGGGGCAGGGTCACAAATTTCAGATTTGGGAGCCGAACCGTTTTCAAGCGCATCTCGAAGAGGCCAAACAGCGGGTGCGCCTTTTGCGAAAACAACTCAGCTCTGGACCGGTGACGCTGGATACGGCGCTGCCGCGATCGCAAGGTGGATGGGAATGATCCCGGGGCGCTGCGATGCCGATGAGTCCGCTGCTGGCGGAGCGCGGCATATCCCCGTACTTTGCGATGAAATGATCGCCGCCCTCGATGTCCGCGAAGGCGGTCTTTATCTCGATGCGACTTTCGGCGCTGGCGGCTATACGCGCGCCATTCTGGCGGTCGCAGGCACCCGCGTGCTGGCCTTGGATCGTGACCCGACGGCGATCATGGCTGGTTACGATCTTGTCGAAGAGGCGCAAGGCCGTCTCACTCTGTCTCAAGAGCGGTTCTCCAGACTTGCAACAGCGGCGGAGGACCTCGGCTTTTCCGGCTTCGACGGTGTCGTCCTCGATATTGGCCTTTCCTCTATGCAGATCGACGAACCGGGGCGCGGCTTTTCTTTCCGCGCCGATGGGCCGCTCGACATGCGCATGGAAGGCGAGGGGCAAAGCGCGGCGGACCTTATAAATTCATTGGACGAAGAATCCCTCGCCAATATTCTTTATTATTATGGCGAAGAGCGCGCGTCGCGCCGCATCGCCCGGGCGATCGTGAAGGATCGCGCGAGCGCTCCCTTTACGACGACGCTGGCGCTGGCGCAGATGATCGCGCGGGTCGCACCGGCGAAGCCAACAGATATTCATCCGGCGACGCGAAGCTTCCAGGCCTTGCGGATCGCGGTGAATGACGAATTGGGCGAATTCGCGCGGGCGCTTATTGGTGCTGAGCGCAGCTTGAGGCCGGGCGGAAGGCTCGTTGCCGTCACTTTCCATTCGCTTGAAGACCGAATCGCAAAGACTTTTTTCACAACGCGTTCAGGGCGCGGCCAGGCGGTATCACGCCGTTTGCCGGGCGAAGCTGAAGCGCTCGATTCGACTTTTTCTTTGCCGAAAGGGCAGCCGATCGTGCCGTCGGAAGACGAGATAAAGCGTAATCCTCGTGCCCGCTCCGCGAAACTCCGCTTTGGCATCAGAAGCGCGTCCGCGTCACGGCCTATCGATGAGGCTCTTTTAAAACTGATCCATCTGCCGCAACCTTCTGCGAAGGGCCGCTAATATGGTGCGCCTCTTGAACCTTCTTGCGATCCTCGCCCTGGTGGGATCGGCGATCTATGCGTATTCGATCAAATACGAGACGATCTTCCACGCCGAAAAAATTGCCGAACTCAAGCATCAGATCAAGGATGAGGAAGATTCGATCGGCATGCTCAAGGCCGAATGGGCGCATGTCACCCGGCCAGAGCGGGTGCAGCTTTTATCTGAGAAGCTTCTCGATCTGCAGCCTTTGGCTTTGAGCCAGATTGTCGGCCCGGAAGCTTTGCCTGAGAAAGGTATGAGGGTCGATGAGATCGGCCGCAAGCTTGAGGCGCTCGGCTTGGGGGAGCCGACCAATACACCGCATGACGGCACGAGCGTCGCGCCAGTCACTCCTTCCAGTTCTGCAAGGTGAGATGCAAGGCAAATGAGCGGCGAAATTCCTTCTTCGCAGAATGAGCGGCAAAGCCATCCAGCGCGCGCGATAGCAAAGCCGCCGCGCCTGCGCCGCCTATGGCATTTTTTCCTTGGGCTCTTCGCCACGAAGATCGATAAAAGCACACGGCGTATTAGGCTCGTCGCGGCCGTCTTCGGGCTGCTATATGCTGTTATCTGCGGCCGGCTTGTGATGCTGGGTCTGCATCCCGAGCCGCAGCAAAATGCGAAGCGCGGCGCGGAAGATGTTGTCGCCGCGGCCAGGCCGGATATTCTGGATCGTAATGGCAAAGTGCTCGCGACCGACATCAAAGTCACATCGGTTTTCGCGGAGCCGCGCCGTATCATCGACAAGGATGAAGCTGTCGAGCTTTTGTCGGCCGTCTTGCCGGGGATCAACGCGGAAGAACTGCGTGAGAAGCTTGGATCGCGCAAAGGATTCATCTGGGTCAAACGTGCGATCACGCCCAAGCAGCAGCAAGAAGTTTATCATCTCGGCCTGCCCGGCGTCGGTTTTATGCAGGAAAACAAACGTGTTTATCCGAATGGCCCGATTGCCGCGCATGTGTTGGGCTTTGCCAATCTGGATGGCGTCGGCATTTCAGGCCTTGAAAAATATATCGATGGTCAAGGTCTTGCGGATCTGCATGGCGCCGGTTTCGCGCTCACGCCCGATAATCTTAAACCTATCGTAACCTCGCTTGACTTGGAGGCGACATTCGCGGTCCGCGACGAGCTTGAGAAGGGAATCGAAAAGTTTAAAGCCAAGGCGGGCGCCGCCGCCATTCTCGATGTCAACACTGGCGAGATCGTTGCCATGGCGTCGCTGCCTGATTTTGATCCGAACAATCCAGCCGACGCGCTTGATCCAAATCACATCAACCGCCTCTCAGTTGGCGTCTACGAAATGGGATCGACCTTCAAGGCCATCTCGATCGCCATGGCGCTGGAGGCAGGCAAGGTCAATTTAAATTCACGGCTCGATGCGCGGGACTCTCTCCGCTACGGCCGCTTCACGATCCATGATTTTCATGCCCAGCACCGTTTTCTCACTGTGCCGGAGGTCTTTACTTATTCGTCGAATATTGGAACGGCCCGTATGGCCTTGATGGTGGGTGTCGAAGGCCACAAAGCCTTTTTACGCAAGATGGGTCAATTGACGCGGCTTCGTACTGAATTGCCAGAATCCGCCGAACCGCTTGTGCCGAAAAACTGGGGCGAGCTGAATACGATGACGATTGCCTTCGGCCAGGGTCTCAATGTCGCTCCATTGCAGGCGATCATGGCAGTGGGTGCCCTCGTTAACGGCGGGATCATGGTGACGCCGACTTTCTTGAAGCGGAGCGAAGAGGATGCCAAAAAGGATGCGCCTCGGGTCGTCCGGCCAGAGACATCTGAAACCATGCGCTATCTCATGAGGCTCAATGCTGAGATAGGCTCTGCGAGAAAGGCCGATATCAAAGGTTATTTCATCGGTGGCAAGACTGGCACAGCGGATAAGATCGTGCATGGCCATTATTCCCAGGATAAAGTGTTCACGACATTCATGGCGATCCTCCCAGCTGATCATCCCAAATATCTCTACCTCACTTTGATGGATGAACCGCAGGCCTTGCCGGATCAGCACTATCATACGGCGGCTTGGAACGCGGGCGTTGTCACTGGCCAAATCATCGAGCGCACGGGCCCCCTGCTTGGGATTGCGCCACGGATTGATTTACCGGCGCAGCCATTTCCGCTTCTGGCTAAGCTTGGCTATGGAATAGCGAATGTTCCTCAGACCTCGCGGGGCGGTGAGTGATGCTTTTGGCCGATCTCTTTCCCGCCGCGGGCATGCCAGTACATTTCGCTGGACGGGAAGTGCGCGGCCTCAGTGTCCATAGCGGCACGGTCGAACCGGGGTTCGTTTTCTTCGCAGTGCCCGGCGTCAACGCCAATGGGCTGGCCTTCGCGCCGCAGGCCATTGCGAAGGGCGCGATCGCGATTGTCGCGGAAAGCGATCCCGAGACAGCTTTCGATGAAACGGCTTTCATAAAAGTCCCGGATGTGCGGACATCGCTTTCTTTTACCAGCGCCCGCTTTTATCAGGGCCAGCCCGAAACAACTGTGGCTATAACTGGCACGAGCGGTAAAACGTCGGTAGCTGCTTTCACCCGGCAAATCTGGGCAAAGCTCGGTAAGTCCGCGGCTTCGCTCGGAACATTGGGGATCGTCGCGCCGATGGGCGCCAATTACGGCAGCCTCACGACACCCGACCCGATCCAAATGCACCGCGCCATGGCGCGATTATCGGATGAAGGCGTCACTCATCTTGCGATGGAGGCCTCGTCGCATGGCCTGATCCAGCACCGGCTCGACGCGGTACGTCTGAAAGCCGGGGCCTTCACCAATCTGTCGCGCGACCATCTCGATTATCATGCGACGCTCGACGATTATTTCAATGCCAAGATGCGTCTCTTCGATACTCTGCTTCACAATGGCCAGCCCGCTGTTGTCGATGCAGACAGCGATGTTGCTTCTAAGGTGATCTCAGTTTGCGAGGCGCGCGGGCTCCAGCTTTTCACGATTGGCGCAAAGGGCGCCGCGCTGCGCGTCATGAGCGTCAGGCCTGAGACGCTCGTCTCACATCTTGAGCTGGCCTATGAAGGTCAGATCTATCCGGTGAGGCTTCCGCTCGCTGGCGATTTTCAGGTCTCGAATGCGCTGGTCGCGGCGGGCCTTTGTATTGTTACGGGAAGCCCAGCGGAAACTGTCTTCGCGGCGCTTGAACAGCTTGAGGGTGCACCTGGGCGTCTTGAACTTGTCGGCGATCTGAATGGCGCGCCTATCTTCGTGGATTATGCTCATAAACCCGACGCGCTCGACAAAGCTTTGCGGACCTTGCGGCGGCTGACATCAAACAATCTCGTCGTGGTTTTCGGTTGCGGCGGCGATCGCGATACCGGCAAAAGACCGATCATGGGAGAGATTGCTGCGCGCCTGGCAGATCGTGTCATTGTGACGGACGATAATCCGCGCAGTGAAGATCCTGCGTCGATCCGGCGCTCTGTCCTCGAAGGCGCTGGTGCCGTATCGCATGTGCGCGAGATCGGAGATCGAGCCATCGCGATCGCAGAAAGCATCGCGGCGCTTCAGCCAGGTGATGTTCTTCTGATCGCGGGCAAAGGCCATGAGACGGGGCAGATTATTGGCAGCCAGACTTTGCCTTTTTCGGACTCCGAATGTGCCAAGTCCGTTCTCAAAGGCTTCGGCGCATGAACACGCCCCTCGCACTATCACTTGACCCCTTATGGACTGGCCTTGGTCTTGTCGCACCGCTGCAAGCGCGCGTTAGTGGCGATGTCCCATCGGCCGCCTATGGGATCTCGATCGACACGAGGTCGCTTATGCAAGGCGATCTCTTTTTTGCGATCAAGGGCGATGCCAACGATGGGCACGACTATGTTGCCGCTGCACTTGAAAAGGGTGCCGCGGCGGCTGTGGTGGATGAAGCCCATGCCGATGCGCTCGCAGGCCTTGGCCCGCTCTATATCGTGCATGATGTGCTGGCAGCGATGCAACGGTTGGGCGATGCCGCCCGCGCGCGCTCCTCAGCGCATATCATCGCTGTGACCGGATCTGTCGGCAAGACCTCTACTAAGGAAGCTCTGCGCCTCGTTTTCTCGCAAAGCGGTCCGACGCATGCTTCGGTTGCATCTTATAATAATCATTGGGGTGTGCCGCTGACTTTGGCGCGCATGCCTAAATCAGCCTCCTATGGAATCTTTGAGATTGGGATGAACCACGCGGGCGAGATCACGCCGCTTGTCGCTATGGTTCGGCCGCATGTGGCGATCATCACCAATGTGGCGCCCGTGCATCTCGAAAATTTTGAGAGCGTCGATGCCATTGCCGATGCCAAAGCGGAGATCTTTTCTGGCCTGACGCATGGAGGCGTTGCCATCATCAATCGAGATCTCGCGCAATTCGCGCGGCTTCACGACCATGCCAAAGCCTCATTGGCAGAACACATCCTGACTTTCGGTGAGGATGAATATGCCGACGCGAGGCTCTTGGGCATTCAGCTTGCCTCGGATCATTCCATGCTTCACACCCGCATTTTTGGGCGCGAGCTGTCCTTTCGTCTTGGCGCACCAGGCAAGCATCTTGCTATGAATTCGCTTGCTGTCTTGCTGACTGCCCACATGTCTGGCCTAGCGCTTGATGAGGCGGCCGCATCCTTGGGCTTTTTCCAGGCGCAGCCTGGACGCGGACAAAAACTTAACTTGGAGACAGGCAGCGGGCCTTTTACAGTGATCGATGAAAGCTACAATGCAAATCCAGCTTCGATGCGCGCGGCCTTGGCACTCGCAGGCGCGTTGCCAGTTGGATCCGGAGGGCGCCGTATCGCGGTCCTTGGCGATATGCTGGAAATGGGAGCGGATGCAGCTTCATGGCACGCCGGTCTTGCCGAAGACGTGACTCTCAATCACATCGATCTCGTTTTCACCGCTGGCCCTTTGATGAAATCTCTTTCGGAGGCTTTGCCCGCTGACCAGCGTGGCGCCTGGTGCGCGGACGCCACTGAGCTTGAGCCAATTGTTCTGGATGCTGTCCGGCGTGGTGACGTGATCATCATTAAAGGATCGAACGGAAGCCGTATGTCCAAAATCGTCACTGCGCTCAAGCAGAAATTCGCGCCTCCAGCCCCGGCGCAAGCCTAAGGAATCCAATATGCTCTTTTGGCTTGCGGAACTTTCAAGTCATGGTCCGCTCAATCTCTTTCGTTACATCACCTTCAGAGCGGGTGGTGCGACGGCGACTGCGTTGTTCTTCGTGTTCTTCTTCGGGCCGAAGATCATCGCGGCTTTGCGCCTGAAGCAGGGTAAAGGACAGCCGATCCGTGAAGATGGCCCGCAATCCCACCTATTGACGAAAAAAGGCACGCCGACAATGGGCGGCCTGATGATCCTCTCAGGGCTTATCGTTGCCACTTTGCTTTGGGCCAATCTCAATAATCCGTATATTTGGATCGTCCTTTTGGTGATGACAGGCTTCGGTCTCATCGGCTTCTATGATGATTTTCTGAAGGTCACG
>Ga0116227_10016863_pt1 | contig 10360 bp, 8 predicted proteins | sample S1TSphgellanicum_FD_89693 | JGI IMG/M metagenome (GOLD analysis project Ga0116227, IMG submission 89693) | Host-associated microbial communities from peat moss isolated from Minnesota, USA - S1T2_Fb - Sphagnum magellanicum MG | ecosystem: Host-associated > Plants > Peat moss > Unclassified...
ATCAATGGGCAAAGGCGATTGACGATTCCTCTACCCTCGGCGGCGGCGCAACCGTCGCTCAAAACTGGCTCAATATTGAAGGCGATAAAGGATTGTCCAATTTCGACATCCGTCATACCTTCACCACAAATTTTGTCTGGACATCGCCCGTCGCCGGTCCCGGCTCGCACATTTCCGCCACCGGCGTCGCCGGCCGGTTGCTCAAAGACTGGCAGATCAGCGGCACCGTCACCGCGCATACCGGCCAGCCGCTGACTGCGAAAGTGCTGGGCAATTCTCAGCAACTGGCCTCCACCAACGGCGCGGGCAGCGAGCGCGCCAACGCCACCGGCCTTCCCATCTCCGGCGGCAGCGGACAGTTCTTCAATTTGGACGCTTTCTCCGTTCCCGCCACCGGCACGTATGGAGACGCGGGCGTGAACACGATCACCGGACCCGGATTGTTTAGTTTGAATGCGGCCTTTGCGCGATCATTCAATCTGTCGGAGCGGCGGCGCATTGAATTCCGCCTGGAAGGCACTAACGTGCTCAATAATGTGAATTACACCAGCCTTTACACGGTGGTGAATGCCACAAATTACGGATTGCCAAGCGCTGCCAGCGGCATGCGCACACTAGACGCAGTGGTGAGGTTACGGTTTTGAAAATTCTATCTCCAGTTTTGTGTTTGCTCTTGCTGGCTGAGACGGCCCTGCCTCAGCGCGACACCACTTTCCGGATTGAAACCAACATCGTCACCGTCAACGTGACCGTGCTGGATAAGGACGGCAAGCCGATTGAAAATCTGAAAAAGGAAGATTTTGAATTGTACGAAGACGGCAAACTGCAAAAGCTGCAGGCTGTCGATTTTCAGAAACTGCAGGCGAATGTTCTGCCGCCCGTAACGCCAGCCGATTCGCTTCCGCCCCCGCCTCCGAAAGGCTACAATCCCGACGCGGAGAAGGTGGCGGCGAAATCAAATCTGATGACCAAATACCAGGACCGCCGCCTCATCGTGCTGCTCTTTGATTTTTCGTCCATGCAGCCAGCCGAACAGGCACGCGCGCGCGACGCCGCTATCAAATTCCTGAAAGCCCAGATGACTTCCAGCGACTCCGTTTCCATCATGGTCTATTCCAGCGCGCTGAAAACCATTCAGGACTTCACTTCCGACCGCGACTTGCTCATCAACCTCATCAACAAATTCCGTCTCGGCGAATCCAGTGAAAACGCCGGCGTGGCTGATGAAGGTTCCGATTCGCAGGACGCCAGCGGCCAGTTCGTGGCCGACGAAACTGAATTCAATATCTTCAATGCGGATTTGAAACTGGCCGCTCTGGAAGATGCGGCGCGCGGCCTCGCGCAATATCCGGAGAAAAAAGCGCTCGTCTATATTTCCAGCGGCATTCAAAAAAACGGCGTCGATAACCAGTCGCAACTGCGCGCCACCGTCAACACCGCCATTCGCAGCAACGTCGCGTTTTATCCCATTGATGCGCGCGGCCTGTCCGCGCTCGTTCCCGGCGGCGATGCCACGTCTGCGGGCGGCTTTGGAAATTCCGTCGCCAGCGGCGCTACGCAAGCTTCCAACCGTAATAATTTTCAAAACCAGCAGGAAACTCTGGCCACGCTCGCGCTCGACACCGGCGGCAAAGCGCTTCTCGATTCCAACGATTTAAGCGAAGGCATTCGCCAGGTGCAAAAAGATTTCTCCAGCTATTACGTCCTTTCCTATGTCAGCGGCAACACCGCGCAGGACGGCAAATACCGTCAGATCAAAGTGAAGCTGGTGTCCGCCGCCGCATTGCGAGCCAAACTCGATTACCGCCAAGGCTATTACGCATCGACGACTTTCGCCCACATGAGCGATTCCGACAAAGAAGCGCAACTCGCCAAAGCCATGCAGTCCGATAATCCAGTCACGGACTTGCCAATGGCCGTAGAAGTGGATTATTTCCGCCTGGAAAAAGAAAAATACTTTGTTCCGGTGTCCGTGAAAATTCCCGGCTCCTCGCTCGTCTTCACCGGCAAAGGCGCGAAACAAGCAACGCAGCTCGATTTTATTGCCGAAATCTACGACGCGCGCAACCGTTCTGCCGCCACCGTGCGCGACACCATTCCGCTGAAAGTGGATCAAGCCATCGCGGGACAAGTGACGCAGAAGAGCATTGAATACGCGACCGGCGTGACGCTCACCCCGGGCAAGTACAAATTAAAATTCATCGCGCGCGAAAATGGCACCGGAAAAGTCGGAACGTTTGAAACGCCCTTCACCATTCCGGATTTAAGTTCAGAAAAAACCATGCGCACCAGTTCGCTCGTGCTCAGCAATCAGCGCCAGCCCGTCGCCGAACAAGTGGGCGGCGTGAAAAACGCAAAGAAGCTGGTGGCCGCCAATCCGCTCATTTCGGACGGCCAACAATTAATGCCCAACGTCACAAAAGTCTTCCGCCCCGGCCAAAGCATGCTGGCCTATGTGGAAGTCTACGATCCGACCATTCCCGATTTTCTGCCGGAAAATTTCCGCCGCGCTAACATTCAGGCCAGCCTCGCGCTCTACCGCGACAACAAAAAAGTTTTCGAATCACCCGCCGTGCGCGCCAACAAGCTGAACACCACGCGAGACGCCACTCTGCCGGTATGGCTGACCGTGCCGCTAAAAGACATCCCGCTCGGAAAATACGATTGCCAGGTAAATTTAATCGACGATTTCGGCCGCAAATTTTCCTTCTCACGCGCCGCCATCGCCGTTCTCGCCGACAAAACCGCGGCAGTTGTGCCGCCCGTGCCGAAGAGTGAGTGAGAACCTGGGGTAGCCTATAAATATGCAGGTACACTTCACAGCAGAGTTAGAAGCCAAACTTGTGGAATCCGCGTCGCAGCAGGGTCGCGACCCGGGTGAATTCGTGCAGCATGTTATAGCGCGGTATTTCGATGAGCAAACGCGTTTTGTCGAGGCGGTCACTCTCGGTGAAGAAGCATTACAGCGCGGTGAGTATCTGACGCACGAACAAGTGGAGCAACGGCTCGGCAGGTTTTTGCGCAGGTAATGGAAGTTCGCTGGTCGCTGCCTGCTGAATTGGCGAAGTTCCCACATCGCGGACGAATGAGCACCCGGATGCCGGGCAGGCGCGAGCTTACATTTGCACCGTTGCCCTACGTTGTTGTTTACCAGGTGACGCCGCATGTGATAGAAATTTCCCGCATTTTTCACGTCGCTCAGAATTAGGCATAGAATTGGCCACGCTCCATTCCTGATACTTTGTATTCATGTCGACAACCACCGCTACTGCGCGCCTTGCACCTCCCAAACGGCTGATCTACGGACCCGGTCCGGCCATGGTCGATCCCCGCGCTTCCGAAGCACTCAGTCTGCCCATCACCGGTATTCGCGACCCCTGGTTTCTCTCCGTCATTACCGATATTCAAGCCGGTCTGCGCGACGCGTTTGGCACCGAAAACCCCAAGACCTTCGTCATCCCCGGCAGCGGCAGCGCGGCCATGGAAGCAGCGGTCAGCAATTTCGTTCAGCGCGGCGCTAAGTTCGGCGTGTTCGCGGCGGGCCATTTTGCCGACCGCATAGCCATCATGGGCCAGCGCCATGGCGCCAATGTCGTGCGCTGCGACAAGCCCTGGGGCGAAGTCTTCACCGAAGCCGAAGCCGCTGAATTCATTGAGCGTGAAAAGCCCGATGTCGTGGCTTTCGTGCAGGCGGAAACCTCCACCGGCGCTTATCAATCGGGCCGCGCCATTGCGGGCATTGCCAAAAAATCCGGCGCGCTGGTGATTGCCGACTGCGTCACTTCTCTGGGCGCGATGCCCGTCGAACTGGACGCGGTGGGCATTGACATCGCCTACAGTTGCGCGCAGAAAGGGTTAAGCTGCCCGGCTGGCTTGTCGCCGATTTCTATCTCACCCAAAGCCTGGAGCATTCTCGAAACGCGCACCGATGAAACCGACACCTGGTATCTCGATCTGCGGCTTCTGGCCAAATATTACGAACCGCCGCATGCCTACCATCACACGCCCGCTCCGCCGCTCTTTTATGCGCTTCATCAGGGGCTCGCGGTGGTGGAGGAAGAAGGTTTGCGCAACCGCTGGGAACGTCACCGCAAGGCCGGTTTGCGGCTGGTCGCCGGTCTCGAAAAGCTCGGATTTACGCCCGTCGTGAAGAATCCTTCCGAGCGCCTTTGGCACCTGAGCACCGTAACGACGCCCGCTGGCATCACCCCTGCAGCGCTCAGCGACAAGCTGATGGCCAGTCACGGAATTGAAATTGCCGGCGGCTTGGGCCAGTTCGCGGGCAAAATTTTGCGCATCGGCGTCATGGGTCCCCTGGCAAACGATGCGGCTGTGGATTTGCTTTTAGACGCCATTGGCGATTCCCTTTAACCCGCACAGGCTACGATTGAAGAGCAGATGCAAGTGCTGGAAGCTGGTCCCGATAAATATTTATTGCTGGAAATTGACCCCGAATTCGTGGGCAATATCGCAAAACAGGCAGGCTTCGAATATAAAATTGACGATCGCGCGCGCGTGATGTCAATTGAACTTCATGCCCAGGACCGCCAGGCGCCTCTGCTGCTATTCGATGCCGCCGACCCCGGCAACCTGGGATGGTTTTCGCGCTGTCAGTTTTACGTCGACGGCAAGAACGGCGCAATTCTCCAGACTCCTCTTTCGCTCGCCAACACAAAGGATCGTTCCGGACGCCCTTTGCCGCATGCGGTGAAGCTCCAGATTGCCAAGGAATTGCCGGGCACGTTTCGCATGCCCGGCAGACAGCCCATTTCAGAGCAGGTTGTTTATGCGGTGCTGTTCAACCTGCTGAATGCGCTTCTGAATACTGGTGTCGGAGTTTGCGGCGGTCCCACAGTGAAGCCGCTGGCGGGACGTTCTGAAAGTGTCGGCCCTAAAAATTAGCCTTCCATGGCCTGGGCCAGCATTTGCTTGACCTTGTTGCCGCTGCCTGGCGGACGGCCTCGGCGGCGCGGCTCCGGGACGAATGAGAGACCTCGGCTGCTGTTGTCTTCCGTTGAATTCTCGCCGGAATCGGCTGGTCCGCCGCTGGCATCTTTCAGCCAGCCCGGGGGTCTGCCTCTGCGCCGCCCCCGCCCGCGCGCCAGTCGCTCCAGGGTCAGGATGGCCTCTTCTATCTGCTCCCGCTCGAGCCGCAGCTCGGCGAGCATTTTATCCACGTCCAAAATGCCGCCCCCTTTGTGAATCTAGGTTTAAATCGAAAGCGGACTGTTTTTGCAACTTGTTCCGTTTTCGATTTAGTTCGAAGTTTACGCAGTTAGCGGCAGTCATTTCAAGGTAATAGAGACCCAGTGATAACGCTTTTGGGTTCTAGTAGTACCAAATTATTGACTAAATTCGGGGCAATTTTATTTCGGTCGCGCGCCCGTCTGGCGTTTCCAATAAAAATAGAAGGGCACGCCCAGCGCCATTAAAAACAGGCCCATCAGCGATTCCCGCGGCCGGTCATGCAGTGTGTTTACCAGCAGCAGCGCCGCCACGCCAACGAAAAGTACTGGCACAAGCGGGTATCCCAATACCCGGTACGGCCTGGGCAAATTCGGCTGCTTTCGGCGCAAAACAAATACCGAAGCGGCAGTCATTAAATAAAGAATCCAGCTTCCGAATATAACGAAGTTATAAAGATCGTCGTACCAGCCGCTCAGTACAACGATGCAAGACCACAGGCTGAGCCAGATCATGGCGTTGCCGGGAGTTCTGAATTTCGGCTCGACGGTGGCCATGTTTTTAAAGAAGAGCCCGTCGCGCGCCATGGCGTAAGGGACGCGGCCTCCCGAAAGAATGGAGCCGTTGAGCGCGGCGAAGATGGAAGTCAGAACCGCGACCGTGACTGCTTTGCCCGCCCAACTGCCATAGAGGAAGGTCATCATGTCCGCCGCCAGGCGGTGGGTTCCGGCCACTTGCTGCGGAGTCAAGACGTAGAAGTAAGCAACGTTGATCAGCAGGTAAGTGAGAATCACCGCGCCAGTGCCATAGATCAGCGACTTGGGAAGATTTCGCCCAGGGTCCTGAATTTCTGAAGAGACCATGCTGACGTTATTCCAGCCGTCGTAAGCCCACAGAGCGCCCACCATAGCGGCAAAGAAGCCGGCAATGCCCGTGACGGCTGGAATGTGCTGGGTGAAGTGCCCAGCGTCACCGCGTCCGCAAAACAGGCCAACCAGAATGACGGCAGCAATACCGAGCATTTTCGCGCCGGTCACCAGAATCTGCACATTGCCGCCGGCGCGCACGCCCACGTAATTGATGGCGGCCAGAAACAGAATGACGCCGATGGCGACTAGCTGCCCATAGTGAATTTCGAGCAAACTGCCGCCAGGACCGATGTGATACGGCAGCACAATCACCGGCTGCGCCAGCGCGGGCACAAACGCGGAAAGATAGATATAAAAGCCGGCAGCCAGCGTTGCGATAGAACCGCTCTTCGCCACCCAAAACTGTGTCCACCCGTAGAGAAAACCCCAGAAGGGGCCATAGGCAGCGCTCAGATAAACATACTCGCCTCCGGCTTCGGGCATGGCCGCGGCCAGTTCGGCATAAGTCAGCGCACCGAAGAGGCTGAGCAAGCCAGCCACCACCCAGACCACGAAGAGCATGGGAACCGAGCCCAGTCTGCTGATCATGGTGGAGGGCACCAGGAAGACGCCGCTGCCAATGACTGTTCCAATGACGATGGACACAGCGCTCCAAAGACCGAGCGCGCGCAGAAGAGTGGGTTTAGGTTTTACTGGCTGCATCAGTCCGCATGGCCTCCGTTGGAAAGAAAAAACCGGCTAAATAGCCGACGGTCAGCGTCACCAGCGATCCGGAAATCACAAACCACGTATAGGCGACGAAATGCTGAAGCACGATGGTCGTCAGCAGACCCGCGCTCATTCCGATAATGGCTGCCCACTCGCCCGGCTTCTTTGTCAGTACTCCCAGAAGAAATACGCCCAGCAGCGCGCCATACAAGATGGATGCGATGGAAAGGCCCGCCTCCAGAACGCTGGTGACATGGCGGGCCAGAAGACCGATGCCGAACAAAATGACTCCCCAGACGATCGTTGCCCAACGCGCCAGTTTCAGCAATTTCTCATCCGCAAAGCGCGGCCACAAGGGTTTTACAAAATCCATAATCGTCGTCGATGCCATCGCGTTCAGCGCCGCGCTCAGGTTCGACATCGCAGCCGCCAAAATCGCGGCAATCACCAGCCCGGCCAGACCAGTCGGCAAATAGCTCCAGATAAAGGCTGGGTAAATTTTGTCCATCACAGCCGGTGTTTTCATTTTGTTGTCACTGTAAAAAGTGAGCAACAGCACGCCCACCATCAGGAACAGCGTGAACTGGAACATCACCACCACCCAGCTGGAGAACAGCGCCAGGCGGCTTTCCCGTTCGTTGCGCGCGGCCAGAAGGCGCTGCACCAGAAGCTGCTCGGTTCCATGGCTGGCGGTGGTCAGGAAACAGCCGCCCAGCAAGCCGCCCCAGAAGCTGTACTTGCGCAGAAAAAATTCGGCGGTAAAGGAGAACCGAAAATCGAACATCTGGAATTTATGCGCGGTCTCGCCCGCCGCCAGCACGTGCGTCCAGCCGCCCGGGATCATATGCAGCATCAGAAAGAAGCTGGCCAGCGCGCCGCCCACATAAAGAAACATCTGGACCACGTCCGTCCAGATCACCGCCGTCATGCCGCCCTCAAACGTATAAAACAGCGTCAGGCACACAATCATGAAGATGGAGAGCAGCTCGCCCGTGCCCAGAACAATGGAGACCACGGTGGAAACGGCGAACACGCGAACCCCTTCGGCCAGAGCGCGCAGAATCAAAAAGATGCCCGCCGTAAATTTTCGGATGCGTTTCCCGAACCGCCTTTGCATCAATTCATAAGCGGTGAACATTTCGCCGCGAAAATATTGGGGAAGGAACAAGGTGGAGATAACGATGCGGCCCAGCAGGTAGCCCAGGATGAGCTGGAGGAAAGTGAAGTTGCCGCCGAAAGAAAGCGCCGGCGTGCCGATAACGGTGAGCGTGCTGGTCTCGGCCGACACAATGGAAAACGCGATGGCCCACCAGGGAGCGCCGCGTCCGCCCAGGAAATAATCCTTAAGCGATCCTTCTTTTTCCTTGAAGCGCGCTCCGAACCAGGTGATGAACAGCAAATAGGCGGCAATCACTGCCAGATCCACTATGCGCATGAAAGAGTGGATGATAGCATGCGGTAAGGTTATAGAAGTTTAACGCTTTATAACCCGTGTGCCCAGGAACAACTTTGCATACCCTGGTATCTAAACTATCGAAGCCCTTAGCTAAATTAATGAAGAAGGTTGCGGCTGTTTGACGAGTTCGTTATACTCCAGCTTGCGCAATCAGGTCTTGAGCAGTGCCGGGTCGCACGGGAAATTCGAAGAGCAGACTGCGAAAAAAAGTTCGTATCAAAATACCAATCATGAGACGTAGAATTCCTGTCAGGGAGGTTGTAGTGAATTTTTGTTTTCGAAAAGCGGCCCGGCCGGTCTTAGCCGCTGGAGCCTTCGCTCTGCTCGTTAGCTTTGCTGGCGCGCCGGTGGCTTTTGGTCAGGCGGCTGCAGCCCAGCCGGCGACCAAAAATTATAAGGATAAGGACGAGTATGATTTGTTTCTCAAAGTCACGCAGACGGCCGATCCCAAAGCCCGGCTTCAGTTGTTAAATACCTGGCAGGACAAGTACCCCACCAGCGACTACGCTCCTGAAAGACTTCAGTTTTTCGTGGCGACCCTGCAGGCGCTGGCCCCCACCGACCCTACCCAGCGCCAGCCGCTGATTGACAAATGCGTTCAGGAATTGAAAGCAGATCCCGCCGCCTTCCTTCCCAATTACTACATTTCATTATGGGGACCGATTGTGGGCGGCACCAGCCCGTCGGCGGATCTGCTGAGCACTGTCGACTCTGCCGGCAAAGCGACTATCGCGGCTGCCGACGCCACTTTCGCCGATGCTAAGAAACCGCCAACGACGTCGGCGGAGAACTGGGCAAAATTCAAAGTGGGCGCCATCTCGATGGGGCACAATGCGCTGGCCTGGGTGGCTGTATCGAAAAAAGATATGGCGACAGCCGAAAGCGAGTACCGGGCGAGTCTGACCGCGAACCCTGATCAGGGCACGGTTTCCGCTCAGCTGGGCAAGCTGCTGGTGGAAACCAAAGACAATAAGAAAGTTCCGGATGGATTGTTTGAATATGCGCGCGCTGCTCAATACTCGGGCCCATCCGCCGTGCCACCCGAGACCAGAGCCAATTTTCTGAAATACTTCAACACCGCTTATAAGGATTTCCACGGTAGCGCGGACGGTGCCCAGCAAATTCTGGACCAGGCCAAGACAGCCGCGCTGCCCCCTGCCGGCTTCACCATCACCAATGCCCAGGATTTGGCGAACGCTTCAGCGGCCAAATTGCAAGCCCGGATTGATTCCGATCCGGAGTTCAAGATCTGGTACGCAATTGAATCGCAGCTGAAGAGCGACGCGGGTCCGGCGTTCTTTAAGGATAATGTGGAAGGCGCTGAAATCCCCGGCAGTTCGCAGAACTTCACCGGCACGGTGATTTCAGCCGATGCGTCGAAGGTGGTTCTGGCAGTGGAAGATCCGGCTGTTGCAGACGCCACCATCTTGTTCACCACTCCGCTGAAAGATACCGAAGCGGCCAAGATCAAGGTGGGCGATAAGCTGCCGTTCTCTGGCGTGGCCGAAAGCTACACCAAAGATCCGTACATGCTGACGTTCAAAGATCCGACCATTCCGGGCGTGCAAACCACGGCTCCGGCGAAGACTGGCAAGAAGAAGAGATAAGCTCTGCTGGAACAAAAAGGCCCCGGAAAGAAATTTCCGGGGCTTTTTTACATTTTGTAGCGGCCCAAATCCTCGTCGTTCAGATTCTCCAGCCACTTTTTCAGCTCTTCGTTATTCACTTTGTCCGAAACAGTGGCCGAGTTCTTGGAAGTTTGCAGAACCTTGTCATCCACGTAAATGGGGCAATCGTGGCGCAGGGCCAGCGCCAGTGCGTCGCTGGGGCGCGAATCCACGCTCATCAGCTTCCCGTTGCTCTCCAGCCAGATCAGCGCATAGAATGTATCGTCTTTCAGTTCGCTGACGACAACCTTGCGAATGGACGCTTCCAGACCCATCAGCAGGACCTTGATGAGGTCGTGCGTCATCGGCCGTGGCGTGTTCACTTTCTCAATTTCCAAAGCGATGGCGTTAGCTTCGTAGATGCCCACCCAGATAGGCAAAACGGAATCGCCCGACATGTCTTTCAGAACGACAATGGGCATGTTGGTCATCGGGTCCATCATCAGACCGCGGATTTTCATTTCAACTTCCATCTA
>Ga0116227_10016864_pt1 | contig 10359 bp, 9 predicted proteins | sample S1TSphgellanicum_FD_89693 | JGI IMG/M metagenome (GOLD analysis project Ga0116227, IMG submission 89693) | Host-associated microbial communities from peat moss isolated from Minnesota, USA - S1T2_Fb - Sphagnum magellanicum MG | ecosystem: Host-associated > Plants > Peat moss > Unclassified...
AGCAGACCTCCGATCGCAATGCGGTCTAAAGCAAAGTTGTAGCTCTCGTTGAGAGCTTTCCAACGCCATGTCGCACTCCCGAATTGGACATCGGGAAGAGGTCGATTCCTGACTCTTTGTGGTCGGGAGTCAAACTGGCAATTCGACTCTCGACTCTTCTTTTGACCATAACTTGTGTTTCAGATGTTCAAATGAGCCAAGCGAGCACATTTTAGACATCTAGGCTTCAAGATCTTTCCGAGATATAAAGAACGCCACAATCCATTGAGGTTTGACCCCTGCAATCGCTCTCTGAAGTTTTGGGAGTCCACCGGGACTCCATCTCCCCAAGTGGGAGTTGCCTTGGGAGTGTGAGGGCTCATTCCCTCACACTTTCTAACACTCCCGGGAGTATGTGATGTGATTCCCGGGCTTCCTCTTGCCTTAACTCTCGGGCTTTCTCTTGGCCCGCACTCTTGCAATGCCTTTGCCTTGACTCCCGGCATCCTCTTGGCTTAATTCCCGGGCTTCCCTTTGGCCCGCACCCTTGCAATTCCCTTTGCCTTGGTCGTGAGCCCAAAGCTAAGGTTGCGACACCCATCTCGGAATTTCAGCACGCCCCTCTACCCCTTCTAGTGCTGAGAGCTAGGAGCATGCCCCGTATTCCTCACAATTCTGTTGTCTGAGTAACTTAGACCCATCTTGGGTCTAACTAGAAACTTGGGAGTGTGTCAGCGCATTACCATAAATGAGTCGCACCTTTCAACGTGTGGCAAATGTTGGCCTAAGAATTGTTAAGTTTCACTTAATAAAACAAGGTCAACACCCTGAAACAACTTTAGTATTTTCACCCCTGTTTCCAGTTTATTTACACCACCCCCGTGTATGTTCCATGATATTATGCATAGGTCTTTTTGGTCCTTGTGCCCCTAGAAGGGCAGACAAATATGAATGTTGTTGATGAAGAGCTTGGTTGTGTGCCAGAAGGTGCACTTGCCTACCACCTTGGCCTCCTTGAACAGTGGCCACAGCTCCAACTTATGCGCTTGCTATGTGGGCGTGAGGTCCTTGTCCAGACCCAACTTGGTCCCCACTAGGCCTTCACACCTTCGCAATGCGGCTTGACAATTTTCGCTCGTTGCGAACTTGAATAGCATCACACTAAGACGCACGCCTACCACCAAGGCAGAGGCCCACATAGTTGCAGGCCATTGCTGTGTGGCGGTGACAACCTTAGCGCGCAACTTCACTTGACCCTACAACAACTTTGTGTTGAGCCGCTGCACCAGCTCCTTCTCGATCTCACCCTCGAACAATCTAACAAACTCATTTTTTGGGGTGTTATCAAATTTGATGAAAATTTTAAAAATCAGTGAAAGACTATATAGTTCTTTAAACTGTTTTAGTGCAAATTTGCACCAGTTCGCCAGGAGAAGAAACCCTGGTTAGGGTGCTGGTTCAGCCAAGGCAGCCCAGACGGCTTCTTGTGTCCTTGCAACGAATTGAGATAATTAATTGCGAAGCAAAAGGGAACGGATTTCGGGAGTTCTTTCAAGGGAAGATTCAGCGACCCAGTTCGATAGGGACAGTTTCGAGCGCGCGCGGCGTCTGTCTTGGGAGTACTCACGAGTCGCGAGTCATGGCCCACGGGTGTGGTGGTAGCAGTCTTCGTCGGTGTTGTGACACACAGGCCACGTCTTCCAAAGTGCACTGCAGCGATTCTGACATATCATAAAGCTGATCTCTTCAGCATTAATTATATTGTTTCTGGAAACTCCATTGACCCGCTTTAGAATAGGTAGGGCCTTGCATTAACTCCGAGCTTCCACCGTGACGTTGTCTGTCTGGTTTGTGTAATCAGCGAAACGCCATATTCTCCTTCCCGTCATAAGGACTCCCTTCACGAATCACAATAAGTGGGGTTTGCTATATGGAAGGACACCCGGCAAGTATACAACAATGATAAGGTCATCATTTCCGGGCTAATGAACAGCAGGAAAAATTGGCCTGTCATTTACTGGAGCAATGAATGCTCGTCTTGACTCCTGACTCCTGAGTAGTCCTTCCTAGAGTGCAGCTCAGCGTCTTCTCTTCTGTTTTTTCTTTTGACGTGTGCAGTGAACAAAAGTCAACAGATTGGGGACTTTGTGGGCCAGAGTTGAGAGTCGAGATCTGTGGGATCACTGGCTTGTCACTGCATGAAAGTGGATACCAAATTGACGGTCTTTTTCCATTAGCTCTTGTCACAGTTACACACAGTACTGTCAAAGTGGAGACTTAATTGACCGACGGTCTCTTTGCATTATCCCGCTCTTGTCACAATTACGCACACTATCTATTTATTATTAAGGGAGGTAGTTTGCTTGTCCTGTTGAAATCTCCCAAACTAGAATCCCCCCCCTCCACCCCCCCCACACAAACATTATTACATTTGTGGATCATTGGGTTTGAGGGGGGGGCATTCTAGTTTGATGGCGGCAATTGTATGACCTTAAGCACCCTTCACACTTGGTGTTAGCACTTTTTGTGTTAAGGCCACTAACACTCAATTAGCCGTTTCTAAAATGTTATGTAGCATCTCAAAACTCATTACTTTTAGTAGCTTAGGTGCTTGGATTCACACAAGATGACTATTCTTACCTTTTTCCAAAAAGTTAGCAAACTTTTACCTTAATGATTCGCATATGTAGTAAATTTTTTTGTGCTATTATTTTGTCGTTTCATTTTCCAAGCATTGTCACAACATTGTGTAACACACATGGACTTACATATTGCCACTTTTTTCTTCCTCAAGACAAACAATTCTTCCATTCCTTTTCATCTTTCACATTTGCACAAAATCTCTTTCCCTCTACTTCATTGTTCTAGAGTTGCTCATTCTTGTCTTTTCTCCCTTTTCTCTTTAATCTACTTTTTGTTCATTTCCATCAAAGTGTTTTTATGCAATAGCATCATTGAAAACTTCACAAATATAATTTCCTTACTTTCCATTTCACATTACAAGCAATCGTGGATATGACAGAAGAACATGTGATTTTTGTCATGGGATGTATGACATTGTTTCAACTTGTGCATCATACTTCCATTAACCTATCCAATTTTTATTTCATAATTTGGATTTATTGCCATGGATCCTTCAATTGCTCATAAAAATGTTGAATTCCTCTTGTTTGTAGCTATAATTCATGATTATAGTACGAAATGTTTTTTTGGTGTTTTGTCATAAAAATTAGGTGTTGAGTGAAACCAAGATGTATTACCTAATTTTCTAAATTCTTGTTCATTGATTATGAAGACAATTGATGGGTGGAAAATTTTAGGATGTCAAAGTCCACACTTTTTCAAATTACTGATAAATTGAGTCCAATGTTGTTGAAAAAACCACAAAATATAGGCAAGTCACCCTTATAAAGATTCATGTGTCTTGTGTTATTTACAAACTTGCATGTGGTTACAACTTGTTATGAATGATTTCAAATAGTGGTGTTTCCTGCCTAATGTATAAGGTGCAATTGATGGCACCCATCATTTTATTTTTTAACCTTCTATGCCTTTTCCAAAAGATTACTATTATTTCAAATAAAAGGGATATTCCATTCTTGTGTAGGTAGTGGTGGATTGTAAGAAGAGTTTTATTGACATTTGCATCGGTTTGCCATGAAATGTCAGTGATTCACAAATGTTACATAGGTTTGCATTGGAGAAACAAACTCAATTACATGGCTAGTTTGACATCAATGGAAATGGAAATCTTCCATATCTACTTAGTGATTAGGGATATCACTTTATCAATTGGATCATGACACCAATAAAAAAAGACGGACATGTGAAAGCATGATAAAGTAGCCCAAAAAATAGCTTTGTTATGCAAAAATTGGGGGTCTCCAAATAAAAGGTACAACAAGTAGATGAATTTGTGAAAATAATATCAAATTTAAGGCACATTCTTTAAAAACTATTATCGGCATTGGTTTCAAAAGCTAAATTAATATAATTATGTTTTTCCAATGCACTTGCAAATACTTGAATTGGACCTTTAATTTTCAATAGTTTGAAAAGTAGATTTCAAATACTTGAAAATATATGAATTTGTTTTGCAAATAATTGTCTCCTTTTCCCTAGTTGTTAATATTGATGTGGTGAATATTTAACACAAGACACATGAATCTTTATATGTTTGCTAATGGAGTTTGTTTTCATAGCTAAATCAATCCCCAACATTTAAAATGAACATAATTTTTGGGGATACTTTTGGAATTTTTTTTCAAGTCCAAATGATATGGTACAATTTTTTTGAAAAACTAGAGGGAAGTTAGACGGGTGCCACTGAAGAAATATAAAGGTTCCAATTAATTTGAGATGTTAAAAAAAGGTTAAAAGCTTTGAAAACTATTTTTTCTACTTTACAAGTAGAAAACAATATAAGAAGTAGGGTCAAAATATCTTGCTTGCATCCAAACACCATAATATTTTGGAGTTGTTTTACAAAAAAAACCACAAATGGGGCTGATCCATGGTTGAGAATGTTTTTGCCATTCTGAACAAAATGTTTAAGGAGTTGTTGCATAAATAAAATTTGAATGTTATTATTTTACTTTGATGTTTTTACCTATTTTGTTTGTTGCATAACCTATTGAGGACCAAGGATGAAGTATTGAACATCTCATGCGCATCATTAATTGGAAGCAATTGGTTTGCATGAAGATCAACTAATCAATAGTGCCCAAGATGAGCCAACAAATCAACACTTTAATGTTCACCCTTACCTTCATAAGCTTATTTACAAATTTCTTGCATTGAAATATTATACTCAATTCTAGCATCTTGTAATTATGCTTTTAATCACTTACAACAATGTATCATTTTCAGTTTTAGGAGTTAGGATTGGATCAACCTAAATGTTCTCATTGTCGTTGGCAACTTGTGAAAATGCCATGTTCATTACTTATGTCAATTTGGAAACAACTTTCACCATGTTAGTTTGATTTTTGTTGATGTTTTTATCTCTTTCCTTGAAGTAGTCTAGTTACTTGTTTGAAAACATACTCTCTTGGATCACCATAGCTCTACCATGAATTTTGTGGAATGACTGACTAAAAGCTTGTTTCCTTTTTTTGTTGTTTCAACCATGATCTTATGAGCTAAAGAATTTTTTTTCTTCACCCTTGTATTTCTTAAAGAACAAGGAGTTGCTAGTTCATTCTTGCATCTTGGACTATTGATTGATTTCAAAATTGTTGGATTACAACTTGGGTTATGTAATAGGACAATGTGTTTAATCTTGGGGTTTACATTGGTGTGGTGGCCCTTGACAAGTTGACAGATTTAGTTAAAAGTGGCTTAGTGATTTGGGGTTGCTCATATAATCATGCTTCATCAGTGTTGTGTGCATAAATCTTGTCTGTTGTAACATTTAAATCTTCATACCACATTTTTAACCCTGGAGTAATTAAGTTGTCATTGAGTTCAATGGCTTGTTTTAGTGTATAACTAATTGGTTTGCAAATTCCAACTCCATTAGCCATAAAGTTTTTCATGTGTGGTGGTCAAAATATGGGCCATTTGTTGAGGAATATAGTGATAATCTCATACAAGTTTTGTTCAAAGTTATAAAAAAGTTGAACATTATTTCTTTCTCAAAGGTATTCATGTCTTAGTAATCTTGATTTTGTCCAATGCTTGCCATGAAGTCAAATTTCTTCTTGAAATTGCTTGTAATGGAACTCCATTTATCCTTGCATGTAAGACCATTCTTCACATGCTCCAAACAACATTCCTTCATGACCAATGTTAAGATCTTCCTCCACTTTGAGACTATTGTTTCAAATTTGTGTTGACAATCCACTTTTGCCATCATTTTTTTGTGTTTTTCTTTTTTGATTCGCATAAAAGCTAAGATTTTTACATGTTCCCAATTTGCTTCTTGAGGTTTCCTAATTTGCACCTCTATTATGGACTCAAATTTTTGATTGAGAACTTGTTTTTTACCTTTATGTTCTTTATTGGTGGCTTAGTTGTTGCATCTTGATTGGTTTGCATATATGGTTGATCTGTAAAAACATTTAAAGGTGTTATCAATAATTTCATCACATACCATTTGTTTGTATTATTTGTTTGTGTAGAAGAGAAGGATCAACAAGAAATGCAGAAACTAAAATTGCACTTGCTTATTTTGTTTGTTTATATGTAGAACATTTTTTATTCAAGAAATTTGAAATTCTCACATTGCACTTGTTTGTTTGTTTGTACTAGAATTGGAAGATTAAAGGATTAAGATTTACTTTCTTCTAAACCATCAAATTCTCCATCATATTTGGACATTGAATTTTTGAAATCCATTATCAATTGTAGCAATAGCAATGCTTAACAATGATGGTAGTAATTGAATGGAACTTGTTGTAGTGTTGGAAATGGTGTTTACAGTGATGATTTGTGATGATATAAATTTTTTTGTAGCATTGGAGATGGTGACCCACGATGTGAATAATAAAAATGATGTTGGTTGCAAAGTATTTTCAACAACTTGTAAGGAACATTAGAAAATCAATAAGGAACATGTAGGGAACATTAGAACTTGGTTTTCTCATATGGAACATGTTTGGTTTTACATAACATTAAGTTAAAGTGCCACTTTTTGGGGTGCTATTAAACATTTAGTTTTTATTTTGAAATTTAAGAATTTAGAAAATTTTCAATTTTTTAACCATTAACCTACCATTAGCCTACCACTAGGCTATCACCAAGATACCACTAGTTGCCATATTAGATTTTTGTGTTAGCTAACATTTTTGGTATTTAGTTTCAAAAATCACAAATTTTAACACTAATTTAAGGGGTTTTTAACACCCGTGTGATTCATGCTTTAGGTGATTTTGTAATGTTTAGACCTAAATGCAAGTTTACTAAATATTGACCAATTTTATCATTGAAATTTAATAAAATCAAAACTAAAAATTGCGAATAGTTGGGGCACACTTTTGTTATTATTTGAAAGTGCTCAATGAGTAGGATTTTATGAAGGTTATTTGATAATTTTTAAACCTATGTTGTAAGAAATATTGAATTTAAAGTACTATTTGTCTTAATGAATTCAATAAATTTTCAAAATCTAAATTCAATTAGTGGGGTAACAAGTTCACACATGGGCAAATAACACATGCCACATTAGTAGTTATCACAGAATGGAAATGGAAGGACATGTTTCTTGCTAGATGACGATCAAGCACTTTTCATTGGAAGGTTGCAATTGGAAATTTTATAAATAATTGATGTTAGGGACATTTTGGATGAAAAATAACAATAGAAAAGATATGTAAGGAACTTGTAAGCAAATGTTTCCATTGAAAAGAATAGTCATTTAGAGGTTGATATTTCGCTCTTATGGCCGTTTCATTTTTGTCAATGTTTGACTTGGAGAGTTGTGAGGTGGTGGTTTTTAGGAAATTATGTTTGTAGTTAAAGTGGTGATCATTCATTATTGAAAGATGTTGTCCCTAGGAAAATTTAACCATATATGAATATAAACTAGATAAAAATACAAAATTTTAATCATCTTTGTATATGTTTAGGTACACAATTAAAGCCACATACATAAATATGATGACTTTTTTTTTTTCAATTCTAGCAATTGAAAACCTTCAAAAACACTTTTTTTGAATGTTTTTATTTCACCAGGTTAGTGAGGTGACTTTAGATATAGATGGAGGGAAGGATGTAATGCATAATTGTTGGGTACAATTTGTGATCAAAGAGGTCATAAATCCTAATGGAAGAAAACCCTAATTGTTTATTCTCTGTTTTTGCAAATATGGATATTTAATTTAGTATTGAACTTCAACTTGCAAATGAGTTTTTTTTTATGTCTATTAAACAATAAACAACAATTTGTGAAGTGTGAAGCTTTAAAATCTGCAACAACGTGCCACGTGGGGGAATCAAATCCCAACAAAAAGCGCATTAGGCATTGGAGCTAATGGCTACTTGCAAAATCAAATGAGTTTAATGGTCTTAAAATAACACATGTGTTATTATCAAGATTATATAACACAAATATGGGCATTGCAATACTAGTGTTGGAGTTGTTCTCTTTCAATCCTACTTTATCTCTTCTCCTCTTCACACAATTTCTTCAACCCCTATAATCCCAAATTGTTGGGGAGGACCAATTTGGTTTCCCCCCCTCCTTGTGCTCGTCCCTAGGAACAATGGTTTCAAAATTTGACGCACTTGCACTATAATTGTTATGTCATTGAGTAGGGCATGCCCTTTTTTTGAAACACTACTGTGAAAGCCAATGAGTAGTTTTGTTCCCCAATGCTTTTAACATCTTTAAAACATAATTTATATAAAATGATATATTTCATTTCCTATCACAATTCTAAATTATTCAAAAAAAAAATTGTCTTGAAATGAATGAAAGAAAAAGAAAATATTTCTTTTGAAAGGCCAACTTTGATATCAATTACTCATTCATTTTTTAAAAAATTAAACAATTTTTTTCCCACATGATTCATATGCATGCATTCTATCCACCATCAAGATTTTATGATAAACGGAGCACAACATCTCAATCCAAGTGTCAAAAAATCAAAAAGTCTAAACTTGAAGGGTTCAACAACACTAAGTCGAAATTAAAATTGTAAATCAAAGTTTTGACATTTTGTGTGACTTTGAGGCACTTTTGTTAAGGGTTGGTCCATTTTTTGGATTGGAACTGAACTTTCAATTAAAAATTAAGATATTTTTCCCTTGTTATTTAAAAATCTCCTTCCTATATCATTGGTGATAAATCAATGTTGGTAAACACAACAAAAGACAATACTGGTGTGTATTGTTATAATAGTATATTTGTTCATTTTATTAACTAGTTCATGGGTTCTCGCATTTTTATTTTTATTCTGAAGGAGCCACATTGATTGGCTGCTCACCATTTTTATTGGAACTATGGGCAGTCTCCCAATAAAAGCATCTCTTTGACCCCACATTCCAAAAATAGAAGCTCAGTGGCATCTGGCCCTCCTCCCAGTTAGATACATGCAAGATGAAGTGTGGGTCCAAACAATATGGACAAATAGAAGTGTGTAGAGAAGACAAAGACTCACTTGAAAGAGGAATAAAGAGGGGGAAAAAAAAGAGATATATACAACTCAATCAACAACCATTCACTTTACCCTGGTAGTAGTGAGGTGGTTGCTTCCTTCACCCTCTCCCAAGGGAAGGAAGCAAAACAAATTCACACCCCCCTTTCCCCCTCCTCAAAAGAAAAAAAAATAGTCCTTGCAACTATAGGTTTGGTATTGTCATTAATTTTTTAGAAATTTCTATTCTTCACACCCTTTTCTGTCCATTTTGTACATGGGCTAACACCACGTACATTGAGAAATTATACTGGGTTAAGGTGCCCTTCATATACACTAGAAGTGTTCCACAAGTTCCTTATATGTAGGGTAATGCCCTGGGCCATGGGCATTACTGAAATAAGGGCCCACGTGAGGTTGGCCTAATTCGGGTAATCCTTGTGGTTGAGGGTGTTACATGGCATAAAAATTTCATGATTAAAATTTGTTAAGAAAAATCCCATGGGGTATCACGGAAAAAAACCAATGCTAGTGATTTTGGAAAACGAAATGCCTGCAGGTTTCTTATGTTTTGGAAGCGTTCCTCCAAATACACTAGGAATTTGGGCGGTGGTTTTTAAGACTTGATAAACATAGCTGCTGGGATTGCCTAGTGGTCAGTTGCATGGCAGAACTGGCCAGCAGGGCCCCCGTTCCTTAGTCCAACAGCTCAGTCAGGGACCCAGGGGCCATAACTCCTATTAATTAAGCATTTGAAATTAGTTTTGCGTGGTTGGCGCTCTTTAATTGCTGTTCAGAAAACTTGTGTGACGGTGGAAATTGGCTTGTTCTCAAATGGATTCTCAACTGGTACCGTAAGCTTTTAAAACTAGTGCGCGTCTAAGGCCTTGAATCGGGTTCAAATTTCTCTTACAGCGGCAAGTTGATGCTGGACCCATGCTTGAGCATGCTCGTTACTGCATGTGGACTCGACCACTACTCCTGTCAACTCATCCCAATGGTCGTTAATGTGAAAGGTGACAATAAGTTTAATTACCTTGTCATAATGACGGAGTGGTAAGAGGCCTACAAAATCAGACATGGTGGATGATGGCGTGGATGATCTAGCTAGCATACTAGTGTTTCTTCAACTTGGCACCAAATGAATGTTATCTGACATCTGACATTATGTTTCCAATCTTATATATAAAGTGCCTTGTCCGTCCGTCCGTGACGGTGCTCGGGTCCGTCACAGACGGACGACCGGGCCCGGCCCGACAAACCGGGATCCCGCTCATGTCCAGCAGCGCTGCTACGCGGCGAA
>Ga0116227_10016865_pt1 | contig 10358 bp, 7 predicted proteins | sample S1TSphgellanicum_FD_89693 | JGI IMG/M metagenome (GOLD analysis project Ga0116227, IMG submission 89693) | Host-associated microbial communities from peat moss isolated from Minnesota, USA - S1T2_Fb - Sphagnum magellanicum MG | ecosystem: Host-associated > Plants > Peat moss > Unclassified...
AACACGGACGTTGTCTATCGGACGGAAGAAGAGAAATTCCGCAACGCCGCTAAGGAGATCAAAGAGTTCCATGAGCGCGGGCAGCCGGTGCTGGTGGGTACGACGAGCATCGAAAAGAGCGAGATCATCTCAGCCCTGCTGAACAAGAAGAAGATCAAGCATAACGTGTTGAATGCGCGCTTCCACGAGCAGGAGGCTAAAATTGTAGCGCAGGCCGGAGCGCCCGGCGCGATTACGATTGCGACCAACATGGCTGGCCGCGGGACCGATATTAAGCTCGGCGGTAATTTCGAGATGCGCGTCGCGCTGGAGCCGGAGACGGACCCCGAAGTGATCCGCGCCGAGATTGCGGTGAACCATGATAAGGTGAAAGCTGCGGGCGGATTGTTCGTGATCGGCACCGAGCGGCATGAGAGCCGGCGCATCGACAATCAGCTGCGCGGACGCGCCGGGCGGCAGGGCGACCCTGGCGGTTCGCGCTTCTTCCTTTCGCTGGAAGATGATTTGATGCGGATTTTCGGCTCTGACCGGATGGGCGGAATGCTGCAGCGCCTCGGGCTCCAGGAGGGCGAGGCGATTATCCACCCTTGGATCAACAAGGCGCTGGAGAAGGCGCAGAAGAAGGTGGAGACGCGGAATTTCGACACCCGCAAGGAAGTGCTGAAATATGACGACGTGATGAACGACCAGCGCAAGGAGGTTTATGCCCAGCGCCGGGAGTTCATGAGCAGCGATTCGGTTTCCTCGGTGGTGGCGGAGATGCGCGAAGACGTGATCGCCGGGCTGGTGGCGCAGCGTATTCCCGAGCGGGCCTTTGCCGAGCAGTGGCAGAGTGCCGAGCTGGCGGAGGATATTTTCCGCGTGCTGGGCCTGCGGCTGCCGATTGTGGAATGGGCGGCGGAAGAAGGCATTGAAGAGACCGCTTTGCGCGAACGGATTACCGAGGCGGCGGAGGCGGCCGCTGAGGCGAAGGCGCAGCGCTTTGGGCAGGATTTGGCGAATTATATCGAAAAATCCGTGCTGCTGCAGACGCTGGACCATGTGTGGAAGGACCATTTGCTGGCGCTGGATTATCTGCGCCAGGGGATTGGGCTGCGGGCCTACGGGCAGCGCACACCGATTAATGAATATAAGCGCGAGGCTTTCCTGCTGTTCAACGCGCTGCTGGATGAGCTGAAGGACCGGGTGACCAATGTGCTGGCCCATGTAACGGTGGGCGAGGCGCCAGCCGCCCCGCCCCCGCCGCCGATGGTGGAGAGCCATGCGGCACCCGCCCAGCTGCTGGCGGCCGAGCCGGCCCGCGCGGCGGCACCGGCGGGCGGCGTGCAGGAGGCCGTGCGGCCATACCGGGAGGGCGAGATAGACCCTAACCGCCCCGAGAGCTGGGCGGCGACACCGCGCAATGCGGCTTGCCCGTGCGGGTCCGGCAAGAAGTTTAAATACTGCCACGGGAAGGTCTGAGGCGGGTTGCTCTTCGTTTAACCTGGAAGTGCAACCGGTCCATAGGGGTTCAATCCAGGGTGTTATTATTAAGTAAATGAGCTAAAATTCTATCGAACGTTTCAATTCCCAATTGATTTCGCAAGACTTTATACGTCTAAGTTGCGATTGCGACTGCGGACGCATGTTGTTTCCAACGCGGTTGCAGGTTAGCAATCTGTATGGATATTGAGCGCTTAGTTCTGAAATGTCGCGATCAGCGGAGAGACTTTTATATCCGGGAAAGCTCATCCGACATTTCAGTTGTTGGTCAGGTGTTCATCGACGCTGACTACGATATTACGCGGTTGGCGCGTTTCGCTGAAATCCAGGAACTGCTTGTATGTGGGCGCGCGTCCGGGAAGCGACCGCTGATTATTGATGCGGGCGCGAATATTGGTGCAGCTTCGGTTTATTTCTCGATGTTGTGCCCGGACGCGCTGATTGTTTCCATTGAGCCGGAAGCGCGTAACTTCCAGCTTCTTAAGGAAAATACGCGGGGTTTGCCGGTTTTGCCTTTGCCTTGCGCGTTATCGTCGACACCGCAACCGGTCACAATCGAAGATCCGGGAGAAGGTGAATGGGGCTACCGGACGCGCAGCCTGGACGCCGGGGAAGATCACAGGGTTGCCGTGAGTGCCGTTACCGTGCGCGAGATTCTAGAGGCGCACGAGGAGCGTTGTTTTCCTTTTATCGTTAAGATCGATATCGAGGGCGGCGAGCAGGCTTTGTTTGCCGCGGATACGGGCTGGATTGACGATGTTCCCCTGCTGATCATTGAACTTCATGACTGGTTGTTGCCTAAGCAGCGTTCTGCGCAACCGTTTTTGCGCTGCCTGGCGACTGCCGACCGCGACTTTATCCATAGCGGCGAAAACATCTTTACCATGCCGATTGCGATGCCGCAGCCGCAATCGAAGTTGGGCGATCATGTTCGGATTAAGACAACCCCGGGGAATCAGGAGGCGTGCGTGGATACATATGAGTATATTCGTCGTTTGGCTGCCGAGCGTGCCCAGCTGGACGTGTTACAGATCGCAGGTGACGAATTTCAGCATCGTATCGAAGTGCTTCGTGCAAACGAAGTCGATGAGCGCGTGGCATTGATGTCTCAGGTTGACGAAGCGAAGCGCGCCGCGGATGCGGCGCTGCGTCAGGTCGAGGCTGCCGAGCGGCGGGCCGAGGCTGCGGAACGCGAGCTTGCCTCAATTCATGCCAGCATCTCTTGGCGAATTACCGCGCCGTTGCGCGGGCTTCGCGCCAAATTGGCGGCCCCTGTGTCTGCATCCTAACCGCGCCGCGTGGATTTGAGCATGGTTTGACGTAGTCTGCCGCTGCCGATTTGTCGCCTCGGCGAGAATGCCGTTGCCACATGCCGTTTGTCATGCGCACTTCAATGCCCGCGTTCCTGAACGCTCGAGACCCCATCCTGCTGTACGAAGCGGGCTGTATTATTTAAAAAATGCGCCATGTCGAGAACAGCGAACTGCAGATCGCCCTGATCATAATGCCCAGGAAACGGTCGGTCCTTGAGACCCGAATTCTGCTTTTTTCTTACCCGATATCGTGATAGGTTTTTTTAATCTTAGGGTGAATCGATGGATAATACCATGCGCGCGCTATTTTCGCCGGATAAGTCCTTCCATCTCGAGCGCTTTGACGAGCATGACATCGACGATTTCCCCGGTGAAATTTACGCTTTTATGCTTCTACGAAATGAAATCGCGGCGCTGCCTTTTCTCTTCACCTATTACCGGAACATGGGCGTCAAACGCTTCTTTATGATTGATGACCATTCCGAAGATGGGACCCGCGAATATCTTCTAGCCCAACCCGATACGCATGTTTTTACCCCGTCCAATCCTTTCGGTCAGGCGAATAGCGGAAATAACTGGCTGAATTTGCTGCTTGACAGATTTGGGACCGGGCACTGGACGTTGGTGGTTGATGCAGATGAATTGCTGATTTATCCGCATTGTGAAAAAATCAAACTTCCCGATCTTTGCGCGTATATGGACCGCGAAGGCGGCACGGCACTGTTTGCCTTTTTGCTGGATATGTATCCGGATGGCGATCTTTCAAAAGCGGTTTGCGTTCCGGATCGGCCGTTTTATGATATTTGTTCATTCTTCGATTCCGATTATGCGTTCAGGAGAATTCCGCCCATTATCCAGGACGGTGCTACGTTATTTCCATCGGAAAGGGTGGTTGGCGGGCCCAGACTCCGGAAGTTTTATGCCTGGCAGAGGCGTTCGGATTTTTTTTCCAAAGCATTATTCAAGATAGCGGTGACTATTTTCCAGAATATTCGGTTTTGGAAAGGAGATAAGCCGCATTATGCGCCGGCCCTGATCAAAGCGCCGCTCATCAAATGGCGCGCCGGATGCAAGCGGGTGAGCAGCCATATTGTTGCGGAGGATTTGCCAGGAAAGACTTTGGCCGTATCGGGCGCGCTGCTGCATTTCAAATTTTTTGCCGGATTTCATAATAAGGCGATGCGTGAGGTGTCGCGTGGGCAGCATTATGGCGGCGGACAGGAATATCGGCGTTATCTGGCCTATATCAAAAAGCACCAGGATATTTCTTTTATGTATGTCGGAAGTCGGCGCTACATCAACAGCGACACGGTGTTGGCCGAAGGGCTGATCCGCTCAACGAATGATCTGGACGCAATGGCGCGCGACATTGTTTGAGCGTTTCGGCGCTTTGTTATTGGGCTTGAGTGTTGGACTGACTCGAGTGCAGGTATTTTTGTAAGATTGCCATCTGCGGCCTGTCCTGTCCCTTGTCTGGTTCGACGGTGAACATATAATTTCCCCATCTCGGGCCAGCAGCCCAATAGGTCCATCCGAGCCACACATCTGAATTGGCTTGTAAATAGCTTAGAACCTGATCGAGCGCGGCCAGGCAGTTCGGGTTTCGGCTGGCGCCGAATTCTCCGAGAAATCCTTGGCGCTTGGTTGTGCGCAACCATTGCGTGAACGACTTAAGCGTTGCAACGGCCTGGTCGGGAGGGACACAGACGTCGCTCGTGCCGGAAGCGTTTTTGTCAAAATATTGGTGCACCTCGAAATCCATGTGATTGTCGGGATCTTTGAGTAGCGCGAGCGATGCGCTGTTGATGGCGACGAAATTATGTGCCCCATCCCAGCCTGTCCCGGAGACGAGGATCAGGTTGCGGGCGCCGGTTCGCCGTATGCCGTCGATCGCCTCTTGAACAGCATTCGTCCAAAAATCCTTGTTTCGAATCTTAGGTTCGTTCATGAGGCCGAAGATCACGTAATCATCCTGCCCGAATTGAACCGCGAGTTTTTGCCATAGATCTGCAAAGGATGCGGCAACGGCGGGGTTCGCTTCCAAGCCGATATTCTGATAATTTGCATAATTGTGGATATCGATGATGACCGACGCGCCGTGAGCATGGGCGTCTGCGATAACCTGGGACAATCTCGCGAGCTCTTTTGGATCGAGCGGGCCGTTGAGGCTCGGTTGAATTCGCTCCCATCGAACCGGAATCCGGAAGATATTCACGCCTTTATGCGTGAAATATTCGATTTCATCGTCGTTCGGATAGCTATAGTCCCAGCCATACCTGCCGGGCAGATGCGATGGAGAAAATTCCGCGCCTGAGAGGTTCACGCCGGTGAGCGTTTGTGCGCGTGAAGCGCTGCAACTCGCGATGACAAAGGCAGCGCTCAGCAACAGTCTCATATATGATAAAATCTGGCGCAGCTTTGGCATCACCTCAAACGGCCCGCGCCGGCAGAGGGAAACAGGCTGGTGATTGAGGTGGGCGATAATTCTCTTGGCTGGTTCACGATGTTTCTACGCCGGATGGCATCTGTCGTGCCGTATAAGAACCATAAAAGGGCGGCAGTTTTAATGGAAAAAATTGAGGAACCGACGCCGAGCGAGGTTGCAAAATATACGGTGATCAGGGTTTTCATCATCAACGCCTCTTTGTTTTTCGGCGTATAAGATGCGAACATGGCAAGCAGGAGAAGGGTAAGCGGAAGCCCCAGATTGTTCACTAGATAAGCGTAGCCGGTATCTGAAGTGTAAATGGGCGAGGCTGCGAAGCCCAACCATTGTGCGGGGTGCCAATAATCCAGCAGGCGGCCGGAGAAAAGTAATCGCCCGGGGAAATTATCCTCCTGGATCGCGGGCAGCACGCCGGGTATTTCATGGAATTGACCGGCGAGCATGAGTGCCAGCATGGCGAATACCGGCATGAGAAAGATAATAAATTTTGAATGAATCACGGGAACAAATCTTACGATGAGCATGAGTACGCAGCAGATGGACCCGAACCGGGAATCGCCCAGGACGATGCAAACGGCGGCAAGAAAAACCAAAGGAAGGCGGCTCCATTGTTTTTCGCCACGCACGCTGAGGCACCAGGCAAAAACGATGGTGGCAAAATTACCCATCGAAACAGGCTCAAGGAATATGGAAGACACGCGGTGCGTGCCGAGCAAACTGGGCAGGAATGTTCGCCCCGCGGAGCTCCCCCGATTGCCGCTGATGAAGAGCGTGGTTTGAGAATAGTTCGTAACGTCTTGCCCGATGATGCCCTTATTAACGTAATATGACCAGACGTCGAACACGCTGCCGAACTGCGTTGGAAAGAGGAATTCGAACATGCCGACGGCAAGAACGATCATCATGACAAACCAGACAAGCCTGTTTCCCGCCTCAATCGAAGCCACAGACCCAAGGGTAAAGAAAATATACATAATAGCGATGTCGTGGAAGATTTTGAGATCCAGGCCTGGATTGATGAGTTTGGCCGCAAGCAGATAGGCCAGAACCAAGCCCGCGCTCTTCGCGGCGAGTGGGGTGACGTGATGGCGGATAATAAACAAGCCGCAGGCCAGAATGAGAAGCTCGATGGCGATGACGCCGGTATTGCCGGCATTTGCCCAATTCCTGGTTTCGATAAAACATAGGACTAGATTGAATAGCGATGCCGTGACGACGAGCACCATGCCCGCCCTGCCAAATGCGGTTGCGGCGGAATTCTCCGACCGGGACCGGAGCGGGCGCCTTAAGCCTGCTGCTTTTACGGCGGTCACCATGGGCGTGCACCTGCTTGAGGGGGCGTTGCAGGGCTTTTTCCGTCGGCTGCGGCCAGCTGTATTGGGTGCGGCCAGACAAGCCTTGCGCGGCGGTACGCGCCCTGCCCTTGGCCAATGCTGGATGGTTGCACCTAGGAACGCCCACGGCGGCGGCCGCGCGCTGCGCTGCCGAGCGTTTTGAGCCCTTTGATGATGAAACGCGGAAGCCTTTGCCGCAGGTACAGCTCGGCCCTTTGGCTGCGCGTATGCCCGGAATGGGCAACATAGGTTGTTCTGAGCGAGTCGCTGCCATGCCCAGCCCGCCCGCTCGTGTAGAAATAGGCGATTGCCGAGCGGCGCTGGCGGCCTTCACGCACCGGCGTGGGATGACCATGCGCTGACCGGCTGGACTGTTCCATGATCACCGTTCGTCCAAATTCAGGAAGTACGGAGGTAACGCGCCGTGGCGGGTTCATCTCCCACAGCTCCAATGCCCCGCCATCTTCGGCCGTCCAGCCGTCGTTTAAATAGGTGATGACGGCCAGGCGGTTGATGAGGCCGGTGCGCGGGTGTTTGTGGAAATCGACGTGAAGCTCAAAGTTGCCCCCGGCCGCAACCTGATGCATGCCGCCGCCGTAAAGTGCCGGGTCGGGTATCAGGTCGTAGATTCCGGTGATGCGCGATAGGAACCTTAGGAAAGGACCGGAATATATCAGGTTGAAATAGTCCTGAACGGCAGGCGGCAAACGTGTATCCGGCGGGGTTCCTTGCTTGCGTTGCAACCCGCCAAGGTATTCGCGCCATATTGTATTGGAAGCCAGCTCAAATTCCTGCTCCATCGCGCGCAGCGCGGGGGCTGGAAATAAATCGTCGATCACGAGATGAGAGAAGGGAAGGGCCCGTTTATAGGCCTGCCAGAACGATTCGCCCTGGGTTTGCGCAAGTAAGTCGAATTCAGGCCATTGGGATCTGGCGGAGCTGTCGATCAAAACAGTCATCAAAGCGCCTCCTCATTCGTGCAGACAGGCCATCGAAAGCTATAGTTCGCCGTCCACCTCAATAGGCACATTAAATCTCGCAAATTGATACTGCCATTGCAACTCCTAATAATCGAATCGGTCGGGATCGTTTGTTTTGGCGGTTGCGTGCTCGAGCGAAAAAAGGGTCAACACGTAAAACGGATATTCCCGCGGCGCTCACCTGCTGTTTGAGCCCGGATCGTGACTGCCGAACATCCCCAAAACATACGCTTAGCAGATGTCGGCCACACATAAAGCGTCGGCAGCTCAATTTTTATAAGGTTACGTTAAACTATGTAGACGTTTCCAGTATAATTTTAACTGACAAAAAAGTTAGGGTTGTGCGGCCGGCCTTTTGTGGACGTTTCGTAATGACAACGCCGGAACATTTCCGCCGCCATTCAATCACTCCGGTAGAATGAATGCGGAGCGATACAACCATTTGGCGGCTACAATCGCCGGTAGCCCAACAGCCGGCGTGAAATTATGTCGCAATGTTTCCTAAAGGTCTAAAAATCAAGAACAATATATGGTGCACGAATTAATTTGCGGTGTCCTCGGAAGATGGCCTGTCGTCAAACGACTCAACTACGCATTGCGCAATCGTCATGTTGCAGCGCAGTAATTACGTTGACCTCGCGGCGCGTATAACGATAACGTGTCTTTATAATCCGGATCATTTCGAAATCCGAGTCACGCTGCCGGCGTGGTAAAGTGCGCGTTCGTCTTGATGATGTCGAAGGAATGAGATCACGATCGTTCAATCTCATAGGCTCAAAGCGAAAGGATACGAAATGGATACCAACGTTATCTCAGATTTCGCCGCTTCTGAGTTCTCTGCGACAGTAGACCCTGCGCTTGCGTTTGCGCCACGATACGCGCTTCATCAGGGATATCCTGGAATTACTCGCATAAGCCAATCGCATACGGTGCGTCGAAATGAATCTGTTCCATCCTGGGTTGTTAGATCGGTCGATGGCTGTACGGTTGTTGCAACGACTTTTATAACTGGGTGGTTTGCGCGTGGACATCTCACGCATGACCAAGCCATAACGCTGGCGGCCGCAGATATTGTTGCGGTACTGACCTTTTTCTTGATTTCGCGTGTCCGCGACTTCCGATTTTCTAATTTTTACGGATGATTCGACAGCAACTGCGCTCATTGGCGCCACCGCTGCTGTTGGCGGCCTTGGTTCAAGTGACCATATTCTGGTGGTTGGGGTGGGAAGGGCCAGCGATGTTTCGGGCATCCTTTGCATGGGTGGTCACGGCTTCTGCTGGCTTGATCGCAACGCGCAGCCTGAGTTCGTATGCACTGAACCATCCAAAGATTGAGCAACGCCTTACACGCCGCCTCGCGATCATTGGGCTTGATATATATGCGTTCCGCGTTGCGGAGCGGTTGGCGGGCGAGGCGCAAAAGGGGATTACCGTTTTCGGCGTGTTTTACGACTCTGGGCCGCAACAACGCCAAGAGGAAGCTGGCGGAATGGCGCTACAGGGCACGATTGCCGATTTAATAAGCCTAAGCCGCGACGCCAATATTAACGGTATCATTATCGCGTTGCCGCCAGGACCGCAGAGCGAACGTCAGATATCGCTGTTGATTTGGCGGTTGCGCACCGTTTTGGCCGACGTATTTGTCATGCCTTATCTAATCCATGATCCGGAAGTGTTGCTGCCGGTACAGCCGATCGGTTCGATGTCGTTCATGGTACTGCAGCGCCGCCCGTTGGATGTCGGGCAGAGGCTTCGCAAGCGGCTTCTGGATATGATGATTTGTGCCGTTGCATTCCTCCCTTTTCTTGTTTTGTTTGCCATCGTTGCCGCGGCGATAAAGATCGACTCGCCGGGGCCAGTACTTTTTCGGCAGCCAAGATACGGTTTCAACAATTGCCAATTTACCGTTTTCAAGTTTCGGTCAATGTATGCCAACACCACGGATGTTTTGTCGGTCAGACAAACATCCCGCGACGATCCCCGCGTTACGCGAGTAGGAAAATGGCTTCGGAAACTTAGCGTTGATGAGCTTCCTCAAATCCTCAATGTTCTCCGGGGGGAGATGTCGCTTGTTGGACCAAGGCCGCATGCGCCCCAGACGCGCGTTGACGGCGAGCTTCTGAACGAGGTCATTTCAGAATACGTGCTGCGATACCATGTTAAGCCAGGCATTACAGGCTGGGCGCAAATTAACGGTGCGCGTGGCGAGCTTGTGACAGGGGATGATTTGCGCAGGCGCGTCTCCCTCGACCTCGAATATATTCAGCGTTGGTCGATCGCCTTTGATCTGAAGATCATCATGCTGACGGCATACCGGGAGATAATGAGCAAACATGCCTATTAATGCGACTTCCAGGGCGTTGGCATGGAGTGGCTTATGAAGATGACGGCTGCCGAGCTTGCCCTAAATGAAACCGTATCGGACGATATTGTGGAGGTGATGGGGCTGCGTTTGCATAACCTTGATCGCGCCGCGATTACGCGCCGCATTGTCGCGGCGGCGTATACCAAGCAAAAGACCCTGGTTGTGAATGCTAACGCGCAACTCGTTGTTCTGTCGCAAAAAATGCCTTGGATCAGGACATTATTTGCGCAAGCCGATATTGCGTTTTGCGATGGGGCGGGTGTTCAGTTGGCAAGTCGCTTGCTAACGGGGCGTTCTGTGCATCGTACGACGCCCGTAGATTGGATTGGGACGGTGCTGGATTCGCTTGGCCCGCAAGCTTCAATTTTCTGGCTCGGCGGACGGGCCGATGTGGTTGAGAAAGCCGCAAGAAGTTACGAGATACGTTATGGTGTGCGT
>Ga0116227_10016866_pt1 | contig 10357 bp, 12 predicted proteins | sample S1TSphgellanicum_FD_89693 | JGI IMG/M metagenome (GOLD analysis project Ga0116227, IMG submission 89693) | Host-associated microbial communities from peat moss isolated from Minnesota, USA - S1T2_Fb - Sphagnum magellanicum MG | ecosystem: Host-associated > Plants > Peat moss > Unclassified...
GGTCACCTTCTTCTTCATCCATTGTGGCAACATGTACATGTGATGGTTGACCTTCATTAGGTGGTTATTTTTTGGTGTATTCCCAGGAGTCACCTTTGAAAATCTTTGACATAATGTATTTCAAAAGCAAAAAAAATTGAACCCCAAAATGTGTAGGGTAGAATAGATTTCACCCTTGAAATGAAATTTGGCCCCCTAATGCAATTCACCCAACTTGCCTTACTTGCCCCATCCATTCATGGGGTTTGCATCCATATGGCATTTTTGAAATTGGGAATTCTAGGACTCTCGATTCTCAATTCACACAAAATTCCCCAGACTCTTGATTCTTGACTTGTGTGAAAGTCTAGGGACTCCCAATCCTTGACTTGTGTGAGAGTCTTGAGAGTCTTGATTCCCAATTTTCAGTTTTGCATGGAGTCCCAATTCTCAATTTTTCATATGGACTCCCAACTCGCACAAAAGTCCTAATTCACACATCTGCCATGGCAAATCATGAAGCCCACTTTGACTCTCGATACCCAGTTTCGAGTTTCATACCTAGTTTTGGAATTTTAAAAATATTTTACTCCATTTTGCTTCAAATGCAAGATTCCGTGAAAGAGAAAAGAATGTCAAATTTCTACGTTTCAGGGTTTTTCAAACCTCTACCATTCCTTGTTCCATATTTATAGTTTGATGTCCTAATTTTTGGACATGACATAAACCCATATATATGTAACCCAAAAAATAGAAGACTTTTTTGAGTTGATTTCATTTAATTATGACTTTTTCAAAACCTAGAAAATGAACATTTTCAAAGATTTGGATTGAAATTTTCAGTTTGATACATATCACTTGGTACTCTTCACTCGGAACAATGCAATTGAAATTGCATAAAACTGGGGATCAAAATTAGAGATGGAAATAGAGGATGAAATTTGGGAATGAACATTAGCTGTGATAACATGGCATGCAAAGAAGAGTTGTGAAAGTTGGGAAGAATTGGGATTCAAAACTCAATGGTTTGGGTAAGACGGGTTTTGGAAGGAAGAGTTAATTGAGCAGCCTGTTCACACCGGGGGGCACATGCTTACACTTGTCAACGCTAAATATTAGATGTGGTAAGCTTAGGGAATAATTAATCGTAGACATTGAGTATGGCAAGCATAGGGAATAATTAACACTAAATAGTAGATTTTAGGTGATTATTATTGTGAAGGCTCATATAGAATCAATTATTGGAGATGGGATTAGTGACATCATTTTCTTGGGCTAACATGATCAGATTAGACTCTTGTCATCAGAGATTTTTTTACCACAACACCTTTCTACTATTTCCCCCCCTACTTGTTGTCACAGTCACATCAAAACTTTATTGGTCAAACATTGATCAAATGCAAGAGTTTACAATCGAACTAAAATGGAACAAAAAGTGACATTTGTCTTTCAATCGGAATGAGTTGGAAGAATTTCTCATATTAATTATAACATTCTAGTGCGTAGCCGAGCTTTTCGTCGATGGCATTCAGATTTGTCCGCCTTCCTTTATCTAAGGGCGCATGGACTAGAGAGATCTATGCGTGGTATTATGGAACATGCACAGGGGTGATGTAAATAAACTGGAAACAGGGGTGAAAATACTAGAGTTGTTTCAAGGTGCTGATCTCGTCTTATTAACTAAAACTTGGCATTTCCCAGGCCAACATTTGCTACATGTTGAAGGGTTTGACTCACTTGCGATAACACACACTATGCAGTTGGGAAATACAAAAGCGACAAAACATAGCAGGGGGGGGGGAGGTTGTTGCTTACTTTCGTAGCCACCTTAGGCCAAACTTGTCATAGTGGAAGGAAGGAAGCCACGATTCTTATCTATGGCTACAAGTCAACAGGGGTGTTGCCCTTGATTTGTTTGTCTGCGTGGTGTACGTTGCCCCTATTGGCTCCAAACACGAAAATGAATCTCTGTTCCAAAACCTGGTAGTAGATATTACTGAAGTTCAAACTCTGGGGGGGCATAGTACTATTGGAGGGGATTTTAATGTGCGTACTGCAACATTACCAAATACCCTTGACACTAGCGACCTTTGTGAACTATTACAAATGCATGAGCTTGTTGAGACTAAGCAACCAAGCGTTGTGGCTACGCGACAAAACCGTGATGCTAGTGTTGGCGGTTGGGGCCGCAAGTTTCTGGACCTATGCTGTGACGCTGGGTTGCTCATCTTCAATGGCCGGACACCTGGCAACTAATCATGGGAGTTCACTTGTTTGGCAAATGGGGGGTGCAGCATTGTCGATTATATTGTTGGCTCACCTACAGTTTGGCAAGCTGCTACACACCTCGAGGTGATAATAGATGACACCTGCTGCCGCACGATGGGGGGCGACTCTAACCACAGGCCGTTGCGCATACGATTGAACATTAATTGCAGCTTTGTTGAACCACAACATACAGTGGTAACAAAAAAATTCTTCTTGCCTAGGTTCAACTATGATAAATCAAAAGTTGAAGAGTACCAGCTTGCCCTAACAATGAATCTTGGAAACATGTGGGTTGTTGACTTGATTAGGCATTTGGGGGCAGACGAATTAGCTGACCTATTGCAGTAATGCATGGGTGCTGCAACAAAGTCTACTTTTGGTAATAAGTCTTCGGGAGGGAGTTGTAGAAAGAACGCGCTAGTTGGCCAGTCTCCACCACCCATACAGTTACGGACTGATTGACGCGCCCCCAAGTTCCTTGTTAGACCCAAAAAGGGTCCAACTATGTTAAAGAACGGAAGTAGTTGGAACTTGGTGTTGCTCCCAACTTCTAGCACTAAAGGGGGTGAAAGGGGCATGCTAAAAGCTCCGGGATTAGATTAGGAAGAGGGACGAGCTATTTAGTATTTCGGTCCTACATCCAAAACCAACCAACAAGTTGGTTAGAACTCATTCTGCACACTTTTGGTGTTGGGACAAGCCACGAGCAACCTTGGACTCACTTGACTCATCACGGCCCGGACTCGGGGGAAGCCACCACCTTCCCCCATATAATATTTTCTGTGTCTCTCTGCCGCATTTGCATCAAAATGACACTTTTTCCCGGGACTCCCAAAGTGGAGTCCCGAAATTGTCCCGGTTTGGACTCTTGAGACTTTGGGCATCCATAACTTCTCAATCTGACCTCTGATTGGGACAAGATTTAAAGCAAACTTGTAGATCTCCTTGAAAGCTTTCCAACGGTGTGTCGCACTCCACCTGCACACACCGGGATCGGGTCGATTCCCAACTTTTAGTGGTCGAGAGTCAAACTACCAGTTTGACTCCCGGCCCTTCTTTCCAACATAACTTGTGTTACAAATGTCCAAATGCCCCATACGAGGCCATTTTGGATATCTACACTTCAATACCTTTCCAACGATATAAGGAACACTTCAATGCAAGGTGTTTTGACCCCTGCAATTATGTTCTGAGTTTTCAAGAGTCCCGGAGGACTTCCAAGTCCCATTTTCGGGAGTGTGAGTGGCGACCTCACACTTCCCCTCAAAGTGGGGTTGCGACACTGATCATTTAGCTTAGGTGATCGAATCTCCACCTAGCCACACCCTAAATGCAAATATCACACTTGCTCAACTGCCTCAAGCATTGAAAAAGTTACAAAGGAATAAGGTTGCCGGTTTGGATGGTTTAAAAGCTGAGTTCATTTTGGATGCGGGAGAATTGTTACACATGCCACTATTGACATCGTTCAATTGCTTTCTGGCAGAGGGCTTTCTAGAAGCCCTTTCCACTGAGGTGGTCCACGCGTTCTTTAAAGGGGGTGATGCTTCTAAATTTGACAACTACATGGGGATAACGGTTGGGCCTATCCTAACAAAGTTGTTCGCTATGATCCTTGACAAAAGGTTGAACGAATGGGCTAAACAACATGGGCTGTGTGCCAAGGGTCAAATTAAGTTTCGCAAAGATTACCACACTACTAACCAACTCTTCATTTTGCAAATTTTAATAAAACAGAACAAGGCAAAAAAAAAGCCACTCTATTGCTACTTTGTGGATTTAAAGAAGGCATTCAATATTGTGTCACGTGAAGTGTTGTGTCAAATGTTGGCTGGCCTTGGGGTGAAGGGACGCTTCTTGTAATGCCTATAGGCGATGTATGCCAAGGATGCCATATGCATCAACCACCTAAGCGAGGGTGTCACCTCTAACTTTAGGTGCCAGCAAGGTGTGAAACAAGGTTGTCCTCTCAGCCCCCTATTGTTTGGGCTATATTTGGATGCCCTAGAAGGGCGTTTAGACTGTAGAAAATGCAATGCACCAACCTTAGCAGATGTGCACATATGGTCGTTGTTTTTTGTAAATGACCTTGCTCTAACATCGGAGTCAGAGGCGGGACTGCAACAAGAGTTAGACGCACTCTAACAGTTTTGTGCTGAACGTGCACTTACAGTGAATGTGAAAAAAACAAAAGTTATGGTGTTCAATTTTGTTGACCCATGCTAAAAGTTTATGTTTGAAGGTGACATTATTGAGCATGTGCAAACCTTCAATTACTTGGGGATCTTATTTGAAACCACCCCGAACCTTGATAGTGTAGTGGAAACATCTAGCTGCTGCTAGTAAGCGCTCGCTATTCGCACTGAACCGCCACTGTGCAGAACTATGTATTATGGACATGAAATTACGCTGTGACCTCTTCAACACGTTGGTGCATTCCACAGCAAGTTACGCCTATGAAATTTGGGTGGATTCCAAAAAAATAAAGGCTATTGAGGTAATGTACCGAAGGTTTTTCAAGTCCCTACTTGGGGTGCGAAAAACAACCAGCACGTCCATCATGCTGGCAGAATTTGGCAAATTCCCTTTTGAACACTTTGCATGGGGACAAACATTGCTGTACTATAATCGTGTGAGCACGGTCATTAAAGACCACATCTTAGGAAAGGCATGGGAAGCCCAACTCACTATGCTTGTTGTGGGAAAGAAATGTTGGGCTGGATTCGTGAAAAAATGGCTACTCCAGAATCAGCCCCAAGAAGTGGCAGGTTTTCTGCCTCCGGCTCAATCACCACTAGAAATGACACTTCAACTTGCAACAACCCATGCGCTCCAGGCAGGGACTATTGAACTACCGTTGGGAACAGTTCCTGGGTCAACGCACATACATTCGACTTGTTTAGCAAGGCTAGTGCAGCCAGTTGGTGGTAGATCTACGACAAGAGGCCCGATCAACCAGGAGGTTGGGACCCCACCCCCTCCAGGTTTTCCCCACACAATGTTAAATGTAAAAAGGGTGAAGGATAATATGCGATTGGCTTTCACTGAAAAGCTCTTTACCAACCGCGAGATCGGGACCAATGTGCAAACAATATACTTGCGCTTCAAGGGTATGTCGTACGAAAGCGAAATATATTAATGTGACATCAACTGTGTTTAGCTACAGAAAACTCTGGCCCAGTTTCGATGTGGCAACACGCAGCTTGAGGGAGTGCTAGGTGCGTGGAAGGGTGTGCCATACGCAGAGAAGCTTTGTTGAGGCTACGACTTGGGGAAGGTAGAGGATGAAGAGCACTTATTCGTTATCTGTCCAAATACACAGATAGTTAAGGAACGCTTTTGTTCAACCCTACCCCTCACCCACATGAGCACTCTTGCTGAACTCATGCAGACTACGAACACGGTCGCCTTGGCCAAATTTGTGGCATGCTGCTAGTACCAGAGGACAATCTGTCCTCCATGATCTACCTTTCGTCTAATGAACTCTCTAGTCCCAAATGGATGTAAAATTGTAAATAGTAAACAATAATTAACAAAATTACAGGTATTTGATGGAAACACAATTTTTTTTATAGATGTTAAAAGTAGTGCAAGTGGCAACAAGACTGCCTTCAATTATGCCTAAGTGGCTCCTTATGTAAAATTCACATAGGAGCAGGTGGCTTCCTAGCCACTTGCTGGGTCATCTTTTTTTGGCAAAATAGCTACAAAGTGGCTAATTTTCTTTTTTTAAGGTAAATGCAACTGGCATTAATACAAAATTCTAAGGTAGAATGTGGCTCCCATTTTTTTTACCAAGGTAGGTGTAATTGGCACCCACCAAAAAACCTAAAGCAAAATCTAGCTCCATTTTGTTTTCAAGCTAAGTGCAATTGGCATCCAGAAAAGATGCAAAGTAGAAAGTTCGCAGCTTTTGAAATTCAAAACAATCAAACTTAAAAATTTTAATTAACAATATTACTTTGAGGGGGAGTTGAACTCCAATTTGAAACTAAACTTTGCCCATTGTAACTCAAAGCCCCACCCACCACACCCAAATGTTAGTAAAACTCATGAATAAATAAATTATCTTCACCAAACTTGTCCAAATTGTGGAAATAGAAACACATGCATAGAAAAAAACTGAACCTTTCAAGTGGCAACATTGATCTGCATTTTGCGATCCTTTCATGTTGTAATTGCTTCCTAATAAAAGAAACTTTCTTATGTATAAAACTTTTATGCAAACATTTTGATAGTTATGTTTAAAGTAGGTCCCAACCTATTGTGTAGCTTATCTTTCATGAAAGCAAGCATTGAAAAATTGCGCTCATCTTCCATAGATCCAAAAACTAATACCACAACAATTTCCACCAACTTTAAGAACTCACTTAGGTACTCAATTAACAAAACATTATTCTTGAATGTAACCCACATTTTAGTCACTAGATTCTTGTCAAAAGGTTCACCCATAGCCTTTGGTGCCTGTGACTTCATTGTAAGTTTGAATATGCTTGCTTGCAAACCCAAAATGTTGGCATTTAGAGGTTCCATAACTTGCAGAAGTGAAGATCTCACCTTCTTTGTCTTCCAGTAATGTTTTTTTATCATCACAAAATGGAAGGAAAGAGTAGAATTAACATCAGGCTACATCCAAAACTAAGGATACACAATGCCAAGGGCATTCATCAATTTAGAATTTGCAAAACGTCGATCCAATTTAGTCACAACCATATCAGTTACAATAGAACATTTGGCTTTCATTTGCCCAATGGATGTCAAAAAAATATTTTGCAGATAGTCTAATTAAGTCTAGCAATTACATTATGAATGTGAACCTAACAATTATGACCAACCATCTGAAAAAAAAGAAATTATGGACCATTGTTCAAATCAAAAACCTAATCCTAAGTGATGGTGGTAGAATTCTTTTCAACCACAACACAAAATAGTTGAAAATGTTCATGTTGGTAGGAGGTGGTAGGATCAAAATACATTATGAAAAGATTTGCCAAGCAAATTTTCACAATTGCCAAAAAATCACACCTGAACACATCCTTCACTTAGGCAAATTTTATCAAAGCGTTGACTACCTCCAACAATGGCAACAAACAAGATAGACCTAGCAATGTGTGAACATCACAAAGGAGGTCAAGATTCAACCTCACTTAAGCAACTAAAGTACTATCCTATGCCATCTTCACAATCAAAGTTTTATATTCTTCCAACACACACTTCCAAGGCTCCAACATTGATATCTAACAAGTCTTCACATTTCACAAAATATTCAACCCTCATGTTTCCATGATCTTAGCAAAATTAGTGAACTTCAAATGACATTTAAAGGAGCTAGAAAAGTAAGAATACAACAATTGTTAAAACTCTTCCAACTTAGCCACCATGGGAAGATTCAACAAAGCTTGGATAGCAAAGTTTGTCATATGGGCCATGCAATGCTACCCCATCATATAAGGAGAATATTTCTCCTTCAATTGTGATGTCATTCCAGTGTGACAACCCTGAAAAAAAATGCACCATCTGCACCAAAACAAATGAAATGTTGAGTAGTCTCTTCTTGAGTTGGTCCCCCTTGTTGCACGAGGGATTGAACAATCACAAGAATGAGATTATCTATAGTTTTGTCTTCTACAACACATTGAAGTGTCAAAATGATAGGCATTCAATTCCATGCCTACATCACATACACGTGAACAGAAATCCAAGATGGATTATTAACTATAGTAAACTCATCTACACTAACAGAAAAGAACCTTGAACCAGCCACAATAGCTCAAGTTTTTTTCAAGATTTGTTCACATAAACAATCTACCATTTCCTACCCTACCCCATCAAACTAGCATTTCATGGGATTGTCAACAATATTGAGCTACATAAATAATTTCTACATTGTTATGTATTCATTCATTAGGTGTTCTCAATTCAACAAATGAAACAATAGTGCAAATTGCACTATTTTTTTCTTCTTGTCCACCCGTGTTGCACCTTCACTAACTTGTTGCAGCATTATTTCAGGACCTTTAGCAAAATATAGTTTTTCATTTGTAGCATGTGCATTGGTTTTTAAGAAATAGTGTTCCCCCACACTACAACAAAAGGTGTCCTTGTACACTAAACGATTTCACTAAACTTTGAATGAATTCACTAGTTGTAATGAACGGGACCTAGAGAGGAAGTAGTGAATTCACTAATTTAATGAATAGGGACTAATGAACTACACCCACGTTTTGTAGTAATGCCACCTTAACCCTTGGCATAATTACCAAGGCTTTGTGACGTTTAGCATGTTTCCATAGAGAATTAATCTTAGGAAGTAACAACTTATTTTTACCCTTAATTTGGGTGCATACCTTGCACCAAACCTAAACAACCTTGCCATCAACCCCAAGCAAAAATTCTACCCATGGCAACTTCATTGCCTAAGTATATTGATGAAATGCTCGTAAACCCCTTAAGAAACCCAAATGTGAGTCCCAGAATGAAGCAACAGAAAAATAAAAAAGTTGGGGCATGTTCCCTAACTTGCAACATTTCAAAGGTGGGAAGCCATGCTAGAGTTCTAAGATGGGACTAAAATGAACTCACAAACAAGAGTTCAAAATGAAATCAATCTACATAACTAAGGAAAAAAGGCAGTTAATGCAGATTAAATGTAAATGATGCAACGCATTTAGTAGGGATAACTTCAAGCATAAACTTTACACGGTTCACAACCTTTGCGAAGAGGCACCACTTCCATCTCTATAGTATATTCTATGATTTTCCATAGGGCCTACATCCAAATGACACTTTTCCCCAAGATTCCCAAATGGGAGTCCCAAAACTGGGACTCTTATTGTCTCAAATTTTTGGATGTTCATATCTTCTTCAAATCAAGTCCATTATGAGCATATAAAGGTAGTTACTTTTAGTCCTCAAAAAGATATTTTTAATGGTGTATTGCACATTCCAATCGGAGATGATTTGACCCCTACTTTAAAAGGATTTGTGGTCAGGAGTCAAATTCCCAATTTGACTCTTGACTTTTCTTTTGATTGTAACTCATACATTTCAGGTGTAATTGCACAGTGCAAGGGCATTTTGAGCATCTACATTTCAAAACATTTCTAATGATATCATGGGGGTTTCATTAGGTGCTTGTTCACCCTTTCAACAAGGGCTCTAAACATTCAAGACTCTCCATTAATAGAAATTAGCCAAAATGTAACCACTCCATTTACAACTACATGTGACTTGTAGTCGTTTGCGACTAGATTTGGGAATACTTACAACTACATGATCAACTTTCAATTATTTTGATCATTTTCTTAAGTATGATGCACCTATTAAAAATTTCATCCTATTGGTTGCTTCAATTTTAAATTTATTTTCATCCATTAATAGGTTGATATGTCCCATTAATTGTAATAGTCACCAAATTATTTGCATCCTAAAGGTATTCTATAATGACATAGGGGTGTATTTTAATGTATGTACTAAAATTATATAGATATATATATATTATATGCATACGTATGTATATTGTTCATATAATGAATCTCAAAATTAATATTTGAACTTTGAATTTTTTAATTCAAATCTGAAACTTGATATTTCAACTCTGAAAAATGTTATTTTAATTTTTAAAAAAGAATATTAGAATTTGAAATGTGATATTTGAATTTGAAAATGATTATTTCAATTGTTTAAAATAGTACTTGAATTTGAAAATTTTGATCTGAATATGATATTTTCAATTTAAATTCAAAAAAACTTATTTGATCTAAAAATTTATTTTGAATTTTAAATTAATATTTTCGAATCCAAAAATTAGTATTTCAATTCAGAAAATTATTAATTGATTAAAAAATAAACATTTTGATTTTGAAAATTTTTATATGAATATGAAAATTTATATTTCAACTCTGAAAATTTTGCATTGAAATTTTAAATAATCATTTGATTCAAACCTGAAATTTAAATTCCAAATTATTATTTTGTATCTTCAAAGTTAAAACTTCAAGTCTGAAAATTAGTACTTGAGTCTAAAAATGGACATTTCAATTTTGAATATTGTTATTTGAATCCAAAAACTGACATTTCAATTCTGAAAATTGTTATTTAAATTCAAAAA
>Ga0116227_10016868_pt1 | contig 10356 bp, 9 predicted proteins | sample S1TSphgellanicum_FD_89693 | JGI IMG/M metagenome (GOLD analysis project Ga0116227, IMG submission 89693) | Host-associated microbial communities from peat moss isolated from Minnesota, USA - S1T2_Fb - Sphagnum magellanicum MG | ecosystem: Host-associated > Plants > Peat moss > Unclassified...
AAACGATAGCGTGCTTTGGCTCGCATGGGACAGCGACACACAGGCGAGCGTGAGCGGTGCTACCGAACCTTTCGGCGTTGTCGCCATTGCCAACAAATACAACGGAGTGGCCTGCATTGGGGGCGATCCGGCTGCGGTGCCGGTTGGTAGTACGCTTGCAGCTCTGGTGATGAACACCGCCATCTTCGTCTCGGGCGCGATTGCTTCAATCAACTTCAATGAGACGAACGGTCGCACCAACATCACATTTTTGTCTCAGGGCGGATTGACGCCAGCTTGCGCCAATCTCCAGACCTATCAAAATTTGGTGGCCAACGGTTATTCGACTTACGGCGCAGTGAGCACGCGCAATCAAGGATTCACGTTCTTCGCCAACTCGAATATGCCGGGCGATTTCTCTTGGATTGACACCTATATTGGCGATGCCTGGTTGAGCGATCAGTTGCAGGTATCCAATCTCACCTTGCTCACCACGATCGGGTCCCTCGCGTACAACGCCAACGGATACGGCGCACTGCGTACGGCGCTTGTTGGCGGTCCTATCGCGGCAGCCATCAATTTCGGCCAGATTCGTACCGGCGTCACTCTTTCGAGTACGCAGGTTGCCGACATCACCAGCAAACTCGGTTCGGGATACGCGACGGTCATTTCGACGCAGGGTTACTACCTTCAGATTCAAGATCCAGGTGCAACGGCACGTCAGTTGCGTCAAACCCCCGTTGTCAATCTCTACTACACTGACGGCGGAAGCATTCAAGTCATCAACATGGGTTCGATTGATCTTCTCTAGGAGCCGAGCATGTCCGATATCACAAGTGCAAATAGCATCTTCGCTATCACCGTACCGGGCTTGTTCCCGACTCCCATTATCCTTGAGGGATATTCCGCCGATGCCGCATGGAATACGGACAACCGTACCGGTGCGGAAGTGCAGCGTGGAGTTGACGGTCGGCAGACGGGCGGCGTCGTCAAGAACTCCACCAAGCAGACCATCCATCTGCAAGCCGATTCGCCCAGCGTGGCCATCTTCGACGCCATCGACACGGCCCAGGACGTGAGTAATACCGTCTTCTATATCCAAGCCACCATCACTCTGCCGGGGCCAGGGAAGGTCTATAGCGGCGTGCGCGGTGTGCTCACGGATGTGAAACCGATACCTGATGCCGGGAAGGTATTGCAGGCCGTCGACTACGTCATTACCTGGGAAAGCCTCCGATCCTCTATCATCTAAGCGAGGTGATAGATGGCATCCTTCGACATCGCGTTTGAGTGGCTCATGGATTCGGAAGATTCGAGACGTGAGTGTCTCTCAATCCCCGATGCGCCACCGGGCGCTCAGGCAATCAGCGGCATCAACAGTTACTCCTTCCCCACAGCTTTCAAGCGCATCGCCAGCGTAGCCCCGGCTTTCCGGATGCCGTTGGTAAAGGATTTCTATGAGACGTACTTTTGGCGCTACGGAGAGATCGTCTCCGATGAGATTGCCAAGCGCGTCTTCGATATGGCGGTCAATGCCGGTTCGCAGGTCGCTATTAAGCTACTCCAGCAAGCTCTGGGGCCTCAGGTAGAGCGCGACGGCATCCTGGGAGTAGAAACCATCACTGCCGTCAACGCAGCCCCGGCAGCCAAGCTTGTCGTCTCATTCCAGCGCGCGCGCCGCGGCTTCTATGAGGCCATCGCTGCCAAAAACCCAGAGAACGAAAAATATCTTGAAGGATGGTTGAAGCGATGCGAAAGGTAATCACACATTCGATCGCCGCCGAAGGGCGCGATCACGGCAAGCTATTTCAGATTACGGAGATGACTTCCTCAAAGGGCGAGGCTTGGGCGTTGCGCGTTTTCATGGGGCTGCTGCAGGGCAATGTGGATATTCCGCCCGGTCTGCTTAACAACCTAGGAATGGCAGCGCTTGCTGAGTTTGGTATGCGCGCTCTCACTTCGCTTAAATGGGATGTGCTGGAACCATTACTCCGAGAGATGTTCGATGAAGTGCAGATCATTCCAGATCCGAAACAATTGCTCGTGGTGCGGCCACTGCAAGGCGATATGGGTGATTACGATATTGAGGAGATTGCAACGCGCATTGAACTCCGCATTCAAATTTGGAAGTTGAACATGGGTTTTTTGAAGGCCGCGCTCGGATTCCTTCAGCCTCATCTCGCCGCGGCCGAACAGCATTTCCATACAAAAGTCTCCCAGGGATCATCGCAATCTTAATCTCGCGGCGCATGGCCACGCTGCATGAACTTGAAACGGTATACGGCGTGGAAGATGCTTACAACATGCTGGAGATTTTGAGAGTGGACGACTACAACAATCGACCGGAGGAGACGTAATTGGCGACGGTGATCGACAGCCTCGTTGTAATGCTTGGCCTTGACAGCAAAGGTCTGCAACAGGGCGCGTCCAAAGTCAAAGATGATCTCAAGTCGATTGAATCTGCTGCCGGGAAGACTGAGAAGGCCGTCGAAGGTTTGGGTAAGGGTTTAGTCACCTTACTTTCCATCATCGGCGGCACGGTGGCAATCAAGGCGTTTGTGCAGGACTTTATCGACACAAACGCTCAGTTGGATCGACTATCGAAGAACCTAGCCGTAGGGGTTTCCAGTATTAGCCAATGGGGAAATGCAGTAGAGCAGGTGGGGGGATCATCGCAGGGGCTACAAGGCACACTGGCTATGCTGTCGAAGGCTCAGACCCAACTCAGATTCACAGGCGAATCCAGCCTCATCCCTTACTTCTCCATGATGGGCATTTCGATGGCCGGGGTAGGCGGAAAGGCGCGCACGGTCACGGATGAGCTTCTGGATATGGCGAACTTCGCTGAGGGCAAGGATCGCCCCACGATGCACAATATGTTCGCCATGATGGGGATTGATGAAGGCACAATCAACCTCCTACTCAAGGGCCGCAAAGAACTGGAGATTACCCTGGCTCGGCAAAAGGCTTACGGGGATCAACTCGCCAAACTCACGCCGGCCGCCACACGGTTGCAGACCAGCATTGCTCAACTTAAACAACAATTCTCGCTCTTTGGGCTTGAGTTGCTTCAGCAAGCTCTACCCGGCATCGAAGCGATATTTGCAGGGTTGGAGAAATTTGGCAATTGGTGTCGCAACAATGAAGAGTTCGTAGTGGATTTTCTCAAGATAATGGCCGCTGGCCTTATAGCAGTAGGGTTGGCTACAGCACCGATCAATCTCACCGTAGCCGCCGTGTTAGCTTTGGGGAGTGCCATAGCCCTTTTGTGGCAAGATTACCAGACATGGAGGCGAGGTGGCGATAGCTTTATTGATTGGTCGAAATGGGAACCGGGCATCACGGCCACTAAGGAAGCAATCGCCGGGTTGATTGATCTTTTCGATCAACTTATGTCTAAAATTCACGCTCTGGCAAAACTTGGCAGTGTATGGAATGACCCGAATTTATCTCCTATTCAAAAACTCGGCAAGATTTGGGATGTTATTAAGCGTGATGAAAGTGAACAGTTTGCACCTCGCGATCCTCTTGGGGTTCTATCCCCTAAGAAACCCATATCTCCTAGTGCTGGCGGTCAATTCAAAGAACGTGCGATGGATTACTTTCAAAAGCGCGGTTGGACCAAAGAGCAAGCTGCGGGTATTGTAGCCAATCTCGTTGCTGAAAGTGGAGGTAAATCGAACGCCGTTGGGGATAACGGGCAAGCGTTTGGTATTGCCCAATGGCATCCAGCTAGGCAGGCTGCTTTCAAAAAATGGTCAGGCAAGGATATTCGCGAATCAACGGTAGGGGATCAATTAGCTTTTGTCCAGTATGAATTGACTCAAGGGGGATACAAAAACGCAGGCGACCTCCTCAAGAAAAAAACCACTGCGTATGAAGCTGGATCTACCGTATCTCGAGCTTATGAACAGCCTTTAGATGTCATGGGGGAAGCCCGCAACCGTGGCACATTTGCTCAATCGCTAGCGGGCATTCCAGGAGCTTCAGCTTATGCATCCCCTACTACGGGTGCAGGACCTTCCTCTCAGAGCGTGAGTACCTCTCACAGTGTCAACATCACCAGTCTCACCATTCACACGCAGGCAACGGATGCGGCGGGCATTGCTCAGGACTTCGCGAGCGAGCTTGATTATTTGCTTGCTTCGCAAGGCAACTATGGGATGGTGCCGTAATGGCCGCCACTATCGCGCTCGCCAGTCTAGGGACACTTGGAACGATTCTCTTGAACGCTCTGCAATCGCAGACGCAATGGGGTATCTTCGATTCTTCCGGCAATCAACTCGGATCAACTTCCAGTGGCGGCAATAGCTTATTGACGACGGTTCTCGAATCAGCTCTAGTTGGCCCAGGTCCAATCCTATCCACCAACTCTTTTGAATTCAAGCGTGAGACGCGAGTATCCGACTTCCCCGTGGAAGATGGCGGATTCGCAAGTTACAACAAAGTCGTACTTCCCGGTGAGCCGACCGTGCGCTACTGCTTCAGCGGCGGGGTGAATGACCGCGGAACCTTCCTCGCGGCCCTGGACAACGCCTGTCAGTCCACCAATCTCTACAGCGTGAAAACTCCGGAGGTCACTTACTACAACTACAACATCACCGATTACAGCATCATTCGACGCGCTGACAGTGGCGCGAATATGCTCATCGTTGAGTTGCATCTCCGTGAGATTCGGCAAGTTTCCGTCAGCTATTCGACGGTTCAAAGTCTGATCAATCAACCTCAGAATCCCGCATCCACTCCACCATCCAACGGCGGAATCGTGCAACCGCAGCCGTCGAGCACTTCGACTCTCAAGAGCATCATGAATAATTTTCCGGGGTTTAACTGATGGCGCAGACGATCCCAATTCAGGCAGTCCCGAATCAGATAGTTCTCTGCGTCCTTGGAGGCCAGAATTGTCAGATCAACATCTATCTGCGCAAGGAAAGCATCTACGTCGATCTCAATTCCAATGGCGTCGATATGTACATCGGATGCCTAGCTCTCAATGCTGTCCCGCTCGATGCCTGCAATTCCTACGATGGCTTCCAAGGCAATCTCTATTTCATCGACACTCAGGGCTTCGCTGATCCGCTATACACCGGCTTCAACTCACGATGGGTACTGGTATATCTGACTGCTGATGAGGTTCTGGAGACCGCCTTCGCCGCGGTGGGCATTCCCAACATTTTGCAGCTTGAAGCGGTTCTGCTAGTCACTTCGCCCAGCGGAGGAGATTTCACCGTAGCTCACGGCATATCCGGTATCCCGACCATACTGGAGATCATCCCCACATCGCCAGGGGCCATCTGGGGGCAGACTTTCTTTGCCGACAACACCAACCTGTATCTGGAAGCCTCCGATGCTGGTATTACTGCGACCATCTTCATTTATCGGCCTCCGACGCAATCTGAGGTCACTCGCATTCCGCCTCCAGTGCAGCCCCCAGCGACCACTCTTGCGGCGAGCGCGCCAAGTGCGGGAGTCCAATTCGCGGTTCCTCATGGGCTAGGCTACATCCCCAGCTTGATTGAGATTCTGCCCACCAATTTCGGATGGATCTGGGAGTCTTCAAGTCCGGACGATACCAACCTCTACTTCACGGCAACCGGAGCCGGGGTTACCGCGAAAATAACCGTCTTCCATATGGTCAACACCGCCATAAACATCTCGGATTCAGCTACCATACTGACAGTGACTTCAAGTGACCCAGGCTTGCTTACAGTACCTCACGGTCTGTTGGCTGCCCCGAGTCGCATCAGTATTTTCATGCTTTCATCCGGTCAAATCATCGCTCAGACACCAGCTTTCGACGCGATAAACGTTTACCTTGATGCTTCGGACACGGGCTTGACCGCACTCATTTCTGTTTATGCATAGGAGATCGTAATGACGAAACTCATCGTTGGATTGTGGCTGATATTGACGGCAGCGGTCGGGATGGCTCAGAGCCCTCAGTCACAGCAAGCCCCTACGTTCGCAGCGAACGCCAAGTATGTGAACGGAGTTGCTCCCGGATACGCTCCGTGCGGCAATGGAGCACCAAATTGCTCCGCGGTTACTGGCCTCAATTTACAGGTTGGCTCAGGCTCCGTGAATTGCGCGGGAAATCTAGTGGAGTATGCCGGCGGAACATTTGCGCTAACCGCGAGCGTGAACAATTACATATACCTCAATACCGCGGCAAGTTGTACGCCTGCCGTCAAGACTTCGACGTTTACAGCGAGCGATATCCCTATCGCCACCGTGGTCGCAGGAGCTTCAACGATCACCACTATCGACGACAATCGGACACCGTTTCTCATTCCCAGCGCAACCACGCTCGCATCAGCAGTGACCGGAAGCGATAGCAGTTCGACGGCCAACGTCTACGTAGTGACTCTCAACCCAACTCCACTTTCCGTGCCGGTTGGCATGATCGTAAATTTCATCCCTCACGCTGCCAACACTACGACTACACCAACTCTTACAGTTGCCCCTGGCAGCGCGGCAGTGCTTACCAAGACAGCGGGAGCGGTGCTGGCAGCCAATGACATGCTGACCACTGTAGTTGCCCGCGCCCAGTGGAACGGGGCTGGATGGACTTTGCTGAATGCTCAGACCTCAAGTGGTGGAGGCGGTATCAGTGCGCTTACGAGCGACGTGGCTGCTGCCGGAACTGGATCGGTATCTGCCACTGTGCAGGGTTTGAAGAGCGTGCCATTTTGTACGGGATACACGCCGACAAACGGGCAGGTTCCTGAGTTTATCACTACAAGCTCACCAAACCCTTGTTACGGGGCTGTAACTCCCGGTTTGCCGGCGGGTGTCAGTTCCGATAGCAATAATGGCCTCATCGTCTCAGGCAGTTCTCAAGTCGGCACTCTCCAGAAGACTTACAAGTGTGTAGGAGCCGATCCAACAGACGGGAACGCTATCAACACAATGCTGGCGAACGGTGCGGGCGTATACCTGACACTCGTAGGAAACTGCGTTGACAACACGGTCGTCATCAAGATTCAAAGCGGCCAGACCATCGACGGCGGAAGGGCGGCAACTATCGCTTTCACCCCGTCATCCGTGCCGAGTCCCATCTGGACGGGATTGCTCACCAACACGTCGGCCAACGAAGCTGCGACTCGCACGTTTTCGGATGCTGTGACGACAGCAGGGTCAAAGGTGATGACCTCGGCAACAGCGGCGTTTGTGGCGGCGGATGTTACTCAAGGCATCACATGCACGGGGCTGCTTGGATCAAGCATCACAGAGGGCGGAGTTACGATACCGAACTTATTCTCGACGGTAATCCAATCTGTCGAAAGCGGTACGCAAATCAACACGGTCGATCCTATACCGCTCTCGACGACCGGCACTTCCTGCTCAATCTACTACCGCGACTCGCACATTACTTTGCGCGGCCTCAAACTTATGAACAACGGACCCAACTGCGGCGCTGGCAACAACGACAACTGGTGGGTAACGGTGTTCATGCACGTCAACGGGCTGGTCGAAGAAAATGTCGAGTTCCAAGACGGAACGACCGGTGCGACATCCGGCAATGGCTGCAAGCAGGAACTATTCTCAGACTCATCGAATATTCGACTCGTCAACAATAGCTGCCTGACTTGGAACATTTTTGAGGACTGCTACGACTTTTTCGGCAACGTCAAAGATGTGGAAGCTAACGGTCAGCACGGAATCACTGGCGACGACACCTTTGCCATTCAGTCCTCGACCAATGAATTTGTGAGCACGTTTCCATTTCAGGGACCGATGAGCAACTTCACAATATCTAACAACAATGTCGGCTCGGCTACGGCTATCCTGAAGCTCTATGGACCCGATCAGTTGGGATATCTTCCGAACACCAACATCAGCTTGATTAACACTAAATGCCCACAAGCCGTACCGGGGGCCGTCTCAAATGTTCAAAGCGGTTACAGAGGATTCTTAAATGTTGGTGGTACGCAAGACACTATCACCGTAGACGGCATGAGCGGGTTTTGCGGTATTCCGGTCAACTTGAATGGAAATCTAACTAATGGCATATTCCGTGACATTAGTGTAGACCCCGCATCAATTACTACAGCTACTCGGTTAGTATACATTCAAGCTAATGCTTATCAAACTGCCCCAGTCTACACAAATCTGTCTTTTGAGCAGTTGAAATATAGTGCCACAAGTATTCCTGAGCCCTTAATTCAAGCTACCGATATAGGAGCCATCTTTAGTAATATCAAAATTGACGGATTTCAAGTACCTAACGCTACCCCTGCATCATCAAGTCAGTATTTCATTGTGATGAATTTTGCATCTATGAATCAACTTGTAATTTCAAGACTAGGAATTAACTACGCAAGTGCTGCGGCTGCTAACGCACCTACAATTTATCTAGGTCCAGCTACTGGAAGTTCGCAAACTATCTCAGTAGGTTCTATTAGCCTTCTTGATAGTAACTTTAACATCGCTGCTGGAACAAATGGCCCTTATCCACTTCTTCAGGTAATGAATCCATCAACATCTCCTATTATCACTTTCATGCGAAACACTCTTAGTAGCGCAACTGCGTCAACTAATGGTTATCTTGTAGCTGTAACTTCAACAGGAACTCCAGGGACTCTTGGGACGCCAACTTTCCATTTCCAAAACAACGTCCTGACCAACATGACCGGATGTGTCCTGCGCTTGCCGTTCACGACGACGAATGTATTTTTGCCGAACTACCCTGGCGTCACGGCCATCAACAACATCTTCCCGGCATCAACCACCTGCCCCGCCAACAGTCAACTTCTCGCGTCTTCGATTGTGGGAACCACAACGCAGGTTGGGCAGCACAACGGCTACGACAAAGAGACACTGGCGGGCGTGGGACTGTCGATCTATAACAACCCAACAACGGCGATCACCGGGGGCGCTGGCGGCCTGCTAGACAACACTCTTTACTACTACCGCATCTGCTCCGAAAACTCGCAAGGCGGCAACTGCGGCGCGGAGAAAACAGTGACGGTTTGCCCGGTGGCGACTTATCCTTCTGGCTGCTCAAATGCAAGCACCGTATCCATTGCGATCACAACGCAAGGTGCGGACGCACAAAGCTACAACGTGTACCGTGGCACAGCAGCCAACGGTGAACTCTTGTGCTCAAGTCTGACTGGAGTATCGGTTGCTCTGTCGAGCATTACCGATGCTGGCGGAACTTGTTCGGGCGCGGCTTATCCGACGACAAACACAAGCATTCCGACATTTACTATGGCCAACGCTTCTGGCACTCAATCCACCACGATTTCTGGGAGCGCGTCCACTTCCGCGATTAGCGTGGCAATGCCATCGGTGAGTGGAAGTACACTTGCTGTCACAAGTCAGTTGTCTTCCATTAGAGCAGGTGCTTGGTCGATCAGCGCAGGCACAACAGTAGCCGTCACTTTTGGAACGGCTATGAGTGCCACACCAGCATCGTGTCAACTGACGACCAGCGCAAGCACTGCGACAACGGGAGCACCTTTCGCCAGTTCACTTGCCACAACTGGATTCACAGTGAACGTTCCGGTAAGCGGGACTATCGCTGGCACCTATCTATGCACGGTAAACGGCACCAACTAATCTTGCCTTAAGGAGACCTTAGATGATCAGAAAGCTCGTATGGATCGGAACCATCATCGGTATCTATTTCTTGGTCGGAGTGATGATCGAGGGATGCTCGAAACCCAAACCTGTGACCGCTACCGCGCCAGCCGCGGTGGAGGACAAGCGCTTCACGCCACCTCCGTGCCCTGAAGGTACCGTGCTGGTGTCTTGGGTACCAGGTACGCCGATACGTCCCAACGGAGTACCTCATGGCACCAGCAGCTCCGCTACTATCATCAAACAGTTACCGAATGGGGTGCTGGAATGCAGGAAGCAATAAAGGGCGCTTACAACGACGGCGAGATGACCTTCGATGAGATCGCTAAGGCCATGGGTATATCCCGCCAAATTGCGGAGCGCTTATACCATCGAGCGCTCCGCAAAATTCAGGCAGATGGGCCAGCCATAGAAGCATTGATTGATTGGAAAGATTTTCACGATCAGTTGCGGGCTAGATCACTTGAATGTCTCAGAGCCCAGGAGCATTTCTAATTGACCACCTCATTCGCCAATCCGAAAGACCTGAAATTCGTAATCAATCTCGGAACGGGTAGCTTCGGCTCTTCGTCCGCCAATACGATCACGCTTCAGGGATTTCGAGCAGCCGTGGATATAGACAAAGCTGGCGGCGCGATGATGGGGACTCTACGAGCTTCGATCTTCGGAGTTAAGCAAAGCGATATGAACTCCATCACCACGATTCAGTGGCAACCACTCTCCTACATTCCTAACACGGTTCAAGTCTTCGCTATCGACGGCGATCAGAGCACGCTAGTTTTCACCGGGAAC
>Ga0116227_10016871_pt1 | contig 10355 bp, 6 predicted proteins | sample S1TSphgellanicum_FD_89693 | JGI IMG/M metagenome (GOLD analysis project Ga0116227, IMG submission 89693) | Host-associated microbial communities from peat moss isolated from Minnesota, USA - S1T2_Fb - Sphagnum magellanicum MG | ecosystem: Host-associated > Plants > Peat moss > Unclassified...
GTGGATCCTGATCCCAACTCGAGACCCAATATGAGTAAAGTAGCTCTCACTCTTTCCAAGATTCTCATGAATTCTCAAGCACAAGAGAAAAGCATTCTGGCAGCTAAGAGTCTCCTCACAACTATGGAGCCTCGGTGAGCTTTTGAACCCTAAACCCTCAATTTTTGAAGACTGAACTTGGATTGCCAAAGACAAGTAAAGTGGTTCTCACTCTTTCAAAGATTCTGATGAATTCTCAGACATGAGAGAAAAAAGCATTATGGCAGCTTAGGGAGTCCTTACAAGTAGTGTGGAGCCTCAGTGAGCTAAACCCTAAACCCCCAATTTTTGAAGACCAAACTTGGATTGCCAAAGCTCATAGAACCTCATGCTCCCAATTTGGACAATTTAGTGATTGGATTGACGATTCAGAGGAAGGAATGTTGACAGTGACTGCATGATAGTAGTGTTGGACTTGACATTCCAATAGTGGAATCATGTGTTCATATGAGCTGCCCAAATTTCCTCAAAGACACATTCTTCACACAAGCATCAAACTCTTGACACAAGTATCAACCTTTTTGTGCATCATTTTACAACAACATGCCCAATAACCCCAATAACGCTAGTTTCATTTGTTCCTCAGGGCTAGAATCCCCAGTCGAGTTTTATTGAACCAATTAAATATCATATGATAGGGGCATGGTTACAATCAGGTTCACTAAAGAGAGTGGTTCATTCCAAAATGCCCCAATTTAAGTGCAGATTATAGTCAGGGCTTAACCCATCTCAATGACCCAATTTAATCTCTTAGGATGAGAAAAATCAGATTAAAGAAACAAAAGGGAAGAGTGGGAATATTAGCTGGGCAATTAAAAGCTAAATTAGAATCTCTTTTTGCATTCTTGAGTTTGTGTGACAGTTGTAATGCATTTGAGCTTGTTAAAACAGAAAAGATTATTACAAACCCTCTGCAAAAGAAAGATTGCATAACTAGGTATCTCATAGTTGCAATCATCTTTGGTGTTTCTACACTACACTCAAATTAACCATTTTATAGTGATTGGAACAACACGCTCAATTTCTTTGGTTTGAAGATTGTTGAATCAGTGAGCAACCTTGGCATTAGAGACAAACAATTGGTCAGGATCTGGCTTTCGGTTGATCAGGAGTGCATTTCTGAAAGGTGACAGGGGTGTGAAGAAGTTCAACTTTAAGAGATTTTTCCTTTGCGGAAGTGGTAGTTCAACTTTAAGAGATTTTTCCTTTGCGGAAGTGGTAGTTGCACTTCCAGGTAATTGATTCTTACATGAAACATGACATAATTGGCTTGAATCTTGTATATATTGTTTTGTTGCCACACTAGAGTTTTGTGATTTATAATGAAGCTCGTGGTGTCTGCCAAAAAGTATGTCCTATGATGCATCTGCATCACTTCCCATTTGAGATCCTAAAGGATATACTAGATCATCATCCTTAATCTTTGGACAGCTGGTGGAACCACATGGCCTCTTCAGCCACCTCCGCAGGATGTAACAACCTCCAAGACTTTAGCCTTTGTTATTCGAGGGACCTCACCAGACACAATTTCCTGCTCCCAGGGTGCAGGATGGTTATGCCTAAGACCCTGCGGTTGTGGTGTTACACCCATGTTACTTTCTCAGTTGTTGCATCAGGGAAGGCACTGCTGTCAGGGCATTACAACCTCGGAAGCGAGCCTCCGCCCTCACTTCTCAGGGCGTAACGCTCTGACAGAGGCATCCTTGGCAGGGCGTAATGCCCTGACAGCAACACCTTCCCCTGTGCAAAATGGCTTCAGGCTATCATTTTGGTAGGCCGGATTGAATCAACTCTCACTGGTACAAAATGTGTGATGGTTGATATGTGAATATGAAACATTTTATTTATTGTATTCATGTCCCATAACTAACCATGGTGGTTAGCTATGTACTGAGCAACCATATGTATCTACCAACCTAGTAACCACAAAGTGCCTTACATACCGAACTACCTATTAACCACTTACATTCCCTACACGTTACATATGAAAACTTGTACTCACTTACACAGTTAGTTGCCTGGGTACTGTGAGGTGGTTCTAGGAGGATTTAGAAGATATTTAGCAAAGTGCAGCCTTCGGAACTCAATTGTGGGTCATTGTGTTCATCAAGATGGAAGGGCTGGTGGACAAGATCAACAGTTTTTTTTTGTGGGGTTGAAGTTTCGCCAAAAAATTTAAAAAAAGAGAAATTCAGATGTGAAAATAACGTGATTTTTGGCATTTTCAATCTCTAGCAATAGAAAAAAAATTATAAAAATCTCTAGACTTCTATATTTGGTTCTATAGCCAAAAAATAGAAGGATGTTTCTATTTTTAAAAACTATATGTCACTTCTAGTCAAATTTGGCTACATCTTTCTATGGATGCTTTCTACTTAGGTTACATCACAAAATTGACAACAAAAACATTAGACAACATAGCAGACTAGCTTGACAATGGGTGAAGCTAGTAACATGTAGGGTAAGGCACCCACATGAGGGATTTTACAAATTTAAGGGTCCAAGCACCATCAAATAGATCAATTGTTACATTTTTAAAGGTTGTTTATGTAAAGAAACACAAAATGTATCATAAAATTGTTAAGCATATAATTTGATTGGATTAAAAGATAAAAGTTAATATGAATCTTGCTCCTAGATGTAATAATATTCAAGAAAAATATATTTAATAAGTAATCCAAAAGGTTGTTATGAAATGCAAGCATGTTTAGATGTTTTTTTTTGGCAATGTCAACATTTGTAAAAGTGGGTGCAAGAGATTAAAACAATTTTAAAACCAAAATTGAAAAGTGGAAGCCCTTCAACATAACACAAACTTTGTGAAAAGATACATTATATAAATTTTTTATTTTATTTTTGGAATGGAAATATGTTTTTAACATGGATTTCACTTATTATTTAAATGTATTTTTATGTTACAATCATGTCTCAAACTTTAGGTTATTCTCATGAAGACTTGGAAGGTTGGGTCCTACTTTAAAAAGAGGTCTTTAACTATTTTCATGTTTACTTGTGAATGTCACATGATTAATTGCATGTTGACTATTTTTTTTGGTTTAATTCATTATGTTTTTATCCTTAAGCCCTTATTTTGAGTTGGGTGGTAACCCAAATGAACATGAATGACCACTTGTGAAGTCTCATGCATGAATCACTTCATAAAAAAAAATGGTTAAACATGAATATGTAATATATACTACCCAAATAAATAATATGTTATGTGTTGGTTAAAAGTCAATTGAGAACATGATACCTATTGTGATTCATATTAATTAGTTCATGGTTGTGTAGCCTAGGATGGGGTTTGGAACTATGAATTTTTTTTATTAATCTCTTCTAGCACATAAGTAGATTATTAAACATATGTCAAAACAACCCTTGTAATATTCATCATTCACATAATTTCTAATATGAAACTTTACACTGTTTTGGGATACAATCACCCACACACCTAAAGTTGAATCTTTATGTGAAAAATACACCCAAAAGGAGTTCATCACACGCACCTAAAAATTCTCCTTTATGAGAATCACTCACCAAAGATTATAAAGTTTACACAATGGTATTCACAATAATCTTCACATTTTTTTTTTCACGGATTCCTATTCACATATGATACATCTTCAATCTTGATCTAATTAACAACATGAAATTATTGAATGCAAATTATGAACCCAAAAGCTCTTATCTCTACCTTTTTATACTTAAAGGAAACACGTGGATGATTAGTTAACCACATTTATTTACATTTCTTCCCCATGTATCAAACCAATCATCAAATGCCACTTATAACTTCCCATCTTTTTGGATAGGTTTTACATTATTGGGAATCTAAGATTTGGTCAAGTCTACATATTTGACCTCCAATTATTACTAACTCGAAATAATAATCTAAATTATTCATAATCAACCCATATGCCCCTAGTAAAAAATTTATCCTTCTAAGGCCCATGAGTTTCATTATTTTATTCCCTATTTTTATCCATATTATTACCCCAACATTAATATTATTATTTGTAATTACTAGTAATTATTTTGTTGTTGCAGTTGCAATCACAACTTTTTATATTTATTTTTAAAGGACCCATAATGATTGGCTCATCATCAAAAATTTTGGAACATTGTGCATACCCTAATAGAAAAACCTTTTTGGACCCATTTGCAAAATAGAAACAAAAGTGCTCCTTTTTATTTCACATGTTCACTTTATAAACATGAGAGTTAAACTTTGGGCAAAAACATATGGGATAAATCTAAAATGCTATTGGGAACATCTTGAGGAATGTATTTGAGATTACTTTGAAAATTTGAAAACTTGATGAAAACCCCATGAAAACTTGATGGGAACACATTGAGATTAAAGGAAAAAAACAAAAAAATCCTTCCACACTACTATATGTAACTCAATGTAGTAGGTATATAATACATCCTTACCTACTTAAATATTGAACCAATGACACCATGAGATTCACTGCATACAACCCCTATTACATAGTAATGTTTTTGGTACTTACCTCTCCAATTGAGTTAGTTAGTTGCCTATCTACCTACAAAGGTTTTTTTTCCTTCAAGTAAAAAAAGAAAGAATATTTGAGTCCAACATTAACTTTCCAATATCTAGTAAGTACCATCTTTTTGTGGTGAAAAAAGAAGAAGAAGAAAATATAGTGAGATTTTTTTTGTTATGTATAAGAAAAAGGCAACCCTAGAGGTCCTCCATAGTTTTGAAATGCCTAGGCACAAGGGCAATAGATTGAGTGATGAACATTTAAAAATTCGAAAGGGCCAAGAAGTTTACAATTCTCGTATAGAAAGAACTAAGTTCTATTTAACTTTTTCAATCCATAACAATAATTTTGGAAGCATCTATGGCCTTCAAGACAATGGATCTATTCTTCTTGACTATAATATTGACCACTTGGATTCGCTTGTTAAATATGATATCAATCCAACATTGATCTTCTCTCAAGAATGTCCTCTTCTTGAAATAAAAAATGGTTCCAATCCAAAGATGACAAGACATTAGAGTTAGTATCTATGACGTTTATGCTATTGGGCATCAATTTGAGTGTCAATTTGGACCTTAGTTTTCCCATTTCATGCTTAGTTGAAGGTTATTCATAAAATCAGACAAAATGAACACCAAAGAGCTAAAGTGAACATCGCATTTTGAAAATTGAAGAAAACAACAGTTTAATTTCATTGTATGAAATAATGATGGTAAGGTACATTTCATTATGAGAGGTAATAAATGTGGGGCATAAAGGGAAGCCATTGGGGCATTTTGCTTTGTGGATAGTAAAATTGGGAGCCAGATTTCTTTTTCAGACTAGATTTAGAGCAAAAAAAGGTTTCATTTTCCATTGTTTTCAATATGTGCTTGCATGTTGCCCATTGTGGTGCCAATAATCATCCAAAGCCCATGGACTCTAGCCTAGAAAATATTTTTCTCAAGACACCTACCTAGCCTTGGTCAATCACATGCTTATTCCGGAATAGGAGGAACCTCCTCCTAATTCAATCTTTTTACCTCCCATAGTCACTCGATCAAGTTTCATGATTGTGTTTGTTTTGTGAAATGTGCAATAGAGAGAGACATACTCTTCTTGAGCATACACTAATCAAATATTGAAAGAAATTCCTTGTGTTAGCTCCGACAACTTGGACCAACAAGATTCGTCATGGAGTAGGCATCATTCAACATGGAGTATGTTCGCATGCTAGTTGAATATGGAATGAAGGTAAGTGACCATCGTGATGCCAAATCAAATGGAAAGTAAATTTGCTCATTCTAGTTTATGAAAGTTGTATAAGGGTTGATTATAGGTAGACATGTTCAATTGACTAAATTTACATTAGCATTATATTGAAGTTGATCAAAAATCAAATTTAGGTGATTAAGGTCATATGAAGGTTGTTATAAATTGGGACATACTATAATACCATGGCAAGTATGAATGAAGATTGGTTAAACATGTATTGGAGTTGAACTCAGTTACATTAAGAAAATAATAACCAAATAGGTGTACAATTAATATGTTCGGGTATATAATTAGCAGATAATTAGGGGAATACATAGTATGCTATGACAACATTAAAACTGAATCACTATTTTGATTAAGTTCAAATAAGGTTGGTTATGGTTGCTGATGATCTTAGGGATATATTAGAGGATTCAATTAGGGACATAATTATATATTATGATCAATAATTAGGGATATATTAGGTTTATGAAATTAGGATATAATCAATAAATTAGGCAATATTTTGTGTTCCATGGTGTTATATGCTAGGAGCAGGTTCTTCCATTTTCTGCAGATCTTGGCCATAGAGAGAAGAAACTTTCTGCAGCGTCTTTATGTGTGGTAACGCCTGAGGGCAAAGCCATTACCAGAATCAGGCCAGCGCTCAACTATTGCCTAGTGTACTTGGAAGGCGACTTATATCCATGTCTTACACCTACTTATAGCTGTAAGACAATTCCTACTCTTAATGAGTAGCTGTAAGAAATTGTGTCCTGCCCACTCTTAAAGAGTAGTGTAAAAACTGTCCTATGCCTTGTAATCTAGGTACGTTTAGGTTCATGATAAATTTTCCCTCTGCTTTCGAATGGGTAAAGCCAGGACATTCCCAAAATGTGAGTATAGATTTGGCTACCACCTCATCCTGGGCCCTTCCTTTTGGGAATGCCCCCACCCTGGGGCTTTACCCTGCACACAACTCCCCCAATGTGAGCTGCCCATTTCCAACATGAAAAAAATCCTGTAAAGCATTTGGAGAAATTTCTTAGTGTACTTTTGGAGGGCAACTTATGCACATTAATAATGCCTCCTAAAAAATAGGAGGTACCTTACAAAGTTAGGTCAGGTTTAATGCATAGGGTAAGGCCCAAGGGTGGGGCATTCCTGAAATAAGGGGTGTAGAATGATGTGTTAGTAGGGTCCAGCCCCACATTTGGCGAATGCACCTTACTCATTGGAAAGCACAAGACAAACATTATGATGAGACTAGACATTCATAGATCACAAGTAGGAGCAGGCACCTTCCACCTGGAAGAGGCTTCCTACTTTGTTCTCCTACATAACTCTCCTACTTCCATCCATGTAGGATTAAAGTGGTAGAGTTGCACCAGGAACATAATGTTAGCATAGATTAAATCAATCTGCAGTGTTGATTTAGCTCTTGGATGATCACAAGGGGAAGCACTGAACAGGTGCAATAAGCTCAATGCAACAACACCCACATCCATGTTGCCACATGACAAGGCATCCAACAAAAGAAGGTTTCTTCACAAAGGTTTTAGAATTTTCTTGCTGATGGCTCATGGGATGATGTAGAAGGACAAAACAGCTTGCTTGCTCAAGACCTTCCCATTTTGATGCTATCAGCTGAGGACTAAAAAAAATGAGCAATTAACAGAACATCTGCAAAATTGAATCTCAATTTTCACTTCCATTCTTGCAGTTGAGGAATATATGTGTTAGGTAGAAGACACAGTGGCAGATACTGTAGCCAACACTAATGGAGTACTTTGTCATGCTCATTTACATACATGACAAAATCAACCATTCAAGGTACTTGCAATCTTGCTAGGCTATGGCCTAGGCACACCTGTTGCTCGTAAAATTGGAATGGTGGGTTTTGCCAAACTATCCTGCGCTGTATCAAGTACAGTGCTGCCTAACCGAGTGGGGGGCCAGTACTGCATGACTGACCGTCCCAGTATATTTGTCAAAGGAAGTGGGCCCCTGCCATTGAAAACAACTGAAAAGATTCAATAACCTGAGGCCAAATGCCATATACTGACAGACCAGAAACCAAAAACTGGGTACCTCAGCACTTCAACCTGGATTTTAAATGAGATGAAGAAGTCATTCATGATGAAAAAACATGATGCTGCAAGGAGAATTTGGGTGGGTGGATTGAATCCTAAGCACAAAAAATCTGACATAGAATCAGAAGTTTTCAATGAAACAGGTGCATTCAAAACCTATTCATTCATACTGGAAAGAAAATACTGCTACAAAATGCCCACAAGAGATAAGGTAAGCAGCATATGCATACCATAGGTGAGAGTCATAGCTGTTATTGCGGTTATCACCCATCACAAATACATTGCCTTCAGGTACATACCGGGAAAACCCAAGGAAAGTACTCAGTAGAATGCAATTGATCCATTAGACAGTGTATGCACATTATGGACAACACCGGTGTTCAGTATCTATAGCCAAATGCATTTAGAATAATACCCACAAAGAACAGCCTGAAAATTTCCAAAACAGAAAACCAGAACTAAGAGGAACAAATTGGCTATCACTTCAAAACTGAGGAGACTTTAGCAAGGTGGATGAGAAACCTATGACTGTACAAGATACTAAGACACATACCTCTAACAAGGGGTTTTTCAGAGTTGTAACTGGGTGCAAAGATTTCTTCAAATGATTCTCAATTATCTTCAAACCCAACTGCAATTTCTGAAAGCACCAAACCCTAAACCCTAAACCCTTGTGCGCAGATCCTAGGTGAAGGTCCCAAATTATGTGTCTGTATTTAGAATACAGGATAGGCACATACAGTGGGCTTCATGTCATAAACCAGAGGTTCTGCAATGAAGTCCTCTGACTTCATTTGGCCATTCACATACACCTTCCCCTTATGCACCTGTCAAACATTTAAGAATTTCAGTAATGTATGTTGGATACTCTAAACAACAGTGATAATCTTTAGAGCTTGAGAATCACCATGTGAACATCAGAAACATAGCCAAAAAATCTGTGCAACACAACCAAAAACTCCAAATCTATGATATATCTGGTTTATATGAAGATGTCTACTGCAGACAAAGTATATGACACTGTGATGGTGGTCTGAAGGCAAGAACCAAATGCAACAAATCACATAAGTCTGTTGTCCCTCTCAATCTGTGTTGGGTTCCACTGGAAATGGACAAATCTATCTCTCATTAAATTGATAGAATACAAGAACCACAACTTCAACTTGCAAATAGAAACCTCATTCCAGCTGGAGACTGGGACAGAACCAGAGGAAAGAATTAGTGCTGACCACTCAATTTTTATAGTAGAGTTGCAATACCTCTACAATGTCACCAGCTTGTGCCACTATTCTTTTAACAAAAACCTCTCCAGCAGCATAACCCTTTTCCTGGAAAACCCAACACCCAGATTCCCCATCAGTTCTAGACTCTGTGGCAAACATGGTTCAAATGTTCACAAACAAACTCAATTTGACATAAAATCTGTTGCTAATTTCTATGTCACAGCATGCTATTTGTTCAGAGAGGAAATGTGTGTTCTAACTTCAATCATAAAATTGAACTGGAAAATTTCTAGACTCAAGGGAATACAACTTTGCAGATTGCAAAGTGAAGAGTGACCAATGTGCCAATCATTGGTCAATTGTATGCTGCTTCATATTAAAGTGATAGGAGCAAAAATACGGCGCACTCATGCACAGCATTGCTAATCAGAACTGTTTTATTGAGTGATTGCTCAGAGTTCCAGTCAGTACCTATCAGGCTAATGTACTAAATACCACTTTCTATTGATTTCTCCAAGAAGAAATGAAACCCAATTCACAGTCAAAGCTAGAATAAAAAATTTCAGATTCACACCTGCAATGCTTCAGGAGCCTTGAATATTACAATGTCATTTACACTTGGCTTCCGAAAGTAATAAGAAACCTGCACAAAAGGAAAACCGCCAACATTGAAGTATTTGTCAATTCCACAATCCTCATTCCCAATTGTTGTTCTTCTGAAACCCTCAAAAAGTTGACAGAGTCATGTTCTGTAGTTTGCTGTTGTGGTTTGAAATTTCGATATCTGTTGCAGACTGCTTTTCCCCCCATATGACAGCCATAAAATGTAACACAAGAACATAAAATTTGCAACAAAAAGCTCATCAATTTTTTTGATTTAAGCATCACAGTTTCAGAGATGAACAATGAGTTCCCAGTTTCTTTGATATTTGATAAGGTACTTGCATACTGCTCAATACTGAAACCTAATATCTTTCATAAGAATAGAGAAATCTCCGTTCTCATGATGAAGAAGAAACAGCAAGGCTAACACTTCCTCAGGAAGCCACAGAAAGAACCAAACAAGGGGAGACAAAAAACAAAATAAAAAACAAAAAAACACACTAGCGGTATGAACAAAAGTGCCAGTCTCACAACTGTTCAGGGACCATCAACAGCAGTATGTATGATAGTGACTTAACTATCACAACTTCCCCACTGACTTCATCAGCTCCCTACAGTGGGTAAAGGCCGGTGACAAGCACCATCCTGTGAACTGA
>Ga0116227_10016872_pt1 | contig 10354 bp, 3 predicted proteins | sample S1TSphgellanicum_FD_89693 | JGI IMG/M metagenome (GOLD analysis project Ga0116227, IMG submission 89693) | Host-associated microbial communities from peat moss isolated from Minnesota, USA - S1T2_Fb - Sphagnum magellanicum MG | ecosystem: Host-associated > Plants > Peat moss > Unclassified...
ATATATATATATATATATATATATATATATATATATATATATATATATATATATATATATATAATTTTAGTACATACATTAAAATACATATATTGGGACATATCAACCTATTAATGGATGAAAATAAATGTAAAATTGATGTAACCAATAGGATGAAATTTTCTAATAATTGCATCGTAGTTGTGAAAATGACCAAAATAGTTGAAAGTTGGTCTTGTAGTTGCAAATATTCTCAAATCTAGTCGCAAACAACTATAAGTCACATGTAGTCATAAATTGAATGGTTACATTTTGACTGATTTCTACTAGTGCAAAATGTTTAATGGAGCTATTATTTATCGCCTACATACCTTTTATAAATGATGCCTATCGTCTACAACACCTATAGACCTTTTGTAGTTGTTACCTATTGTCTAGATCACCTATAGACCCTTTGTAGTTATTGCCTACCATGTGTAGCACCTGCAGACTCTTTGTAACTATTACCTACCATTTGTAACAACTCCTTACCTTTTACAAACCTTAAATCCAACGGCTACCTCGTTGCTATTGCCTTCTACTAATAATTATTGTCTTGTAATAAAATGTATTTTCTATTCCAAAACTAGAACATATAATAAATAATATTATAATTTTATAGAAGAAAAAAATAATAATACATAAGAGTAACCAAGTTTTATATAAATTTAATTCTCTATATAACCTATGGCATGTCATGCATGACACATAGGTAGCCTTAGACATAGGCCAAGTGACATTTAAATTAGGGCAAGAATTAGGTGGCATGGTTTTTAAGTTAAGTGTAGACTTAAGCCACGTGGCATTTAAGCTTAAACCTAGACCTATGCAAACTTTTTACTAATGAACTTGCATAGGTCTAATTTAATACCAAACTTTCTACTATCCTATTAAATTATATTGAAGCTTGTCAAATGTGTTAGTTAAAATGTTTAATTAGTTAGTGAGAAATTAGGTGAACTAAATTGATTGGTTTTATTTTGAGCCAATTCAAGTGTGAACAAGGTTTGAGATATTTTGTCATGGGATGTAATTTCAAATTGTGTGATTTCAAATCACTTTTGGTGATTTGAAATTCCAAAGTATAGTGTTTTCAAGTTTACATGTTATGCAATTTTATTTGATCCATGGTTTTGTTATTTCTATGTTTTGGGCTTGAGTTCCTACTTGTTACAAATGAGTTGCATTTCGAATTACCAAAAGTGAGCTAGTTGGTTTTGTGTTCCAACTAGGTTAAATTTGTTTTGCACTAATTTTTGGTTTAATTTTATTTGTGTGTTATGCATGGGATTGGGTTAATAACAAATATTGTGTAGTTTTTTTTTTTTAGTATTACCTGTTTATGTAGGAGTTTTGTTCAAGGTGGAAACATTATTAATTTTTTTTATGGTCTCCTTCTTGAATTTAAAAAGCTTCATAGGCAAAGGTGGTAATTTTGTGAAGGTTTTTCATGAAAAACTCCTTTGGGAATTGAACTTAAACAAGGCTTGCACCTTGGAGTTTAAAGCTTACACAAAGTTGTGAAGAGAAAAAAACAAAATATATATAAAATAGGGCTTTTAGTTTCTTTTGGAGCTACAACAATGAATTTAAAAAAAAGGAAAACAAAGGAGGGGGGGAGTTTGACAATGGCAAGAGTGTGGAGTTTTGTAGCACCATCATCATGAACTTCAAGTTCATTCAAGCCTCCTTGAACTTGCCAAGTTCAACAAGTTCGAAGGTTCACGAAACCCAAGGGACGTCCATGATAAATGGGTTTAGGGGATCCAATCCAAGTTCCCCTTTTTATTTTTCATTTTTAAAAACCATTTCCAAACCTAAAGGACAAGTTTGGCACCAAACCAAACCTACCAAATTTTTTTAAAAATTTGATTAAAAATTTTTCATCCATCTGGAAGCATTTTCATCCATAATCAAAATATTCCATCTGATTGGAATATTCCATCCATTTAAGGTTTTATTTTAAAATTTCATCCAAACGACCAATTTTCATCCTTGATTTGGATGGAAAATTATCATTCATTCACAAATTTTGGAAGTCTAGAACTTTCACATATGACATTAGATTGGAATGATTTTTACATTGTTGGGTTTCTTTTGCAAAGATCTATAAACCAATAAGTGTGCAAGTTACAAGTGGAGATTATAAATTTGGAGGTTCAAAGGCTATTTCCCATATTTTTGAATTAATTTTCATTAATTTTTTGAAAATCATATCTTTAACATACGAAGTTGAATTGATGTGTTGTTTGTACTAATTAGTTTATAATGAGGAACATTTCCAGTGTGAAAGTTTTCAAGCCATTTGGAGATATAAAGTTTTGGAAGTTTATTTTAGAGCACATGGTGGTTTTTGGCCAACATTTTGGTGTATTAATCATTTTGGGGTTCAACATTTTACTGATGAATAACCTTTTCTACCCCTTATAGGTGAAGGAATGTTGTGCCATTAGCAAACACGAAGGATTTAAATTCCTATCATGATTCTTGTGTAAGATTCACAAAAGTGGAGATTTATGTTACATGATTTGTGCATTTTCACTTGTGTTTGTTGTTTGTTAATATGTTGGTTGGGTTGTTATATGCTTTGAACATGTAGGGGGATTACCTAGGTATGTACCAATTGCTTATGACTTGGGGGTGAGCACATGCATTCATGTTGAATTTTTTTTGAGTAATTTTTATTTTTTTTTCAATGTGAAACTTGAGGTGAAAGGTTATGTGTTTTTCCACATGTGCCATTATTATCAAAATGAGCCTAAGGGTTATGTTCAACGCGATTAATGGTTAGGCATGGGACAAGGCCACCGCCTAACCCCAATTATTAATTAAGTCATGTTTGATTTTTCATTTACTTGGACATGTTGATTAGGTTTTAATCAGGGTTTACGTTACACTGGGAAACGTAATTGCAGATATGTTTAGATTTAATCACCAAAATGTCCCATTGTTCATTGTTGTGGTGAAATTATGATGCACTCCCAAATTTTTGAAAGACTCAAATGCAAGTTTCAAAATGAAAACATCGGAAAAAGGAGTTGGGGTACGCTCTTTCACTCACAACATTTTGGGGGTAGAAGGGGCATGTTGGAGCTTCGGGATGGGGATTAAGATGAATAAAAAATGGGTCAATTATTCATATGGATTTGCAAAAATTAAACAACAAATTGGTTAATGCGTAATTGGAACACTTTTGGTGCACGAATGAGTCATGGGCATAGACGAACTCACAAAACTCATCACGACCTGGACTTAAAGGAAGCCACCACCTTCCCTTTTATAATATTTTCTATGATTGGCCATGGGGGTTACACCCAAATGTCATTTTTTTCTAGGACCCCCAAGTTAGAAGTCTCGAAATTCCTGAAATTGGGATTCTTGCCATTTTGGACGCCCATAACTTCTTTTGAAGATCTTTGATTGAGGTAAGGTCTAAAGAAAAGTTATAGCTTCATCAAGAGCTTTTCAACGATATATAACACGCCACCTACACACATATAATTCAAGGCGATTCCCGACTTTTAATGGTGAATAATCAAATTGACATTTTGGTCCCAAACCTTTTTTTTTGACCATAACTTGCATTGTAAGTACTCAAATGGATCATGTAAGCCCATTTTAGACATCCACATTTTAAGAGCTTTCCAATGGTATAAGTAAATTTTTAATTTAATGAGTTTTGACCTCTTAAATTGGTTTTTACAAATTCAGGATTCCATAGAAACTCTAATTCTCAAAGTGAAAGTCAATTTGGGAGTGTGTGGGTTCATTCCCTCACATTTTCTAAATGTGGCTCCTGAGTTACACTCCAAGTTCGCACCTTTCCATGCCCTTGCCTTAGTCACAAGCCCAATGTTAAGGTCGTGACAGCTTAATGATTAATAGATCATTTTATTATGTTCATAATGTGCTTTAGTTTTGTCGGCCCTATGAAATGTTTTGTGAGGTGAGTGCCACAAATGTCAATGTTATAAAATTCATTCATTTGAATGTTCATTCATGATTTGTAATGAACTTGTACTGAACTCCTAATTTAGTTTCAGTTCATTTTTAGTTAACTTTTAATTAATTTTTAGTTTAGTTTTAGTTAATGTTTAATTCACTTTTAATTAAATGTTAATTCACTTTTAATTAATTTTATTATTTAAATTCATTTTTAGTCTAATTTTAATTAACTTTTTATTTCACTTGGAGTTCATTTTTAATAAAATTTTAATTCATTTTTAATTCTTTTATAATTAACTTTTAATTCACTTCCAATTAATTCTCAATTATATTTTAATTTATTCTTAATTTAATTTTAATTCAATCATAGTTCACACACGGGTACACATGGTCACATGGGCATGTAGACCAACAAACGAATATAAGATTGAAACTATGTATGTTTATTACATAATTATGAAAATTTATATTCTTGTTTACACAAATATCATTTCACCTTTCTAATTTTTATGTGTAACTATTGTGTCACATTATTTTCCTATCATAAATTTCATATAATCATATATTATGCCAAAACCTTTGAAAATTAAAGCCTCAACTCCTTTCACAATTCTATTCCATAAAACTTTGCATTTATTTAACAAATTGTTTTTATCAAATGAAAATGTTTTCAAAGGTCATAAACATTCCCTTATATACAAACCAAAAGGAAATTAAACAATTAAAAAAATTAATTTACACATCACATGGCTTTTCATGTGATTTAACATGCACATTAATGTGGCAAAGACTCTACACATGAATTATCATATATTAGTTTGCACATTAATTGAAGTTATGACCAAACCATAATTAAATTATGAAATCAAACCACCAAGTAAATTACCAAACTTAATCCATAAAGAATTACATAATAATAATTATGCTTTGTGAATTTATTATTCATTTATAAATTAATCAATTTTTAACCTTTTTGAAATGTGTTTTTTTTATAACACAATCTTAACCAAATGAACCACAAATTAACCTATTTCACAAATTTGATGGCACATGTTCAAAGTTTTGAAGTTTTGTCAACTAAATGCATCTTGTCATTCAACTTTATTTTTATCGGTAAACAATTGGTTTAATTATGAAATTTTTTTTGCACATTTTCAATTTAGGAACATGCATTTCACAAAATTTGTTGAGGGGCGAAATTATTATGTAATTGCGTTGAACAAATTAAAATGTTGTTTAATGACATGTAGTGAATCATATCAAAGAACCTATTATGTTATTACTAAACATATTTTAAAAATCATATCTTATGTATGAATAACAAAGTATGAATAAGTATTGTGTTGGTGTCTAGTTGAAAGTTCATTATTTGTTAATAGTTTGGCCCCTCACTCAAATCATTATAACGTTTTTAAACAACTTTCAAATTTAATATGGATAAAATTGTTAGAAAGTTAATTTTAAAAGCAACATTCATACAAAGTCTCATAAGTTTTTATTTCTATAGTATGAAGATATGCTTTTAAACCCAAGAGCTACTTTGACAACATTGGGAAAAAATCATTTTGGACCCCTTCTACTTTTACCATGAACATTTTTTTAACAAAAACTCAAATGATGTTAAAACTTTGTGAAGACATTCGTCAACTCATACACTGATACTACTTGAAGTTTGAAACAAATCCAATGGTAAATTTATAAAAAATAATTTTATTTTAAAAGTTTAGAGATTTGTTCATCAAACTATTTCATAACCAGCAATTATCACTATTTGTTACACATATTGTTTCTCCATGTTTTTTTATTTGCACATGCTCTTGTGTTCATGAATAACACACATAAATATGCATAATAAGTTTTTTTCTTCCTTTCACACAATCTTTTCAATCATAAATCTTTCACCTTCAAACATAAGTAAAAGACCATAGATTCAAAAAGACACACATAGGACCCTTCTTTAAACTTGTTTTCCCTTGAATGAATTTGTTTAAAAATTAAAAAAATGTTAGATTAGTACTTAAAAAAATTTCACACAAAATTTCAACTTCATTAAACTTTTTGTTGTAGAAATATAATTGTTGAAAATAAAAGGGGTCTATTGTGAATTCATTTAAAAAGTAGTCTTTAAATATGTTGTTCTAAATTTAAGATCTTTTGACTATAACAATGGATTTGTTTAATATTGAAACAATGTTAGATTAATATTTAAGGTATTTTTACATAAAATTTCAACCTTATCAAACTTTTTATTGAAGAATTATAATTATTGAAGTAGAGAGTTTATTATGAAGTTAGTTTATATTTAGTAATTTGGGGTTGGATGTTATAATTATCAGTATTGTGCAAAAGGTTGAACTTGGTGAACATGAACACTTAGTTTTTTAATAAGCCTATTTTTTATGGTTTTGGATGGGACTACTTGAATTGATGTTTATTAGAACTATTGGTTTATCACAATAAATTGTAAATGGGTGAACTTTTCCTTGGCCTTAATTAAATTATTCTTTTGTGATAATCCAAGTTCATATCATTGTGATTGTATGGTCTAATTTTTTGATAAAAAATATTGGATCATAAATGCAATTTAATAATTCATTGTGAGCCACATATTACAATTAGGTAATTTGTTAAACCTTAATTCCATAATTTTTTTTAATAATAATGATTTGAATATTTATAAACTTCCAAGTAGTAATTATTAATAGTTGAGTTAACCTTTGGATATTTTTAAGCACAAAAAATGTTCTTATTTAATTTGTTATAGTGATTAATTACTTTTAAAACCTAATAAATCTTCCAGAGTGCATTATCATTCTTATGTTATAAAGAGGTGGAAAATGATGTAAAATTAAATGTGATTTTATTAATATATTAAAATAAAAAACCAATAATTAAAATTAACATTTCTCCATGACAATATTGAAATAGTTTTGTAGAATAATCTTTAAGTAGTATTTGTAAGATTTTTTTTAGAATGTAGTTTTATGATATCCTTATTCAAATTTCATTTATATAAGGTTAAACAAAATTGAAATCAAATTTAAATATTAACATTTTCAATTAAGTAGTTTTAAGGATTATAACTTAGTAAACAACTTAAATGGGAAATATCACAAATGCAAAAAAATCAGAATGCCATGAACAATGCAAGCTAAATACTTGATTTGATGTTCCATGGAAAAGAGGGTTGATTAGACTCATAGTTAGTGATAATGGCTATTGTTGGGAGTTTAGGTTTGATAGTGAAAATGAACATTATCATTTCACATTAACATTCTTTGACCTGTTTTAATGTGATTCCACAAGCAAGAACAAATTTCAAGTAAATTGCCAAGGCATGTTGGTTGGGATAATCAATGATCCCATGCTGAACGATTGACTCATGTGTAGATTATTTTTCTTGACGGTTTTTTTCACATGGCTATTAGGAAACATTTACGTCAGACAGTGTTTTTCAAAATTTTAATTATTTATTAGCACAATTAGAGGATTTAAAAACGTAGTAACATCATCCACCATGGTTGAAACTTGGACCTCAGCATGGTGCTCGTCACCTACCTTCTTCACCCGCTATTGGGAACTGATGGAGCCGGCGAGGAAGTTGCGATGGTGAAATCGCTCTCCTCCGCTTTGCCGTTGATGGTTTCGAAACGGCCGGTGCCATGGATTTAGTGGCTGCCCAGGGACACTGATGTGAAATATGTGCCGGATTCTTAGGCCAAGCACAAACTTCAAACAACATAACTCTGGACGCATCCATCGCACTCTGCTAAAGGCTTTCGCACGGTTGACACCCAACAAGTTAGAAGGATTTCGAAACACCGTCATTTCAAACGGTCACAAAGGAGGCAAGTTTTGACTCAAGTAGGAATTGTGGGCCGCATTGCAGGTGAGGCTTGTTTTCGAACCCATGTTTTAAATTTTGATCCGTTGTCTGTCCGAGTGGTCTCTTCCATGTGTATTGATGTTGTTCTTTGCCAGGGTCCACAACCCCTGGCGCTTATGTTGTGGGAGGAGCCCTAACCATTGGCGACAAGAGACCGAGATGCGTTCCAAACGTCGGATGAATTGTCCTACAAAGTCGTGATGGTGAAAGAGCCTCCGGATTGGTGAGTGCCTCTTTATAATCATGTGCCCATCTTGAACGTCAACCGAGAGGTTTTTGATTTGAAACTCGCTTGTGAGTGCATCTTATTTGATCGAATGTGGATTGCTTGTAGGAACACCAAATTGTGTTTTACCAAACATTGGGGTCTTGACGATAGTGTTTGGATAATTCGACATTTTTGTGTTGGGGGCATAGAGTCCCTAACTTGGTGCGAAAAGTAATAGGGCTCGGGATTACGACGTCGCCTGAAGCGCAAAACAAAGGAAATTATCTACTTTTTGATGATTTTAAAGAGATCTACGAAGATTCCATGTTCATTCACCATAGGGAGATGATTACCATCATTTTGCATGAATTTGTTCTGCTGACGGAAATGTTGGAGAGGTGTTAAGTTAGTTCATTTTTTCAATAAAAAGTTAATAACCATAGTTTTAGGACCTCAGTTGCATAATTAGAGGTGAGAGATCTTTAGAAGGTTGGGGGTGGAAGTAGACACAAAAATTCGTGGTGTTCAATAAAACATTGGTTTTGTTCTGGTATATAATGAGTAGCAAGGATGTTGAGATTCATGAAGTAATTGAAGAAGTGTCAATGAAAGGTCTAATAGAGATAAAACAATTTTCAAACCCATGGTTAACACTAACATTTTGTTATGATAATATTAAATTATTTTTTTAGAATAATTTTTGGGCACTAAACCTTTATTCAATCTTCATTTCTATTAGGTCTTTAAATAAAATCGAAATTGAATTTAAATCCTAGCATTTCTGCCTGAGTAGCCTTAAGTGAATTATAATTTAGTAAACAATTTAAAAGGGATAAATCAAAATTATAGGAAATCTAGAATGCGACAAATGATGCGAGCTAAGTATTAGGTTCAACGCTCCATGGAAAAGGGGTTGATTGGGCTTTGTAGCCAACAATAATGGTCATCATCGAGAACCCAAGTTTGATAATAAAGACGAACATCGTCATCTTCACATTGACACTCTTCAAACCTTTTATGGCGTAGCTGCACGAACGAGAACAAATTCTAAGTAGATCACTAAAGCATGTGGGTTAGGAGATAATCAACAATCCCATGTCGAACGATCGACTTAAGTGCGCACCACTCTTTTGAACAAATCTTTGTCGCATGATTGTTGGGAGACATTCACATTAAGCGGTGTTTCTTCAAGCTTTTCCTCTTCTATGGGTGCAATTAGAGGATTCGAAGGCGTAACAACATCATCCGCCATGATTGAATATTCACCTAGGTCAACAAAAACCAAAGGGGTAGTTGAAACAATTTGGTACTTGCATTCAGAGGGGGTTGATGCTTTTATTTAACAAATTAGGGTAGGTGTAATGTGTGGCAACGATGGTGAACTTCATGAAAGCTCGGACATTCTAGTTCTAATGGATTCGTCAAGTTTTAATTTTGACGGTGGATCTAAAAATACATGGGGGTTCTTGTGATGGAAAATTTTTATTATAATTTACTATGTACTACACAATTAATTAGTTCATGGTAAACAATAACTAGGGGATATCAAAAAAGTAAATGCTAGGCAAGAATGTTACTATTATCATTGAGTTAATTTAGTCAAGTAGGAACTCAAGGATGTTTATTTATTACTACTGATAAATTATTGTAATAGTTAATTACTTGAAATAATTAAGATGAAGAAGTAGGATGCGAAAGTCAAACGGACAGAATGGATAAGGATCGAGCTCAAGAACCTCATCAAAATATCTAAGATAAAGAAAAGGATGAGTCCTCCAATTGTATTGATCATAAAGATTATCATCTTATTTGATTGGAAGATGGAACTCTTTTAGTGTTTCATTGGGCATAAAAACTTTCATCTTAAACTCCATTGGAAAACATCATTTAGCCCAAAAATTTTCATTTAAAACATTATTGAAGAGTCAAATCATTTTCGATTCCCATTGGTTTATGAAGCATGAGGGAACCATTGATTATAAATAAAGATTTCCATAAACTTCCATTGGCTCGATAGGGGTTTCAGATCTTTCCGCGTACCCCGAAGTGTCTGAGGTTCTAGATTATGCAGCTCTTGACCTCAAGGAGTTTTATGCCGGAGCTTTGGTTTGGCTTGACGGAGAGTTTCATCGAGTTGCAGATCCGTTTCGGCATTTCACAGATGGGGTAGCATCTCTGGGGAATCCCATCGGCTCGGCCATGGACAAGGTGCTGGTGGGAATTGTCAGACTGCGAGCTTCTTTGAAACCCATCAGTGCAATCTTGTTGTCTTCAGAAGAGACGACGATTCTGGAGAG
>Ga0116227_10016873_pt1 | contig 10353 bp, 9 predicted proteins | sample S1TSphgellanicum_FD_89693 | JGI IMG/M metagenome (GOLD analysis project Ga0116227, IMG submission 89693) | Host-associated microbial communities from peat moss isolated from Minnesota, USA - S1T2_Fb - Sphagnum magellanicum MG | ecosystem: Host-associated > Plants > Peat moss > Unclassified...
ACCGGGTTCACATTAGTTAAATAGGAGTTTGAAGAATGGTCAATTAAATCATTATGTTGAGCTTATTGATATGGAAATTTTTGATTTTTACATTTACATTTATGTTTAGTAGGGCAAGTGGCACCTTATCTAATTTGATCTCAATGACTTGTCATTTTATGTATGTTTAAAAATTAAAAAATTGAAGTATTTTTATGCAATTATATTATTGTAATTTGACATCACAATGTGTGCATTGTCCCATTATATTTAGGCCTTTAAAATTTGTCTAAATAAATTCCAAAATGTGAAAAAAATCCCATTTTTGTTGAATAAGATACAATGACTTACCTTTTTTTTTACCCCAATTAAAGGTATATGATACAAGGTACTTGAACCTTATCCTAATGGGAAAAAATAATAATATACCTTTACCCATTGGTTAAATAAATTAAAAATGTGTATATACCCTTACCTTATGATATATCAAAAACAATATACCCAAACAATGTTGATTTGAACCTCTTTGACATCTACACCATTGAACTCCTTTTGTGTTTATAATACAATAATCTTGTTTTTCATATTGGTTGTAAATTCTATCACATGTATTATATTCTTATATATATGTTTTAAAAAATTAATAGTTAAGGTTTTTTTTAACATTAAATTTTAATATAATATGTACATAATATAATTGGATCATGCATTTACATTATATTTTAAAGCATGTGATGTTTTGAAAATAAAAATGTAAAAAATTAATCTTGGGTTTGAAAGGGGTTATATTTTCAAATTTGCTTGATTTTTCCATTTTATGATTTGTAAAAGAATTCAATTTTTTATGTGAAGGTCTAAGTTTTGAAGTGTCAACAAAGTGGAATTTAAGACCTATGACAACAAACACAATGTGTCCTAAATACACATATATCAAAGTACCTTGCAATATGATTACCATAGTACCTTGATAACTTTGGCACAAATTATATTATCTTTAGAAATGTTGAAAATTTCAACAAATATTTTGTTAATTTTTTTTTTTTTGTGATGGAAACAAGATTCTTTGAAATATTTGAAAAAATATTTTATTTTCAAAAATGGGATCTTCAAACTCAATGAATTATTCAATATACATGTGTTAAAACCACCCCTATATTATCACATGTCATGGAGTTATCCATTTATTTACTATTAATTTTACTAGTTGGGATTCATGTGACCCTCACAAGTTAGCATGGCAAAAAAAATTGACAGCCAATTATAGTTAATTAATTCTATGAAGGAATGAGAGATGAATTTGATAAAAGGACACCTTTGAATTTTAAGGGCTAGGATACAAATTGAATTTAATTTTAATTGGATTCAATATCACAATATAATACCATAAAAATTTGAAATTGTTGTTATTTATCTTAACACATATGTGAACACAAGCCAAAAATAAATTCTTCCAATTCAACATTCAATGCATCAAACATTGTGTTAAATTGTAAAATTATATACTTTTAGTTTTAACATAATTTGATATGAATTGTTGAAATAAATTTATTCAAATATCTACACTTTAATTTGGCTTCATGTGTTTTATTACTCACATGGTCAACTCTATATTATATGCACATGTTTTGCAATAATTTATCCACATATCTTAAATTGGAAGAAATCAATGTTTCAACAAATGATAAGAAATTACATAGCATTTTATTCATTGTTATTCTCATTTAATAGCCTTGCACACGTTCAAGTTGTAAGGATAGTTGTATTCTAACCCATAGCAAATTCATTGTGAATAAACACAAATTTAAATGAAACTATCATTAATTATGGATGATTCCATATCTTTTGTATGTGGCATACCATAAATACAAATGTTTTTGGATCAAATTTGAGCATACGCATTCTTGGATAATATATATGTTAATGATTGAAATTGTTAAATCCAATATGTATGTAGTATCAGCAATAAAACAATTCATTATTTGTTTATGAAATTCAAACTACCTTGTAACAACAATTTGATGAAGCTTGGGATTTCATTGTTATGCTTCAATCACAATTGGCCATAAATTGCATACAATTATGATAATATCACATCGATGCATGTGTAATGCTATGGTAACTTTTTGTGCATGTTGATTACTTCCATCAAATTCATACATTTTAATAACTTCCATTTCCCCCCTTTCTTTTCTTCCACCTCCTTTGCAACCTTGTTGTTTTTATAATTTTCATCATCTATATCATCTTCTTCACAATTTCAAACAAATTTAATCTTGGTTGTTTGATCATTTTTTGTCAATAAACTCTTTGCAAATTTGATCAATTGGTTGTTCCATGATCATAATATGTTTTATTTGACAATCAATATCTTTTGCAAAGCTTTTACTTCCTTTCATAAACATGTTGGGATTGATTGCATTAAGTAAGTTGATGGATCATGGACAACTATAATTCACAAAGCAAATGTGTTGTTTTGATACCCTTTTGATAAATCAAAGGAACAACACTTTCTTTTTCTTCCTCATTTATTCTTCCTTTTATTTATCTTTCACCACCCACCATGGACTACAATTGATCCTCTAGTTTCATGAATATCCATACTATTACCTTGGGGGCTTCAACACAAATTATATATATATATATATATAAATGTTGAAATTTTCACAAAAAAATAAATTTCAAAGAAACAACTTTTGTGAAGAAAAATGAAGAATCTTTTCAAATATTATGCAATATTTTATTTTCAAAATGGAATATTCAACATTACTTAATTACTCGATAGACATGTGCTAAAGCTAACCCTTGTACTATGATATCCAACATCAAACATACCCATTCATAAATAAATTTGAAAGCTAAAGGGTCCAAACATGAATGAACCAATCGTGTTAAGTTTTACAAAAGGACTAATGAATCCTTTTGTCTAAAATCAAATTCTTCTTATTAAAAAACTTTGAAATGATTTTTTTTTTTAAATTCCTTTTCGGCAACTTGTTGCCTCAATACATCACCATCATGTGATTATCAATGTTGAAAGTATGTTCATTTCAAAATTTCCTTCTTTCAATTACACAAGAAAAAGAACATACCAAGTAGGCACTAATGCAAATCCCTCTCTAGAATCCTAATGCAATTTTTCAATTTGAGCTCTCTTTCTTTTTCCCTCCCACCAACACCACCACCACCAATACGTTTCCATTCCAATAATTTTCAAATTTTTTTCTTCTTCTATCTTTTCATTACAAAAGATTGCCAATAAGTACCAAAGTCCTATTTCCTTATTGATAGCCATGTTCACTTATTCACTATCATTTTCTCACTATGTTTTTTCTCATTAAATTGTGGTAAATGTTAATATTCTAACATTTTAATTATGGAATTCTTTACTTAACTTATTATTTTCAAACATATAAAGTTTGTATAACAACAATTATAAAAATCAAAAGTAAAACTCAACACAAAATGCACTACAAAATACGTGTATACATTAATTGCCTTTGCAAGGATTTGAAAACAAAATCAAGCCATATCATATTGAGAAAAAATAGAAAACATGAAACAAAATTACATTATAGTATTAATGTTCTTCTCCATCAAAATTGATCTAAAACTCCAACATGAGCTTCTCCATTTCTTTCAAAACCACTAAATGTGTTTCATGCATAATTTTCTTAATACTCCAATGTTTAACCATCTATTATACATTTCTTAAGAAATCTTCCTTAGGTTCTTGCCATTAGCTTCAATTCAAAATTGCTCATGAATCCTAATCAACTCACCTACTTTGTCTTACTACTCCTTTGTCCACCATGTCAAACATTGATATTTCCCTTTTTCCAGCTTGTCCAATAGGGACATCACAATTTTGCCCCTAACATTACCCCCCCTATATGTATTTGGATTCCATCTTCAAAATCCTATGATTGGTATAATACATAACTATATTAACATAAATAATTATTATTATGTATGGATTGGACTACATGTTCCTCTTGATTTTCTACTATAGTTACATATTCTATAGCATAATTCCCTAAGTTGTGGATTGCTCCCCTTCCGCTATAGATAACCCTTGATTCTAAGGTTGAATATGTTGATGCAATGGTGTTGTGCATCTACAGCAACCTCTTTGTGACCATTATCACCTTCATCTAGGGATGTGGTTGATGTTGTAGTAGATGTACCAAATTTTGTTGATTAACATATAATCGGTGTTGTTGCATACTTAGTTGATTATGTAAGTGTAGATATATGTTGTGATTGCTCCTATACTTATGTGGCTACCACCTTAGTTTGGTCTACTGGGTGAACATATTTTTCTTGCTCCCCAAGAATCTCCTCTATGGCAATTCCTCTTTACATTTCTTCAGGTACTATTGATTGCACTTCATGTGCTTCTCCATAACATTGATGAGAGCATAAAAGGGGTAGAAGGTAGATTGGGCACAAATTATATTCAATAGTTTGTGTAGTGAGCTAGATCGGTGGTATAAATATGTTAAGGAAAGTAAAGGGGATAAGAAAGATACTTATTAATTTGCATTGGTATTGGCAAAATATTTCAGTATCTATTTGTGCATCAAAAGGAGAATCCACAGAACCCACCAACCAAGGTTAAAAGAACTAAGGAGATGTAGACAACACTAGAGAATGGAAAGAAAGTTGCAGCAAACTTTCCAATAAGTGCTTTTAAGAAGAAGAACATAATTGAGGAAGGAGGAACCTTAGGCTTAGGAGTGAAAAGGGAGTAGGAGAGCGTAGATTTAAAGGCACATAAAATGATGAGGGGTAGAGTGGAACCATCTGCAGTGCCAACAATGGTACATGTAGCTAAATAGATTACAGAAATACCACTAATGAGAACTCCACAATAAACACATTTACAAAAGTAGAAGCAGGAGGTACCATAGTTGACAGCTCCATGGAGAAATAGTTGAAGGAATAGAGCCATGAAGTTAAGAGGGAACATGACACAAGGTTTCTAGAGGGTGAAAAACATCTACACTTTGATGCAAATGTATATGAAAATTGGGTGGAGACCACTACAAGTCCACATCATTTGCAACATTTGGAACAACATTTGCAATAACAAAAATAGTAAACACATGAAGGTTTACATGATATTAAACTATAGATGGAGAGAGTGGTGACACAACCTGTTTTTGAAGAGTTCAAACCAACAAAACTATAGTACCACCTAATAGACCATAATCTCCAGAGGGATTCCCATTTGAATTTGAACTAGGGAAAAGAATGGTGTAGGAGTTGGGATCATATGTAGAAGGATCTATAGATCTTACAACATAGACAAGTACACCAAAGTTTGTGGAGGAGGTAGCTACAGAAGTAATGAAAACAGATAAGGCACCTAAGTTATTTCAAACCATGGCAACTGTGAGTCTAAATATGGGGAATTTGACTCTAGAGGTAAACACTTTGAAGACTAAATTGGCTATAAAGGAGAAGGAGAAGGTAGTGTTATAGGACAAATTGGATAAGGAAAGAGATTTCCAAAAGGGGTATAAGCATAATGTGGAAATTTGGAGGAAGTATAGGGTAGAGGTTGAGTAGAAGATTAAAGTGCTCATTAAAAAACTGCAAGATGCGAATGAGGAGCTCAAGGGTAGCACAACAGGGTTGAAATCATAGGATGAAGAATTGAAAGATTTAACGCAAAAGATTATAATCTAGGAAACCATAGAGAGGAAGTGGACAGAGGCATTGTTTCTTCATAAAAAACAACATGAGGTTTTGGATAGTCAAGTGAAAGCACTAACTAAGGAAAATAAGGAGAAGGAAAATGTTTTGACATATTTGGAATTGATAAATTAGAAGAATGTATTTCTATTGCAATCTAAGGAGCTTAGAAAAAAGACAACAAAGGTAGAAAGAAAGAAGTTAATGAAGGACAAAGAGTATCAGAGAAATCTACAACACTCATAAGCACAGCTGGAGATGGCACAGAAATAGGGGAAGAATTTAGATCCAGCTAGTGTCAAGAAAAGACGAAAGGATTATGAACAAATGTTGAAGTACTATACCTTGATGAGGACAAAAAACAAGATGAAGGATTTTGAGGCAAAATATGAGGAATGGTGGGAGGTTATAGAGGAATATTTTACAAAGGAGTTGGAGAAGAATCTGGCTCAGTATAGAACTAATGAACAAATTCTGAAGTATAAGTTGGAAGCTTATCAACATAATTTTCCAGATTTCATCATGGTAGTCAAACAAATACAAAGGTATCGGGCCAAGATGAAGAGACATAAACAAGGCCTAATGGAACAATTCAGGAGGAAGAAATGCAAACTATGGAACCACATGACCTTAGAAGTAGAGCAGCTCAGGAGGAGGAGGTATAACCAAATAAACCATAGGACTTTAGAGGAGGGGGTCAAGAAAAGAAAATTATAGAGAATTCAGGAACAAGAAAAGGTGGAGGCTATTTTAGCATTAGAAAAAGAGGTATCCAAAATATAGTGTTTGGAAATAGAACCACAAATTGAATTAGTGGGGAAGGAAAACAAAATTGTTTAGTCATAAGTAGATATAGAACCATTGGTTCATGTACAGTTGAGATTACAAAACTATAGTAGGGGAGACAAATGTTTAGAAGGATATAAAATACTTTCATTTCATTTTTGTCATTTTACAAGGATTTTAGGGATGGAATCCAAAGTATAGAAGGGGTAATGTTAAAGGGTTAGGATGAGTACATGATTTTGGATGAACAAGGCATTTAGGATAGTGTTTGATGAGGGAACTTTGTTGGTTTGAATTTTGAATTCATGTTAGTTTTGATCATGATGAGGAGACTAGGGATTATTCCAAGGGAGAAAGTTCTAGAAAATAAAGGGAGATTCTTAGACACAAAGTTTTAGAAAGAAAAGTGAAAGGAGCTATAGGTACTTGCAGTAAAAAACCATAAACTTTCTTTTGATATACCACATATTTTAATTATTGTTTTGGGATTTTTTTCAACAAAACATGGGATTCTATTGTAATTTTGATTCATGATTACATTAATACAAAAAAACACATACTTCTACAATGAATTTTAATTGTTTTAGTATGAGAATATGATGAAATGAAATGTAATCTTCTTTATAAAGTTTTTTTTTACAATGTATTTTGAAATGCAGATTTTGGTTATATGAAATAACCATGAATATGGTGTTTTAACGAATGGTAGTGTTAAGAATGTTGAAAATTAAGGTAGGCATAATGAACATATGCATGTGAAATGAAAATATGTTATTACAGTAATGTGAAATATTTTACAGGAATTAAATTTCACTTTTACCACATGCACTTAATTAGCCAATAGTAACATTAACATTTTCTACATTCCCAACAATGTTATGAATAAATTGTAATCACTACACCAAAATGCATCATAATTCACTTTGGGTTTCATTAAATTTTGAATGAATTTAGACATTTTTACCATGGTGAAACTAATCAACCCCCTAATGAACGGGGATTAATTTTTACGGACAATGAATTGCTCCACTAGTTCCTAGTAAAATACAAATTTACCAAGCCAGTTCACTTGTTAATTAATTAATTAGGCAACATGGAAATCAATTAAATTTAAGTTATTTAATATTTAATATTATATTTAATATTATTGATAATTTTATGATTTTCAACCTATGAATTATTGACATGTGTCAGTACTTAACCTAGGTACATAGGCCATGTAATCAACCTAAGTAGGCACCTATTTTAGGGAACTACATAGATAAATATTTGGTCAACTTACCATTGTTGACCGCAAACAAACCATTTGTGAAGTTTGATCCTTTGACTTTTAGGATGGAGGCCAACACCCTTACTGTCAAGCCATCACACTTGTTGTGATAATGTGTCACATTGCATTTTATTTATCAAATACTTCATTTTAAACATTACAAAAACATAACTTTGAAAATTCATATCTTATTGAAATTTTGTCCAAATGAAATGATTTAATTTTTAAATTTTTTTTCTTCAATAATGTACATAATTACATTTATTTCCTTTTGAAAGTGTAAAATCATTTGAATTTTATTTTTTTGGATATCACTATTCAATAACATTTCAATGTTCATTCATTTGGAAAAAAAAATGTTTAATAAATGGATAATTTTTTTTGTTAATGTAATAATACTACCTATGTTAGGCTATTTTTAGCTATTATAGGGCTAATTTCATTGTTCTAAGTTACTTGACCTTACATTATTTATGGCTATTTATGGTTATTTATGGTTATTATTATTTTTTGGGGTTATTTTAAACTATTTCACCTTAAGTTATTTTCAACTATTGTAAGTTATGTTTGGTTATTATAAGTTATTTCACTTTAGGTTATTTGTGGCTATTATAAAAAAATTTCTATTCTAAGTTATTTCATTTTAGGTTATTTTTGGCTATGTGAAATTATTGTTGTTATTAAAAGGTTATTTCACCTTATGTTATTATTGGATATTATAGGCTATATTACCATGGGCTATTTGTAGTTATTATATTGGTGGCTATTAGTGGTTATTTTATTGATGTGTATATATTCTTTTGGTGGCTATTGTTGGTTATTTTATTGGTGGCTATTAGTGATTATTCTATTGATGGCTATTGGTGTCTATTCTATTAATGGTTATTAGTAGTTATTATATTGGTGTTTATTGTAGGTTAAATTATCATAGGCTATTAATGGTTATTAATGGCCATTATATTAATGGTTATTGTTGGTTATTTTATTGTAGGCCATTGGTGGTTATTTTATTGATGATTATTCTATTGGTGACTATTAGTGGCTATTTTATTAATGGTTATTATCTGTTATTATTGGTTATAATTAGTTATTAGATTGTAAGTCATTGGTGGTTATCTTATTAGTGACTATTGATGGTTATTCTATTAGTGGCTATTATATTGTAAATTATTGTAAGATATTTTAAACTTATTATGATAGGTTATTAGTAGTTATTTTATTGTGAGTTATTTTATATTATTTTTCATAGGCTATTATTGGTTATTCTAAGTTATTTTACCTTAGGTCATTATATTATATTCTAGATTTTAAGATTATTATACTTAGAATAAAATAATTTATAATAACTTAAAGTAAAAGACCTATAATAAGTTAGCTATAATACTTTAAGGTAAAATCACGTATAATAATTTAAGGTATAATAATTTATAATAGTTTATTATAACTTAGGGTATAAATTAAAATAACTGAAATAACCTAAAATAATGTAAGGAATATTATAAAGTAGCATAAGATATTTAAAACAACAACATAAAAATAAAAATATTTAACACAATAAATTATAATGGTGAATTATGTTAATTAATAGTGAAACACGATGTTTACATAGTCATATTATGGTGAAATAACTTTAACCAAGGTGAAATCACTAAAATGTAATGAACTTATTTCACTTTTAAAGTCCCATAGTGATTTAGGCTATTGAACTACACCCCACTTTTGTACCAGTGAATGGACATTTGAGGATTTAGGTCAAAGAACTTCATCCTGCTAGTGACTTAAAATAGTGGGGAATAATTTAGTGTGTCCCCAATGGCAACAACACCCCTAGAGCATTTAGATGTTCAAACCAGCCAGGATTAGACTAACAACAAGACACAAGTTAATGTTCACAACCATCATGGTTATGGAAATGCACTTTGTGAACGACTAAATGCAACATTGTGTTGTTATTAATTCACTATAGATAACCATGTAAACATCTCCAACATCACAAATTTTTTGATTTATGTTTAAACCACAAAGGCAATATGTGGGTTTAGTGGTATTGGCAGCTCCATCTTCTTCACAAGTGCCAAATACCAGAAGGTTGTTAGATACCACACAATAAGGTGTTGTTGCCCCACCACTTAAAATTGCTTGGATTGGTAAGAACATTTGTCCCACAACTTTGAAAGTTATAACTAGCATAACATCAATATTGGATTTTGTTTACCAATTTGTCCCATGGAACAAATGGTTTTATCAAACACACCTTTAAAACTATGGCAACCACATAGTTTACAGATAACAGAAGAAGTGGAAAGTTGAACAACTAACCATAGATACAAGGCTTTTTGGTGGAATACCACCACTCCCATTCTACATTTCCCCCAATGTTGGTGATTGTCCATGCAATTGGACTTGATTGTCACATGCCCACCAATTATGTCGCAACCCTAACCTTTGGCTTGCGACCAAGGCAAAGGGGTTGCAAGGTTGCGAGCCTAGTAGTAGACCCGGGAGGCACATCACATGCTCCCGGGAGTGCAAAGAGTGCAAAGAGTCCAGAGAGTGTGAGGGAGTGAACCCTCACACTCCCAAGTGAACTCCCACATTGGGAGTTGGTGAGAGTTGGAGTC
>Ga0116227_10016874_pt1 | contig 10352 bp, 7 predicted proteins | sample S1TSphgellanicum_FD_89693 | JGI IMG/M metagenome (GOLD analysis project Ga0116227, IMG submission 89693) | Host-associated microbial communities from peat moss isolated from Minnesota, USA - S1T2_Fb - Sphagnum magellanicum MG | ecosystem: Host-associated > Plants > Peat moss > Unclassified...
ATAATTTTTCAGTAAAAAATATCTCTCATTCTAAGTTTGATGAAACCTGGAAACAACCTTGGGGAGAAGAAATCGAAGTACGAAATCATTACAATGAGATGAAAGTCTTGGTTAAGGACAATTCAAAACTTTCGAGAGAATTCATAATTGATTTTAAAGTTTTTGATGACGGTTACGGTTTCAGATACGAGTTTCCTGAACAAAAGAATCTGAAGGAATTTATCATAATGGATGAGCTGACCGAATTCAATTTCCCTGAGGATCACAAAACCTGGTCGATTCCTTACAAAACGGAATTTTACGAAGGCTTGTTCAAACCAAATCCGATCTCCAAACTGGACACGGTTGTAACACCTTTAACAATGGAAACCAAAAGCGGATTATTCCTCACAGTTCACGAAGCAAACCTGACCGATTACGCTGCAATGAATCTGGCCGGTGACAAGAAATCATCAAAGCTAAAAACCTTTTTGACGCCTTGGTCAACTGGCGAAAAAGTATTTGCAAAAGCGCCTTTCAACACACCTTGGCGAACAATGATCATTGCGAATTCTGCAGGCGACCTGATGCTTTCAAGATTAATGCTGAATCTCAACGAACCCAACAAACTTGGCGATGTATCGTGGATAAAACCAGGAAGATACATCGGGATCTGGTGGGGAATGCACATGAAAAAATACACTTGGGAAGCAGGACCAAATCACGGTGCAAAAACCGAAAATGTTTTAAAATATATCGATTTTGCAGCCAAGTATAAATTCTCAGGTGTTCTTGTAGAAGGCTGGAACAAAGGCTGGGAAGATTGGAAGTCATTCGAATTCACACAGCCTTACCCGGATTTTGATATTAAAAAAATTACAGATTACGCCAAATCAAAGAATGTAACGTTAATTGGTCATCACGAAACGGGCGGAAACACAAAGAATTACGAGAGCCAACTGAGCGATGCTTTTGCTTTTTATAAAAAATACGGCGTCAATTCTGTGAAAACCGGTTATGTCGGCGGATTATTGGACGGTAAAGAACCACACGACAGCCAGTACGGCGTCCGCCATTACAGAAAAGTTATCGAGGAAGCAGCGAAATACAAAATAATGATTGACAATCACGAACCTGTAATGCCAACAGGTTTGCAGAGAACGCTTCCGAATCTGATGACGCAGGAAGGCGTAAGAGGACAAGAATGGGATGCGTGGTCAAAAGATGGTGGTAATCCACCGGAACATACGACAATCATTCCCTTCACGAGAGGCTTGGCTGGTCCGATTGATTTTACACCGGGAACTTTCAACTTCACAAACACGGCTTTGCCAAACACAAAAGTTCATACGACTTTAGCAAAGCAATTGGCATTGTCGGTTGTAATCTACAGTCCGCTTCAAATGGCGTCTGATATGATTGAGAATTATGAGAACAATCCTGCTTTCGAGTTTATCACATCTTGTCCAACGGATTGGAGCAAAACTGTTGTTCCAGATGCAAAAATCGGCGAATTTGTAACGATTGCCAGAAAAGATAAAGTTTCAGAAAACTGGTATTTGGGAAGCATCACCAACAAGGACGCAAGAACTGTTAAACTAAATCTTTCGTTTTTAGATTCAAATAAAAAATACAAAGCCAAGATCTTCCGAGATGGCAAAGACGCAGATTATGAGACCAACCCTTATCCTGTAATTATTGAAGAAAAAGAAGTTAACAGTAAAACAATTTTACCAGTTGATCTGGCAAAAAGTGGAGGTGTTGCTATAATTTTTTCACAACTTTAGGTTGTATTATTTTTCAAAGGAAGCCATTCTTAATTCAAGAATGGTTTTTTGTTTTTATCATTAATAAAACCATTAATTTTGCGTTTTAAAGTTCTATTAATTTAATTATGAATACAGTTCGAAAGGTTACTTCAATATATTTTTTACTGATCAGCTTCATAGCATTTTGTCAGGCGAATGATCCGGTTTATACATTGCCGAAAATCAAATCAAATATTACATTACCGGTCTCTCTTCCCATCTCGGAGATTAATAGTCTCATCAATCAATCAGTAAAAGGAGTTTTGTATGAAGACCAGTCTTATACGGATAACAACAATGACCAGTTCAAAGTTAAAGTCGAAAAACATGGGGATATAGCCATCAAAGCTTTGACAGGGAATAGATTGATGATATCTGTTCCGCTTAAAATTTGGGCAGACAAAGGTTACGGAACCTTTGGATATTATGTTTATAAGGACACAAATTTCAATCTGGTGATGAATTTTATTACCACGATCTCAGCATCTGCTGATTGGCGTTTGAATACCAAAACAACGACGGCAGGATTTGCATGGACTCAGAAACCAGTTTTGGATTATGGGAAAATCAAAATTCCGATTGCGCCGTTAATTGAAAATGTGTTGAAAGAACAACAAACTAAGTTCACAACAATCATAGATCAGCAAATCAAATCTCAATTCAATCTTCAACCGTATTTGGTTATGGCCTGGAATCAGTTTTCAAAATCCATTAATGTTTCTGAAGAATACAACACGTGGCTGAAAATAACACCACAAAGTACTTATATGTCACCACTTCAGGTATTTCAGGATAAAATAAAAACGACTATTGCGATTGATCTTTATTCGGAAACCTATGTCGGGCAAATCCCTTTGGCTACAAATGATGTGAACACGGTCCCAAATTTCCTTCTGAAGCCCGATCTTCCTAATGTTTTTAATTTACAGACTACAGCTAATATCAGTTTTGATGAAGCTACGAGAATTGCCAAACAGCAATTTCTGAATAAAGAATTTGCAATGAGTAGTGAAGATAAAAAAGTAAAGATTACCGATATTTCGGTTTATCAGGAAAAAGAAAATATTGTTATCGAAGCTCATACAACCGGCGAAGTCAACGGAATTGCTTTCATCAAAGGAAAACCATTTTACGATGCTGTAAATCATAAGATAAAATTGAATGTCACAGATTTTAACCTTAAAACTAAGAATTTCTTTCAGAAAGTGTTGACGGTTTTATTTGAAGGGAAAATCCGGAGAATGATAGAAAACGATTACGGTATCCCACTTCTGGACATCGAAAATTCTTCTAAAAAAAGTATGATGGATAACTTTAATAAGGAGTACTTTAAAGGAATCAGATTGCAGGGAAATGTTCTGGATATGAAGCCTATACTATTCCTGTTGTCAGAAAGATATATCACAATAGTCATTGATACAAAGGCACAACTACAGATGAATGTTTCGGGTTTGAGTTTTTAACGATTTCTCATATTTATTGAAAATATATTGATTATAATGCATGAAATAATAAGTATATTTGTTATCAATAAATTTTAAAAATGAAGAAAACAGTAATTCTACTCTTTGCTTTAGCTAATATCTGCGGTTTCGCACAGGAATCAAAAGAGTTGATAAAGCTCAAAAAACAAACTAATGCCAATGTTACAATAAGTAGCAGTACTTCTAATCCCGACTTCATATTTTTCGAAAATTCTAATGCACTTCAGCTGAAATCTGCTGGTGCAAAAGCAAAATCTGCCGAATTTTTATCAGAAAATTTCAAAGCTTTTAATCTGAAATCAATCGATGATTTGATTTTTGTTGAAGAAAGTACAGACAATTATGGATTGAAGAATGTGATCTACAGGCAACAATACCAAGGCGTTCCGATTTATGATGGTGTTCTTAAATTTCACTTTAATGGAAAAGAACAACTGACATCTATTAATGGCAATACTATTTCTAATATAAAAGTAAATTCAACCCCGGATATTTCTGCATTGCAGGCAGCTGATATTGCTAAAAGTCTTGTTGCAAAACAGAATCTAACCAATAATAATGTTCCTTTCAAAATTGGGAGAAATAATCTTTTGATCTTTCCTAAGAATTTAGTACAAGGTGGTATTGTTACATCTTACTTGGCTTATGAAGTGGAAGTAACTAATGAAAATGACGTAAGAGAATTTCTTTTTATAAATGCTCATACAGGAGAATTAGTAGATCAGTTTACGGGAATTCATCCTATAGACAGAAAACTTTATGAGACAAGTGTAACAGCAAATAATCTTAAATGGAAAGAAGGAGATCCATTTCCTGGAACTTTGGATAAATGGCAGCAGAGCGAAGTTACAACTTCCGAACATGTCTATAATTTCTTCAAGAATGCATTTGGATATATTTCCTATGATAAGAAAGACCATTCTATGATTACAATTAATAATAATCCAAATATCAATTGTCCTAATGCCAACTGGAATGGAATTACAGCTAATTACTGCACAGGAACTGCATCAGATGATGTTGTGGCACACGAATGGGGACACGCATATACGGAGTATACAAGTGGTTTGATTTATCAATATCAGTCTGGTGCGCTTAACGAATCTTATTCTGATGTATGGGGAGAAACTATCGATTTGTTAAATAACTATTTTGATGAAGGAGAAAATCTAAGCGTAAGAACAACAACTTCTTGTACAGCGTCGATGCGTTGGAAAATAGGGGAAAAAGCATCTGCTTTTAATGGTGCAATACGTGATATGTGGAATCCGAACTGCAATGGAAATCCGGGCAGAGTTTTAGATGCTACATATTATGCTTGTGACCCTAATCTTACTGACTCAGGGGGAGTGCATTCAAATTCAGGAATTACCAATCACTTATATGCCTTACTCGTAGATGGTGGTACATATAATGGATATACAATTAATGGAATTGGATTTGTAAAAGCGGCTCATCTATGGTGGAAAGCGCAAACAACATATTTAACACCAACTAGTGGCTATGCTAATTTTGCAAACGCTTTGGAAGCTTCTGTTAATGACTTAATAGGAATAAATTTACAAGGACTGTCAACTACCACAATTCCTGCAGGATTAAGTGGTCAATCATTTACAGCTGCTGATGTACAAAATGTAAAAAACGGAATTTTAGCGGTACAGTTAAGACAGTCTCCAAATTCAATATGTAATTTTAAACCTCTTTTAAGTGCTACTCCGGATCTTTGTGCAACAGCAATTTCCAATCCTTTATTCAAGGAAACATGGGAAAATGGTTTAGGAAACTGGACCGTAACCAATATTCCGACTAATGCTTCTTCTTGGGAGGTAAGAAACTGGATAGTTAAAGATAATTTGCCAGCTGGAAGAGTAGGGAAAGCAGTTTTCGGTATTGATCCTATCAATGGAAACTGTACAACAAGTATGCAAAACGGAATTTTACGTTTAGAAAGTCCGCAGATTACAATTCCTACTTTTTCAGGAGGGAAATATGAAATGGCATTCAATCATTATGTTGCAACGGAAGCAACTTGGGATGGAGGAAATATAAAATACAGCCTCAATGGCGGTACCTGGACTTTGGTACCTGCGACTGCATTCACACAAAATCCTTACAACAGCACTTTGGATGGAACAGCAAGTAGTGATAATCCTTTGAAAGGACAACGTGCTTTTACAGGAACTGATGGTGGAACTGTTGCCGGAAGCTGGGGGCAAAGTGTGATTGACCTTTCAAAAATCGGAGTGGTTTCAGGATCTAATATCAAGTTCCGTTTTGAATTGGGAACTGATGGCTGTAATGGGATAGAAGGCTGGTATGTAGATGAAATCTATGTCTATAACTGTACTACACTTGCTGTAGAAGATGTTCAGAAACAAAATGGAATCCAAGTGTTTCCAAATCCAACTTCAGGCTTTGTAACGATCCAGAATAATAAAAATTCTAACCTGAAAAATGTTGAAGTTTATAATGTTGCAGGACAATTGATTCAGAAATTTAATCTGAGTAATGTGAAAAATGCATCGCTGGATATGAGCCAGTTACTGAACGGGACTTATGTCTTAAAAGTAAACTCTGAAACAGAAAGTAATTCTGTGAAAGTAATCAAGAAGTAACTTCAGAATTTTAAAACCAATAAAAAATGCTTATGAATTTTCATAAGCATTTTTTTATTTAGTCATAAAGAATTAAAACTTTAAAGCTGTTTCTAATGATAATTCCATCATTGTTCTCAATGCTTGTTCTCTCTGGTCAGCAGAGATGGATTCTTTGGTAGGAATGATATCCGAAACTGTCAAAATAGTGGCTGCATTTTTACCCAAATGTTTTGCGTTGGCAAAAAGCGCAAAAGCTTCCATTTCTACTGCAGGGCAATCGTATTTTTCAGCAATTACAGGCACTGCGGGATCCTTTCTATAGAAAATATCGCTGGAGTGGATATTGGTTGGCTTTGTATCAAGACCCAATTCTTTTGCGGTTTCATTTATTTTATCAAAAGCAGATCCTTGATTAGAAATTGCATCTTCCTCAATTCCCCAGGCAAATTTAGCATAAGTACTTTCACTGGCAGCTTTTTCTACATTCAGGATATCGAATAACTTCAACTCAGGCGTATAAGCACCACAAGTCCCAATTCTGATAATGGTGTCTACTTCATATTCTGTAAACAATTCGAAAGAATAAATTCCGATACTTGGGAAGCCCATTCCGCTCGCCCCAACGGTAATCTCTTTTCCTTTATAAAGACCTGTATAGAAGTAAATATTTCTGGTTTCGCTTACTAGTTTTGCATCTGTAAGATAATTATCAGCAATATATTTTGCACGAAGTGGATCGCCCGGCATCAAAACTGTTTTGGCAATTTCCCCTTTTTTAGCACTAATGTGAACACTCATAGTAATGATTTTTTTAAGAGCGTGAATATAAAATTTATATTTCGATCAGCGAAATGGATGAATTAAAATTTTACTTATATTTATCAATAATGCCGGCTAAGAAGGGTTTATACTTTTCGCTCACAGGGATTCTTTCGTCACCGATCATAATACTGTTTTTGCCAACGCTTTGAAGATGATGAAGTGATACAATATGAGAGTTGTGAACCCGGATAAAATTTTCATAATTAATTTTCTCCATAATCGATTTCATCGTTTGATGAACGATCAGCTTGCGTGTGCTGGTATAAATAATAATATAATCTTTAAGCGCATTAATTCTTGTGATCTCGTCCAGATTCAGTTTCACATCTTCACTGTTTGACCTCACAAAAATGAAGGATTCCTTAATAGCTGATGTTGTTTCCTTCAGCAGTTTCTTATTATTTGTAAGATTATAACTCTTGTAAGCCGCTTTCAGAAATCTTTCGAAGGAAAAGGGTTTCAGCAAATAATCTATCGCATCCATTTCAAAACCCTGAATTGCACAATCATCATAAGCTGTCGTAATGATCACATTCGGAAGCTTATTGAAGCTTTTCAGAAACTCAATTCCAGAAATATTAGGAAGGTTAATATCCAGAAAAATCAGATCTATGCTGTTATTTTGCAAAACACTGATGGTTTCCTGGATGTCATAGCAATTGCCAACAAGATTAAGGAATGGGATTCTTGAGATATATTCTTCAATCACATGATGCGCTAGTTCTTCATCATCTACAATTATACAATTCATTTTTAGTCCAGTTGAAGGTTTAGATTAATTTCATATTCGGAGCCATTGTCATGGATATCTAGCTTATATTTTTCGGGATAGAGCAGATCCAGCTTCATTTTTGTGTTTTTGATTCCGAGTTTATTATTGTTGGATATTTCGCTCGGTTTTTTTTCATAGAAATTTTTAATATTAAAATTAAGAATGTTATTTTTCAAATCTACCAAAATATCCAATGGTCCTTTTTTGAAGTCTGCATATTTGAAGGCATTTTCTACAAAAGTCAAAAGCAAAAGTGGTTCTATTTTATAGGCTTCAAAATTACCATAAAACTGCCAATTGATATTATTGAATTTGCTGAAACGGATCGATTGAATTTCGATATATTTTTTGATATTGATGATCTCGTCGTTGAGGTTATTTTTTTCTCCACCTCTGTCATTCAGAACATACCTCATAATGTCTGATAAAATCAGAATAACTCGAGATGTATCCTTAGATTGGATGATGGATAAGGAATAAATACTGTTAAGCGCATTGAAGAAAAAATGTGGATTGATCTGTTCTCTTAAAATTTTCAATTCGCTGGATTGTCTTTCGAATTCCAACGCTTTTATTTTTTTTTGATTCTCCAGCCATTTATCTACAAAAAAAAGTAATGTACTGAAAATGATAGAAAAAAGACCGATTTTGAAGAATATATCGTGAAAGTTGAGTCCGTGTTCAAAACGGTTTGGTCTTATACCAGGGACATTCAAATTTTTTGCTGGAAAAGGTAGACGTTGACCAGGCATTATTTCAGGCATCGGTCTGAGGATGATTTTTGGCACAAAAAAAATGAACGCTCCTACATATAAAAGAATAAACGAGAGAACAATAATAATTCTTCTTTTAGGAGTTTGTTTTATGATAAAAGGTAAAAACAAACCGTAATTGATATAAAAAAATGCCATGAAAATAATGAAAATTTTCATATTTGTGAGCAGGAGAAGATCTCTAAAAACGAAATAATCCATACTCAGTTTGAAAAAAATGAGTATGACCCAAAGTACGCAATGGTAGACATAAATGGTTTTAATTCTTTTTAGAAAATTTTTCATAGAGCTAATTTATTCATTTTTTTAAAACACAAAATCCCTTCAATGTAATATCGAAGGAATTTTGCTACTGAAATTTTTGGATCCCGTATTCAATCTTCATTGAGTCCAGTTCATCTACCGAGATCCTAGGAAAGGATGAGTTCCCTATTTTTCTGACCACCAGACCAGCCGTTCTGCGAGCCTGCGCACTGTCTTTGAAGACTTGTTCTCCCGGAATTGCCGGGATGTAGGGCTGAGTGATGAATGTTTTTTTATCTTTTATGATCTGATAGCCATAACCTGTTTTTTCTTTGGTAATCCTGATCTCAAGCCTATTACTTTTCTTCTGACAGGAAACAGATATTAATCCTACAACTAAAAATAATTTCCAGAATAGTCTAGTCATCATCGTTATCAGCTTCTGTTGGATGGAAAACCCAAATGTCATCAAAGTAAGAAGACCCACTGTTACCCGTCAAAACATAACCATAAGTCCCGAATGAAAAGGCGACAGCACTCTCTCTGGCAGAACCCTGGAAATTTGTTCTTTCTGTCCAGTCGTCTGTGTATGGGCTGTACTCCCAAGTTGTTTTGGAAACACCACTTACAGTTCCTGTGGAAACATAACCCAATCCATTTGCAGCAAATGCCGCTGGGGAAGATCTGTTTTGGGAATCATCATCATTATTTGTATCTGCTTTTCTAGTCCAAGTCTCTGCGGAAGGATCAAATGCCCAGAAGTCAGAAACAAGACTTCCGTTGTTTGTTCCAAATCCAACGTACGCAATTCCATTAATCACAAATGCACCGCCATCTCTTCTTTTAGATCCACCAAGACTTACGATGTTGGTCCACGTAGAAGTAGATTCGTCGTATTTATAGAAATCCTTCAATTCGCTGCCATCATATCCTGTTCCTACAAAACCTTTGCTTCCAACTCCAAATGCAAGTGCTGCATACCTACCAGTTCCCGGAAGGTCTTCTATCTGTGCCCAAGAATTGGATGAAGGATCGTATTTGTAGAAATCTTTTAATTTATTCAGTCCGTCATATCCTGTTCCTACATATCCAAAAGAGGTGGTTGCAAAACCAACAGCTGAACTCCTTTTTACGCCTGGGAAATCTGCTTTCTGTGTCCAGGAATTAGCATCAGGATCGTAGCTCCACAGATCATTATAATAATATTCTCCATCGTATCCTCCGGTTAAATATCCTTTGCCATTTACCACAAAGGCAGAAGCATTGGAGCGTGGTTTACCATCCAGATCGGAAACCCTTACCCAATTTCCTACCAACTCATCATCATCATCGTTATTTTTACAGCTAGATAATAGAAACATCCCTGCAAGAGCAAGAATTAAAACCGAAACTTTGTTGTCCATTCTTATTTTTGATGCAAATGAATTTCATTCTGAGCTAATTTGAAAATTTTTTAGACGAACGTGCTTTTTTCGTCGTTAAACTGTCTGATTGTTTCGATACTTTGATGATAATTCTTTAAAACCGAATCGATCTATATAAAAGCCTTGATTGTCGAAAACTAAGTACGAAAGGAAGAAAATATTTTACCTCTAACATTCTCACAGCGTATGTTTACAAAAAAAAATGTACAAATATGTATCGTTGTGTGCTGCAATTCTACTTCTATTTTCCTGTGAAAGAGAGAGCAACACGTATGAAGTAGGAAACTCCCTGATGTCTTCCCAATCCAAAGTCGCAATGATTGACACACTTACATTGAAAATGTCAACCATTATGAAAGACTCTGTGACAACGTCTGGGAAAAGTGCAATATTAATAGGTAATATTAAGGATCATACATTCGGAACTGTTAACTCAGCTTCTATGTTTGA
>Ga0116227_10016875_pt1 | contig 10351 bp, 7 predicted proteins | sample S1TSphgellanicum_FD_89693 | JGI IMG/M metagenome (GOLD analysis project Ga0116227, IMG submission 89693) | Host-associated microbial communities from peat moss isolated from Minnesota, USA - S1T2_Fb - Sphagnum magellanicum MG | ecosystem: Host-associated > Plants > Peat moss > Unclassified...
AAGGGAATAAAGAGCAAGGTTGGAGGAGAGTTGGATATCTCACTCCAAGCATTGTTCACATACTTGTGTGATCTATGTGCTTTGAATGTGCAATCTCTCCTCTGATCCTATTGTTTCAACACTCATTTCCTTGTCTTAGTTATTAAAAACTAAAGGCTACATTTTTAATTTTTAAATTTAACATTCAAGTTTATAGTTTAGAATAACCTACGATAGAATAACCAAGAATAGTTGGGTAAAAGCATGCTAAACTGGACCATTTGGGGTAACTCAAAGTCCTTTTGTAAAGTTCATATTCCCAAAATAAAAAATGGATGTACCTTACTTTAAAGATGGACTATTGGATCCAACAAATATATGATTAATCTTAACCACGCGTACTAGTTTCGTAGGTCCTATGAAGGGACACATGCAAGTTTGCTTTATTCCGAGTTTGGCGAGATTTTTGAATTATTAGATAGTCTCACAAGAATCTCTCAATATTAGGGCATGATTTTCATACTGGGAAGTATAATAATTTGTTTCTAGCGAGGTTTAAACGTGATACAGTGTAAGAAATTATTGACTTTGTAGCAATTTTGTGTTTGATTGAAACTAAACATCATTGCTTAGGGGTAAAAAGGCAAGAATTATAGCTCACCATGCAACGACCTCCACTGAGTGGGAACAAGATGATTGAATTTCTTAGTAAGAAAGTGAAGATCAAGCATGAGTCTGACCCAAGAAGTAGAAAACTCGGATTAGTTACACCATTATATGAAACAATTCCGAAGCTTGGTGATAGCGGCCCCATTAATCGCAAGGAATTTGCAAAGTGGTATGAGTTTTCCTTAAAAGGATTAAGTCCCAAGAGGTTTAGAATCCCTAGAGATGTAATTGTGGAGGAGATCCAAAAATATTTTAGACTTATCCATAATCGAAATGGCTACAGTTTATGTTTTCAATGAGAATCCTGGGATCATTACAAAAGTTGAGGGTTTGTGGATGATTATCCACTAGACACTACAACAAAAGGCGTCTCCTCTATGCCAAGTGATTTCACTGGATTTTGAGTGAATCCATTGATCTTAGTGAACGGGGACCAGTGAAGAAGCAATGAATTCACTAGTCTAGTGAATGGGGACCAGTGAAGAAGCAATGAATTCACTAGTTTAATGAACAGGGACCAGTGAAGAAGTAGTGAATTCACTAGTCTAGTGAATGAGGACTAGTGAATTGCACCCACATTTTGTAGTAATGAAAAGATGTATGTTCTTACTTCAAGAATAATTTCTTTGGGCATGGCTAGAGGAGTTGTTATGGACTTGAAGGGTGACAAGATGAATTGGGCTATGTATGCAAAATGGACAAATCGAAAGCAACAACGTAAAAAAGGTTCAATCATTGAGTTATTGAGTGATGGTGAAGGTGACACGGAGTTCCCAAATGATGAAGGAACCCAAGTTCGAAGTGGTGGTTGCTCAAGCATTGTGCTTGAGCAAATTACACAATATTTGGAGTTTTTAAAGTAGTTGGTGTTAAAAGTTGAAGAACAAGAGGGCCAACAAAAGCAAACAAGAAAAGACATTAGAATGTCAAACATGAAAGCTCAAAATTTATTGGAGGACCATAAAAACAATTTAAATGCAGCAAAAGACACACTTGTTACGATGGTCGTGGCATTAGCGCATGCAAGCAACTCTGAAACATCTATTGTTTTGAATGCCAATGTGAAGGCACAAGAGCGCCTAGTTGAAGCTTTTCAAACCTTTGCAAAACAAGGGCAAATAGAATTTGATAAGGTTCATAAAGATACAGAGTTTATGAATAGTAAGTTGTTTTCGTTAGACCAGAAGGTCATTTTTTGCAAGAGGTTTCATGATGTTGCAAGGGAGCTTTTTACAAAGTTTCAACACGGTTTTGGTTTTCAAGTTAGTAGTGTTGTGGCTTTGCCTTTGCATTTTGTTGAAGTTAGGGACTTGGGTTTCAAAGAGTGTTTAATGATTGAACGTTACCCATGTTGCGAGTTGGGGTTTTCACTAATGTATTCAAGGATGATCGTCTCTTGTAAATATTTATACCATTGTTGGTGTGTTAATATTCACTTCAACACCTCATCCAAATGCAGCCATCTTGGCTTGTGAGGAAGAAATACACAAAGCTTGGTGTGCTTCTTCTAACGTTATGAAGCATGGCATTATAGTCGTGTTTGAGCATTTGTTGAAAGCACCAAGGCCAACAAAGGTTCTTCCCAAACACTACACATCACAATCTCCTAGAAGTACATTTTGTTATTTCTTAAACATTATGCAAAACTTCATTTGAAATACATGTATCTTTGTACATGAAACTTGTACATGAATAGTTTAGGGTTGTATCAATATTCACAAATGTCTATCCATATCTTTGTCCAGTCATATTTTGTGAATTTTAAGTTCGCAATTTTTGGAAATGCCTAGATTATTCAATGGTTCTCACAAGTCCATGTCAATGTTGGTTTTTTGGACATATGTGTCATTCATTATCCATGACCATATGTGTTGTTAAAGAAGTCCTTAATTATGTATAAGCAAACATGGTCTTATTTAATGCAATGTACACAATATGGACAAATGTCTATAAAAGTTCATTATAATATTGTGGGTGTGAGCATAAGAATTCATTTGCTCCATAGAAAGCACTGCACATGGTGTCTATGAATATTGTTATCTATAAAAGTTTGATGAGGTTTTCATAAATCCTTAATAATGCAATGATATCCACAATTCAGTCCCAAATTGTCCCAATGATGTTTACAAAAGTCTTTAACAATGCAATGTTGTTTGCATCAGTCAATAACAGTGGTAAGTTTTGTGGCAGTAGTCCCTAACAATGCTAGATTTCAAGAGCACTAATATAATTTTATTGATTTATGAACATCATCTTTGCATGGTCAATAATTATAGGTGCGGTTTTATCCACCATAGGCAATATATGTTGTTTGGAAGGTACATAATAGAATCAAGATTTCAAAAACATTGATATAATTTTGCATAGATTTGATGTTACTAAGCTATGGGCACCATCTTTGTATAATTACAAGTGTAATCTTCATTTTCTATAATTGTACATGACTAATCCTCATGAACAGTTCTTATTCCATGTTATTTGGCTGAAATTGAAGGTCAATTATGAATTTCCTTTTGCCAATTTGATTTTCAAACCAATCTTGCATTGAATTTATTAACTTGTGTTCTTTGAATGAAACAGATGGTATATAAGCTTCGTTTGTGGTTCTGTCCACCATGGGTAATCTATACATGTTTGTAGGGTAAAAAATAGATTTGATCAAAAACATTAATATGTTTTGCTTCATGTGATGTTACTGAGCTATAGGCATCATTTTGCATGGTCAATAATTATAAGTGTGGTTTTAGCTTTCTGTAATTGTACATGATTGATCTTCTTGCATTTAGTCCAAGTATTCCATGTCATTTGATTGAAACCAATCTTACATTGAATATATTAACCTATGTGTGCTTTGAATGAAACAAATGGTAGAAAGGTTCAATTTGTGGTTTTGTCCACCATGGGCAGTCTATGTTGTTTGGAGGGTACATAACAAAATCCAAATTTCAAGAGCATTGATATAATTTTGCATAGATATAATGTTATTGAACTATGGGCACCATTTAATTTGTGTTCAATAATTACAAGTGTGGTCTTCACTTTTTGTAATTGTACATGATTGATCTTCATGAATAGTCTTTATTCCATGTTATTTAACTAAAACAAATGGTCAGTTATGAACTTTTTTTTGCCAATTTGATTTTCAAATTTTTCATTGATTATTTGATTATTGACATTTGTGTTCTTTGAATGAAATAGATGGTATATTGACTCTGTTGGCGGTTTGTCCACCATGGGCATCAAGATCTTTTTCAGATCTTCAACCTTCCATTGTCAAAGGTGGCATATTAGTCTTGAACAATAACAATCAAGACATCAGCCCAAGTGTTGGTAGTACCTTTCAGCTACAAGCAATTAAAGCCCTTGATGAATTGGCAAAGGTGTCCACTCCCAAAAAATTGAAGCACTCCCCAATTTAGTTGAAGCCCAAAGTACACCTAGGGGTGCATCCAATGAACAAAAAATAATTGAAGCTATTAGAAGAACCAGGGATTGAACACAATAATGATGATGAAATTCAAGAAGAGAGTTCCAAAAAAGATGAAATGGAGGTTGAAGAGGAGCAAGAGGAAGAGTTTGATGAAGATTAGGAATGTACAAAAAAACATGACAATATTGTTAATCTTGAAAAACCTCTTTTGAAAAAAATGAAGACATTTGCTACCAACAAACCCAAGAAAGTGGTGAAAGGAGGTGGGCCATCACCATCAAAAAGAGGTGAGAAGTCAAAGCCAAAACCAATCCTTGAACGGGTTAGTATTGCAACCACCACATGGCATGCAACCATAAAGAACACACGGCAATCTAGCCCAGGCAAGAGTAAGACCTAAACTTAATAAATGGCACTAGGATTTCATGAATTTTTTCTTTTTGAGGTTCAATAAGTACGTATAAGAAAACTAAAATTCTTTTAGAGTATGGGTCTAGATTGTTTATTACATGTTTTGACTACATTTAACAATGTATTGAAAACACACGATGTTTTCTGTTTTTGCATGTAAACTTGTGTTTTTTTGGTGACCACCATAGTCCATTAACCATTACAAAATTGTAAAGCTAGAAGATTTGTTCAAGAATGTTTCTTGAACTTATTCCTAGTTGTTTGTGCAATTTTGAAAATGCTTCAAGACCATTATATAGCACCCCAATTTTTCTAGTACCAACTATGCACCCTTGAAAAATTGAATTGATAATGTTTAAGATTAGTGGAAAACTTCAGCCAAATTATAATAGAACTATGCTATTGAAAAAAAATCTACTAGAACATAATGCTTCAAGACCAAATTCTAACACGTCACTAATATCTATATTGCCATTCAAGCCATCCTAAAAACCTATGTTTACTTGGCCCAACCAGAATGCTTCAAAACCAAATTATAACACAAAATCAATTCTGTTAACATGTGTATGGCATCAAGATATTGATGAAAGATTAACTTCAATGAGAACACATGCACATTCAAGGCTTCTATTCATTGTCTATTGATGTTCTTATCACAAGAAGGAAAAACTTGATTTGCAACTAGTGTCTATGACTGTTTTTTAGTTGAAAGAGACATTTTACAACTAATTATTTAGTAGTCGCCTAAAACAAGTTGCAAACAACAAATAGTCGCATGAGACATTACATTAGGATGACATCATCAAATGGTAGATGAAGATTCAATTTAGTATATATTGTTTCATCCGATGGGGCCAATATATACATAGTGTGTATGGGGCATCATTTTGCGACTATAAGTTGCAACTATTTTGGTGGATCCAATCTCCAACCATGTGGAGACACATGTTAACTATTGAAATACTTAAATTATGTTTCCTTAAATCCTTCTAGATTTATCTAGGTTGTTGGATTCAACATGTTGGGATTGTCACATGTGGTAAGACAATGTAAAATCAAGTTTTTCCTGATCTTGTGGATAGGAAGTGGGCATGTTTTTTTTTATTAACTAATGAGTTATTGTCACATGGCATGGTTTCTAATATTTTGGGAACTAATTGATGCACAAACCAAGAACATATTTGGACCATCCAATTCCTATGTTTTTTATTTACAAACGTGGCATTTGATTAAAAGGTCTAATTTTCCTAGATCGTGATATTGGATGATATAAAATTTTCTAAATCTTATGGCCAAGAAATGGCCATGTCTTTTGTGTTTGGCTAATCAACACATGCCACGTGGCTCATTATGAACATCATGGCATTCAAATATTTATTAAAAAACCCTAGATATATCCCAATCATTAGATGTCAAGAATTAGGATCTTAACACATGTTGCATTATTATTTGAATGGAATTTTCAAATTTGCCACATCTTCTAAAGATTGAAGAATAGAAACATGCCACATGGCGATGTTACATAATTTGTAAAATATTTTTTTTATTGAAAGGGAATAATGGACCCCAGTTTAACATGATGAATTAAGGTTAGCATTTTAGGGCTTAATTAACAATGTTCTAGGGTTAAGGTTACCATGGCTCATTAATCACACACAAAATGGACATGGAAAATGCTTACCATTGAGCTAATAAAAACTTAATGAGCACACTCACCTTAAGTTTTGCAAATATGGAAAAATGTTTTGTATTGAACATGGGTTCCTACCTTAATGTAATCAATAATACTTAACTTGAATAACTAGATGATCCACATATAAACACAATGATGGCACCATCAACTTGTTGGAGTTGATGTGGCTACAATTTGCATGTTTCGAGACAACCTAGGTTCCATAGTTGAATCCTCAAGGTTGAAATGCAGATTCTCCTTCCTACATGAATAACCCTACATAAATAGAATATCACCATTTAGGAGCAAACATACATCACCATTCAAATGTATAGGTGCCAACACACATTTCCCTCCAAACAAGTCCATAAACATGAAGATTTACCTTTACATGATGTGGCTTTCTCACAAATATGCTCTTAAAAAGATCATCTTCATGGAAATATGACACATTATCAATTGAATAGCCCATTAAAACAAAACAGAGCTCCTCCACTTCTTTTTCAATTTTATGAATATCTTTCTAGAAGGGCATCCAACCAACTGATCCTAACATAAATGAATTGAAACATGAGCTGCACAATGACTACCACATAAACACATGCAAGCTTAAAAGATTTAGAAAAAGGGTATACACACCACTTTCCCAAGGCAATACATTACAAAAATGGATAAAAACCATGGGCCACTAACCTAGGCTACTTGAATTCCCAATTGTCAAAGTGAGTGGTGCCATGATGACATTCATCAATTAGTCACTTAATTTATTACAACAATGGATAAAACATATATGTATCAAAGATTCCTTCAACAAAAAAGGAAGAATTCACATAATCTTGGAAAATGTTCATGCACCAACTATTCAAATACCAGCTAGTCCACATGTTGACAAAGATTCACATTCAATTCACAAAGAATAGTAATCACGCAACAAGTTTGAAGTTCCAGTGCTAGTTGCAAAACCTTGTCCACCATTCCTAAGAGACATGGCAATTAGCAAAGTGATGGTTCATTGATTCAATGAGGATCTGTCAATGCAAAGTCATACATGTGCTTCAACCATTTTCTTTGCGTAATAACCTCCAAAGTAGTTATTGATTAAACTAGCCAAAGTCCTAGATATAATAGAAAAACAAGTTGAAGTTAACTTCTAACCATTCAAACAAATGCAAACTTACAAGGTTGGTACCAACTCAATGATAACTACCATTTGATCACAAAGCAAGGACAAACCATTTGTGCTTTGATGATTTATGCATCAATTCAAGATTTTTGACCATCAATAGGAAAACATATATCACTTCCACCTTTCCATTTTGTGGAGAAATCCTTGGAGGGATGGCATATTAACATACTAGCTTTATAATTATTAAGAAATCATTTTCTTTTCACAATTTAAAGGAAAGCAGAAACTTCAGTCATCACAAGTTCACTAGAAAGCAATTTCTTCTAGCATTAGAAGGAGTAGAAGAGCTGCAAGGTAGTTTATGGCCTGCACAAACATGATAATATTAATCAACTTAAATGACATGTATTGAAAGAAGTTAACAAAGTCCTCAAATGACATGTACATTGTATCATATTTAACAAGTCCAAAATTTTGAATTATTGCAACAAGGGAAATATGTTTGAAAACTAGCTGTAAAAGCTACAAACATTTCATCGCCATCTGAAATTCAAAATAGTCAAATAAAAGGATTAAAATTTTTGCACCAATGATACCTAATAATATCCAATAACTAGATTGTGTCGACCATATGCCATGACAAGGCATCATAATATATTCAAACCATCCTCACCAAATGTCGAATGCCTAAAATTATCAACATGTTATTTATTAGGCCATGTAATGTTCCACCATCATATGAATTACACACAAAGCCATACACTAGAAGAGTGGGATAGCTTCATAGCCCCCTTTGAATTATAAGCTTTCCTACAACCATGATAGTGCCCATCATCAGACGCAATCCTATGATAACAGAAAAGACACAATTGAAATTCACAATTGCAAAGGATATATGATGAGTTTGTCATATCTAGCTCTTTAATGCAGATAGGAAAATAAGAAGGATTAGAAGGAAGGCCCCACACATTCCCATGTATAAAGCCCCACCCATGATTAATCTATTTGTTTTGTTGGTTAGGGTGAGTGTGCTGTCTTGCCAACCTTGGTAACACAGGTGGCCTTGAGATGTCATTTTGACGCACTCCCAACTCCTTGAAGGACTCAAATGTGAGTCTAAATAGAAGACAACGGAAGAGGGAGGAGTCAAGGCACGCTCCTTAGCTCACAACATTTTGAGGGGTAGAGGGGTGTGTTGGATCTCTGGGATGGGACTAGGAAGAGTTGACAAGCTTCACTCACTCACACGGGCCTGCACACAATCCACACAAAGTGGTTAATGCATAGTTGGAACATCTTTGGTGCTAGGACGAGCCACGGGCAACACGGATACACTATACTCACCACGGCCCGAACTTGGGGGAAGCCATCACCTTCCCCTTTTTAGTGTACTATGTGGTTGGCCACGGAGCCCACATCCAAATGGCTTTTCTCTCGCGAGACTCTCGAATGGGAGTCCCGAAATCACATTAGTTGGGACTCCCGCGACTTTGGAGCCCCATAACTTTGCGAGTAGACCTCGGATTGAAATGTGGTTTGAAACAAAGTTATAGCTCTCATCAAGAGATTTTCAATGGTATGTTGCATGCCCTCTGCAGCCAAGTAAATCGGGTCGATTCTCGACTTTTTCTGGTCAGGAGTCAAACTGACTCCCGGCCTTTCTTTTGACCATAACTTGTGTCTCATATGTCCAAATGAACAATGAGAGCCCATTGTAGACATCTACGTTCAAAGAGCTTTCCAATGATATAAAGAACGCCACAAGCCATTGTGTTTTGACCCCTGAAATTGCTCTCTGAAGTTTCAAGAGTCCATCAGGAGTCCATCTCCCAAATGGGGAGTTGCCTTGGGAGTGTGAGGGTTTATTCCCTCATACTCCCTCGCACTTTCTTACACTCCCGAGAGTATGTGATGTGACTCTCGAGCTTCTTCTTGGCCCACAACCTTATAACCCCTTTGCCTTGGTTGCGAACCCAAAGCTAGGATTGCGACATATTTAGTCTCCAAGCCTTGCCACTATTTCCTCTTCTGCCCCCCAATCCATTATTCTTATACCTGTACTTTGATTTGGCTGAGCATTCTACAAATCTAGATGATGAACCCCATTTGGTTTCCTTTCATGTGAATCCTTCAATTCACTACACTGAATTCGATCTGAACTGGGTCCTTTATGATGACCTTCTACACCCTATATGTGCATCAAAGGTTACTTCCTAGTCATCCTCTGCATCATGTGTATTTTCATTGTCATCAAACCCACTTTGTGTGTAGCTGTTACTTGTGCAATTGCTATTAGACCATGATTTGCTCTCATCACAACACCATCCATCAATTGAACTTTGTTTCTGTTCATTTCTTCCATGCAACTCCCCACTTTCAAAGTACACGGGACAACTTTCACCATGTTCTGACCAAGAAACCTCTTTCTTTGTGTGCTTGCATTCACTATCAGAATCATTAACCATTTATTATGATTTTGTTAGAGGTGAACCTGTAGGTATGTGATGATTAGTAGTCACACCTTATCCAAATGCTTGACTACGACTATGGCCTGAAGTCCCAATGCTCTCTTGCCATGCATAATCTACCTCACCTAGCTCATGGTGATGTTGTGGTTTTGCCCTCCCTTGCTTACCTACACATGGGTCCCATCAAACCGCTTAATGCACCCTTTTAATGTAGTAGTGTTGTTAAACAAATGTGTGTGGGCTAAACTATTAATTGGAACTTAAGTTCAAAGACCCTGCGTACTTCTAAACAATAATGATAAAATGAGACCAAGTATTGTTCAGTTGCAGCATGAGGGTACCCTGAGCAAAATGAAGCCCAATGACCTTTTCAATTCCTATTCCCCTGTAATCTTAACACAAATGAAAGTTGTCAACCCAATGTGAACCCCTTTAGGTCTGCTAGAAAATGCAAGTAGGATCGTTGCCCTTCTAGATGTAGATATGCTAGCCCTTCTAGAGAAAACCCATGCTAGTTAGCAAGAGAAAACATTGAGGTCAAATTACTCATATACCTACCGCTACAAGTAGGTCAGATGTGGGGATGGGTGGGTGGG
>Ga0116227_10016876_pt1 | contig 10350 bp, 6 predicted proteins | sample S1TSphgellanicum_FD_89693 | JGI IMG/M metagenome (GOLD analysis project Ga0116227, IMG submission 89693) | Host-associated microbial communities from peat moss isolated from Minnesota, USA - S1T2_Fb - Sphagnum magellanicum MG | ecosystem: Host-associated > Plants > Peat moss > Unclassified...
AGGCTATCGCAGTTTACCTGGAACTCCCTGAGAATTATTTTGATGCGGAAATACATGAAGGCAACTCAATATTACGCACACTGCATTATTTCCCGATAACAAACCCGGAAGCTCTACCCGATGATGCCGTACGTGCCGGCGCGCATGAAGATATTAACCTGATCACACTATTAATAGGTGCAAGTGCCGACGGCCTGGAACTGCTTACCCGCGATAATGAATGGTTTCCGGTGAAAGCTTATGGTGAAGACCTGGTGGTAAACGTAGGCGATATGTTACAGCGGCTTACCAATAATAAATTAAAGTCGACTACGCACCGCGTGGTAAACCCGCCTGTCGGCCAGATGAAAAATTCACGCTACTCAGTGCCATTCTTCCTGCATCCTAAACCGGGAATGAGCCTGGCCTGCCTCACATCCTGTGTCGATAAGGATCATCCCAAAGAATACACCGATATTACTGCCGGTGAATACCTTGACGAGCGCCTTCGCGAAATAGGATTGAAATCGTAGCCCGAATGCATTATATCAAGCTTTTTTTGGGCATCAATTAATATTGCTGATTATCTATTAACGCTTCTGCCTGGGTTTCGATTTACGCGCTGCTTTATTACCTCAAGATGATCCCAATCTTTATTATTATCTGTAAATAATTGGTTACAAAGCTCTTGTAATTGATACGTTACACACATAAAGTAGCCGATTGGCTAATTTTGTGCTTCCCTGTTGTTAAACCATTGAAAAAAATATTCGTCTGCAAATTGATGAACCGGCTCCATTATTCCGGTTTTAACAGATTATTACTTATTACTGACCTTCAATGCAAAACAAAACACTAATTATAGCGGGAATGCACCGTTCCGGTACATCGCTTATAACTCACTGGCTAAATTCCTGCGGCTTAGAATTAGGGGACGAGTTTCTCGGGGCCGGACCTGGTAACGACGATGGACATTACGAGGATCTGGAGTTCTTAAAGTTGCATGAAGAAATTTTAGAATTTAACAATCTTCCTTCTACAGGCTTGATAGAAGAAAATCATATCGATGTTTCGGCCTATCACAAAGAAAAATTAAAACGCGTTATTAAAACAAAAAACAAGCGGTACAAACAATGGGGCTGGAAAGATCCGCGTACCTGTTTGTTTTTGAATACTTATAAAGAATTGCTGCCCAATGCTAAATACCTGATCATTGTGAGGGATTATAAAGAAGTGGTGAGTTCATTACTGCACAGGGATTTTAAGGTTTACGAAAAAAAATACTTAGCCAGGAACTGGGGATCACGATTCATCTGGAATACATTTCGCAGGCTGAAACACCTGCGCAGGTTTTACAAAGAGCGTGCCGACCATTACCTGAAAGTTTGGATAGCGTATAACCAGGAGCTGTTGAAAAATGTAGAAACCATGCCTAAAGATTCCTTTGTAGTGCTTAATTACGAAGTGCTTAATAAAAACGACGTTGGCATTTGTTCCATCCTTAACCAGCGCTGGAATATGTCTTTAAAATATTTCAATTTTAAGGAAGTTTACCAGGAAAAATTGATCAGCAAGCATGTGGATACCGATGTTTATGTAGAAAATAAGGCACTACTGCGCGAGGCCACTCAACTGCAAAGAAATTTAAATGATTATTTGGTGATGGTTTAGTAACGTGAAAATAATTTAAATACTACTTGCGCGGCATATAAATAATAATACACACGCCAACCAATGCTATCAATGCGCCGATAATATCATACTTATCGGGCTTAAAATTGTCTGCCTTCCAGGCCCAAAGCAATGCCATTACAATAAATATTCCGCCATAAGTGGCATATACCCTGCCGAAATTATTGCTTTGCAAGGTTGCTACAACTCCATATAGGGCCAATACCAGGCCACCGCATACGCCAAACCACCATGGTTTATCTTCCTTAAGGCATAGCCACACCAGATAACCGCCGCCAATTTCGCAAAAACCGGCAAGGATAAAAATGAAAAGAGATTTTATGATGGCCATTATGTTTTAAACTTTTTTTCAGGATGACAATTTTTAGAAAAGAGTAACCAATCGCTCCAAAGCCATTCCCCTTGAGCCTTTGATCAAAATAGTTGAGTTTTTAACCGGTTCATTTTTCAGCCCTTCAATTGCATTTTCAACAGTCTTGTAGAATTTAGCTTTTTTACCTTCGACTTTCAACTTTACATTTTCAAACTTTTCCCCGATAAATATCCGCTCATCAACCGTTGAATCCAGCGCCTTTTTTATAACCGACTCATGCTCTGCCGGCGATTCCTCGCCCAGTTCAAACATATCGCCCAAAATCAGCACTTTATGATTCGCAGTTAATTTGCCAATATTTTCAATAGCCACCATCATGCTGCTGGGATTGGCATTGTAATAGTCGCAGATTAGCGTATTAGTTTCCGTCTGTTTTATCTGTGAGCGGTTATTTTGCGGCTGGTACCCCTCGATGCCTTTATTAATAGCATCCGCTTCCATACCAAAATAGGTTCCGATACATATTGCCGCTAAAATATTATCAAGGTTATAAGCGCCCGTAAGTTGTGTTTTAACAGGATAGCTTTCAGCAGTTATATTATTAGTCCATTGTAAAAATAGGAGCGGAGAGTTTTCGATGATGACGCCGCTTATCGTATTGTCCTTATTGTTTGTACCATACAGCACAACTTTGCTTAAACCCCGTGCTTCCTGCATTGCCATTAAAACGGCATCATCGCCATTCACAAATGCAACACCATGTTCCAAACTTTCTGACTTTCCGACTTTCTGACTTTCTGACTTCAACAAATAATCATACAACTCCCCCTTGCCCTTTTTAATTCCCTCAACGCCGCCAAAACCTTCTAAATGCGCCTTGCCGATATTAGTAATTAAGCCATGTGTTGGCTGCGCGATGCTGCAAAGCAGTTCAATTTCTTTCTGATGATTTGCCCCCATTTCGATGATCGCTATCTCGTGCGATCTGTCAATACTTAACACAGTAAGCGGCACGCCGATATGGTTATTCAAATTGCCTTGTGTAGCCAGCGTTTTAAATTTTTGCGACAGCACCGCGTTGATCAGCTCCTTGGTAGTGGTTTTACCATTTGACCCAGTAAGCCCGATAACCGGGATATCCAATTGCCAACGGTGAAATCGCGCCAGGTCCTGCAAAGCAGCCAGCCCATCCTCCACCAAAATATATTTGTCATTTAGCCTGTAATACGGGTTATCGATCACCGCATAAGCAGCGCCTTGGCCAATGGCTTGCTGCGCGAAAGTGTTGGCATCAAATTTATCGCCCTTTAAAGCAAAGAAGATACTGCCCGGCACGATCTTCCTCGTATCGGTACTGATAACCGGGTGCTGTAAAAAAAGTCGATATATTTCTTCGGTAGTCATTTTACAATTTTAATGCTTTTTGTCGAAAAATGGGTCATGCTGGCCCTGTCGAAGCATGCGCGAGGGCCTCTTCCCTATGCTTCGACAGGCTCAACATTAGCTTTCGACCTTCGCCTTCAATTTCATCCAACTGATCACCGCTTTTATTTCTCCATAGCTGTAATCATCGCCCAAAAGTTCTTTTAAAGGCGATAATTTATCATCACCATATTTCTCTACCACATCTTGTATAAAGGGTATCTTCTCCTTTTTAACAACGGTTTCAATATCAAGTTCGCCCTTTTCAACAAAAAACGCTAAATGCCCTTCTATGGTTACAGGTGAAAGATTACGTAATGAAGCAATCTCAATAATACTAACTCCTGATTTATACAGCTCATAGGTCTCCTGCTGTGTAGCGTTTGGTTTTCCGCCACTCTTTTCGCTCCTTTTAAGCCTTTCCCGTTTCGGCTGTTTCTGTTTTATTTTGGACGATAAACCATGCTTGCCGCAATAATTTTTCACCGGCAGTAAAAACTCCCTGCCGTATCGCGCCAGTTTCACATCACCAAAACCTGAGATCATCCGCAACTCATCCAAACTTTGCGGTAAATAGGTCGCCATATCCACCAGAGTAGCATCCGATAATATAATATAAGGCGGTACATTATCATTTATCGCTATGTCCCTGCGCACCAGTTTTAATTCCTCTAACAACTCTGCTTCAAATGGTAATTGTACGGTCTCATGCGCATCCTCAATAGTTTCAGATTTAATCAACTCCACCTTTTGCCGGCCTTTTAATACGGCATCGCTTTTTGCGGTAAGTTTTAATACCGGGTATTCGCCTTCATCAACCTGTAAAAGACCCATCATAGTCAACTCGCGCAGGTAGCGCTGCCAGTCGGTTTTGCTTATGTCGGCACCAACGCCGTAGGTTTTTAGCTGCTTATGTTCTTCCCATATCTTTTCACTTTTCGATCCCCGCAGAAAATCGATCACATAATTAAACCCGAACCGCTCTTTGAGCCTATATACTGCTGATAATGCCTTTTGGGCGATCAGCGTACCGTCAAAACGTTCAAATTCAGTCAAACACACATCGCACGACCCGCAGGTTTCCGGCGATTCCTCATCAAAATATTTTAGCAGGTAATGCCGACGGCAGCTTTGCAGCTGGCAATAATGCACCATATCATCCAGCTTCTTCAGCATAATGCGGCTTTGTTCTTCGTTGTTCTCCACCTTAGCAAATTCCTTTAGCTTCTGAGCATCGCCAACAGAAAAATACAGTACAGCCTCTGATGGCAAACCATCACGCCCTGCACGGCCGGTTTCCTGGTAATAGCCCTCGATATTCTTCGGCAGATCCATATGCACCACGTAGCGCACGTTAGATTTATTGATGCCCATACCAAAAGCGATGGTTGCTACAATGATTTTTACATCATCGCGCAAAAAGGCTTCCTGGTTTTTAGCCTTTACCGCGTTATCCAACCCGGCGTGGTAAGCTTGCGCTGCAAAACCTTCATTCCTTAAATTCTCTGCTAAAGCCTCGGTTGATTTGCGCGACAAACAATAAATAATCCCCGATTCCTCTTTCCGTTTATCCAAAAAAGCCAGCAACTGGTTAAAGCTGTTCTTTTTCGGCAATACGGTATAGTTGATGTTTTCCCTGTTAAAGGAAGAAATAAACACCGCCGGCTGATGCAGGTTTAATTTTTCGAGAATGTCCTTTTGGGTGAGTTTATCCGCAGTAGCCGTTAACGCGATGACCGGTACATCCGGGAAATAATCCTTCAATCCCGCCAGCATTAAATATTCAGGGCGGAAATCATGCCCCCATGCCGAGATACAATGCGCCTCGTCAATCGCGATCTGCACCACGTTAAGCGATTTTAAAAAATCAACCAGTTTGTTTTCTGTTCCAAATAAACGTTCCGGTGCCAGGTAAAGGAGTTTGATCTCATTATTGCGCAATCGCTGCATTAGCGTCGACTGTTCATTGGGATTTTGCGCCGAATTTAAAAACGCGGCAGGTATACCGTTCACATTCAGCGCATCTACCTGGTCCTTCATTAAAGCGATCAGTGGTGATATAACAATGGTCAATCCATCAAGCAAAACCGCAGGAAGTTGATAACATAAGGATTTACCGCCGCCAGTGGGCATTAACGCTAAAACATCCTTTTTATCTAATACGTGCTGAATAATAGCCGCCTGGTGGTGCCTGAATTCGCTGTAACCAAAATATTTTTGGAGGGCCTGTATAGGTGTCATATTGTTTAGATAGGCAAAGGTAACAGAGACGCAATACTTTGCATCTCTGAATATTACAATTTCCTCCGTAAAAATTCAAAAACCAGGTAGCCTACTACGGATGCTGCAACAGCTATCTCAAAATTACTGATCGTAAATATATCGCCAAGAGCCCAGGCGAGGTTCTTTTTAGTGCCGTTACCGCTTCGGTCATACTCGCCCATCAGCAAATTGGAATAGAACAGGAATGTAATAAACCCCATTTCTATCAATGCCCTTAGCACCTGGTGCAGTAATTTTTTTTCATTTTTATAGTCATCCATACAAAAAGCCCCTTAACAGAGGCTCAATATAGTGAATTTAAAATATATGAATTATTACATCTCAGCGTTTGCAGCTCCTATATATTTCTAATGACCATTGATTACTGACTTTTTAATTCCCGCCGGCACGCTGGCTTTCCTCATCAAGCGCGGTTTTGTGTTCTCTCTTTTTAATACTGCTGTTACCAAAATTATAGGTCAAACTTAAACGGGCTATGCGTCCTTCTCTTGTTTGTCGGATAGTGAGAATGTCATCCTGGTAGTTGATATCTAAATTGTTGCGTTCACTTTTGAATATATCGCTAACCGAAAATTTGATGTTCAGTTTTTTGTCGTCGAAATTCCGGCTGATTCCGGCATCCACATCGTAACGCGCGTGTATTTGGTAGATGCCATCGGTTAACGCGGATTGGTAATTGCCAAATAATTCGGCTTTAAAGCCCGCAAACGTGAAAGTTTGGCTAAGCTTGGAATTAAAGGCGACTTTTCCATCGCTCAAATTACCACCTAATAAAGTATCCGATTTAAATTTTAAATAAAAAGCATTTACGTCAAAATTTCCCGTCCACCATTTGGTAACGGTAAATGGTGTGTTCAGGCTGGCGCTATATGAGTCCTGAGACTGTAAATTCAAATGTGTTTCGTACGATGCCTTTTGCACCACGTTAGTTAAAATGATTTGCTGGATAACATCCGTAGTATGACTATAATTCAAACTCAGGTTAACGGTCTTATTATAGGTATAGTCTAACTCGAAGTTGTTGGTGTACTGCGGCCTTAAAAATGGATTGCCCTCAGAATAGGTATACTGGTCGAGGTAATAAACAAACGGATTCAGATCTGAATAATCCGGTCGGTCGATCCTGCGACTGTAACTAAAATTCAATTCATTTTTGTCATTGAAGGTATGGTGGATAAAAAGACTGGGAAATAAATCGAGGTAATTTCTTTTGGCAACACTATCCTGGGTAACCAAATCACCCATTGATGAGGTGTACTCGGCCCTTAAACCCAATTCAACGGAGGTATTTTTATAGGTTTTGGTTAAGTTTAAGTAAGCTGCGCTGATTTTCTCATCGTAAATAAAGCGGTTGGTTTGCAATGCATCATTTACATAAGCGCCGGTACTATCAGCAATCTGGGCATTAAGGGTGTTGTCGGTTTTTACATCGCTGTATTTGGCGCCGGTTTCCAGCTTCAGCGATTTGGTAAGCGGCTTGGTATAATCTACTTTAACAGCGCGAATGTTAATGGTTGACGGTGTTTGATTTCTCAGCAGCATCGGCATTTGTGTTACGCCGTTTATCGGGTTATAATAAGTATTATAATAAGCGTTACTGTTACTGTTAAATTGTGAATAATCCGCATCAAATGCCAGTTCCTGGCCCAGCGTATCGATTTTATAAGTTTCATTCAGATCGAATGTTATATTCTTATACATCTGCGGCACGCTGGAAATGGTCCGTTGTGATGAATCTGGCGCGCCGTTTGGTGTTGATGATATATCGGTAATATTGGTATTTGTTTGATCTTCCAGGTTATAATACCCATTCACCGCAAAACCAATGGTGTTTTTTGTACCTATGTCATAATCCGCTCCGAAACTATAGTTATTGTAATGGTTTACCTGTGGCATAAACGAATTTTGCTTAAAATAAGTCGGTTTGCCCGGCGTATCTATAACAGTTCGGTCAATGTCTATCGTTCTGGCGGTCGGTATATCACCACGACTAAAATTCGCGTATACATTCAGGTTGCCATCTTTATGGTTTATGCTGAAGTTTTCACTTTGCTTTGCATACGTACCCAATCCCGCGGTAAATGACACGGTGCCATTAGTACCCGCCATTTTATTCTTTTTGAGTTTGATATTGATGATCCCCGAATTACCCGCCGCGTCATATTTAGCCGAAGGATTGGTGATCAGCTCAATAGATTGTATGGTTCCGGCATCCGTACTGCGCAGCAAGGTAGCCAACTGCGTGGCAGAAAGATAGGTTAACTTGTCGTTGATCATCACGGTAACCCCCTCTTTGCCTTTAAGACTGATATTATCATCTTTATCAACCGTTACGCCAGGTGCTCTTTCCAAAACATCCATAGCTGTATTACCGGTAGCTAATACGCTGCCTGCAACGTTTACCACTGTTTTGTCGGCCAGGTGCTCAATCAGCGGTTTGGTGGCAGTAATGGTTACCGTATTTAATTGGTTACTGGTAGCTTTCATTTTTAAAAGCGGTACAGCAACATTTTTGGTAAGGTCAGCTATCGTGAATGCCGCGCTAATTATAGTTTGATATCCAACTTCGGTTACCTTAATGATATAAGTGTCCGGTTTTACATGTTCGAAGGTATAAGCACCGGCCTCAGTCGTTAAAGTGCCGCTAACAACGGTCGAGTCTTTTGCTTTCAATAAACTTATGGTCGCGTAATCTATCGGTTTATCCTGCATATCCCGAACTATACCGCTAACTTTTGCCTGGGGACTTGCATTTTGCGCTAATGAGGTGCCTATACCAACTATCAGTAGTAAAAGGGTATATATTATTTTGGTAAATGTATTTTTCATATTTCTAAAATTTTGGCAATAGCATTCCCATTAAAGATTTTTCCATCTTTTTTTGATATATCAAATAAATCCTTTGGGATTTTGGGCTATTGCCCTTTGTTATATGGTAACGTTGTTTTTATATAAGATGCTGAAATAGTTGCATTGGTTACAATAATTTTTAACTTTTTCGCTTTTAAACAAATAAACCTGCTGTTACCGGCAGGCTCTTTTGTTTTCAATTAGTGTTGGCTATTCTCAATACTATCCGCCAGCTTGGTGGAGTCAAGTTGCGCCTTTAGTCTTTCAATTACTCTTAAATTATTTGCCCTGCGAATAGAATCAATCTGTTTAGGGGTTTGTAGTATTACAACCGTATCAATCTTGCATTGTAAGCCGTCATCCGTCATCACAAATGCTGCCGATGGTGCATTAGGATGTTTATCCGTATTCTTACAGTCATTTACATCAATCCCTTGCATATTTACACGATCAGCCAGTTCCTGGTCAACGATCATTTTGGCATTTAGCGGAACTTTTACAGTGATTTCAACCTGTTCATCATGCCAGGCTTCACCTTGTAATCTTCTCAGCCTGCTGTCAAAGGTAAGTATCGAATCCTTCTGTGTAATTTTATAAATGGTGTTCCTGGCGTTTAACAGGGCATCCTGGTAATCCCTTCCCTGCGCGCTGAATGTTTCTATAATTTCCGGTTGCGGTACATCACTTTTTTCAAAGTTGATGGTGACATTCCGTGGTTCATTATCCCTGTAATCATCGTTTTTGATGATCATGTTATGAAAACTGCCTTTAATATTAAGGCGAACGCTGTCTTCCTGCGTTAAATATTTAACATCATTCAATTTCAGGTAATAAACCTTATCCGGTGTAGCTTTTAAAGTAACAGTTTCGCTAATGCTCTCCCTGTCTTTAAAATTACTGGCCGCCATGGCCGCGAAGTAAACAAAAAATCCCAGGGCAAAAAGCCATATAAACAGCAAGGTAGTACCTGCCGAACGGCCTATCGATCTTGTGTCAAAAACGGCAGCAATAATTACCAGTATTAAAGTGAGCACCGGAATAAAGGCAGTTAAAAATGCCGATACATATATATAGTTAGCGTGCTGGTTGGCAATAATGGTAAAAGGAAATATTCCTCGCGGCCCGTCTGCATTAAATCCAACCGTTGCTATAAGCATCACTACTAAAGCAATAGCGCCCGCAAAACACGCCAGCAAAGCAACAATGCCTATTAGTTTCACCAATATTTTTCCGGCCCCGCCGAAGAAAATACCTAAATGATGAAAAAAGTCGCTGATAAAATCACGCATTTTATATACAAACGGACGTGCTTCATCCTGAAAGTTATTTAAATGGTTCTTAACCGAGCTTAATTCTTCTTCGAGATTGTTTTTAAATCCCTGTAAATTCAGTTTTTCGCCTTTCATGGCCATACGGTCGGCACGGGTGGTGGCTTTCGGTATTAGTATCCAGAATACAATGTAGAGCAACAAGCCTGATCCTGCAAAAAATATAGATATTGCAAATGCTGAACGAACCCATACCGGCTCGATATCAAAATAATTGGCGATACCTGCGCAAACCCCGCTCACCAAATGATCGTCCGGATCACGAAACAATTTGCGGCCGCTTATAGTATAGGGTTCAGCACCGCCTGACGGATTTTTGTTGTCTTCATATACATCTTCAAAATCCTCAACGCGGCCCATTTGCTCAATAACGGAGTTTACATCCTGTTCCACAATTACCTGCTTATTTTCAGTGGCCAGTATCTCCGAAAACATTTCGGCAACACGGTTCTCGATATCTGTAGTGATCTCCAGGCTATCCGC
>Ga0116227_10016878_pt1 | contig 10349 bp, 6 predicted proteins | sample S1TSphgellanicum_FD_89693 | JGI IMG/M metagenome (GOLD analysis project Ga0116227, IMG submission 89693) | Host-associated microbial communities from peat moss isolated from Minnesota, USA - S1T2_Fb - Sphagnum magellanicum MG | ecosystem: Host-associated > Plants > Peat moss > Unclassified...
CAATTTTGGTGGTAAACTGAGTTTCATCCTGTCTTTCCTTTTTCTTGAGCGCCTCCACTGCTGCTACATACATTTTCGCTGCTCCTACTACTCTCGAACCTTGTGCATTAAACGCTGAGTTTCAGCGTTTCGTACTGAGTTGCAGCATTTCACACTGTGATTTAATAAAATGTCTTTACTTTGTGGATACCACTGAAAGAGGGGATAGGGGGGTGAAAGGAGGCCCAAAGGCAGGGTGAAGACAGGGTTACTTTAGGGATAACTCTATTAGAAATGAATTATTCAGGTACTGGGTATCACATGGGTAGCATAAAATTAATTAATTGTGCTAATTGGGCCTATTCAGGTCCTACAGAATTGGGAATCACAGGGGAACATAAAAGGGGAAAAAAACAGAAGAAGAAGAAGAGAGGGAGGGGGCAGAGGGCGGGTTTTGCGCAGTTTGGAACCTTGCCCTATTTGCCACACTATGCTGTTGGGCCATGGAATGAGTAAATCACACCCTACCCCACTACTTCCCACAATGCAAATTGCTGCTGCTGCTGCTGATGCAAGACGTTCATCATGTCGTGGTTGTTGTTTGGATTTATCCAGAGTAATTATGTTCTTGTAGCGAAATCATCACATCATCAGCCGCAGCATCAAGATCATGATTTTGCAAAGGAGGAGAAAAGATGTAGCAGCAGGAGCAGCAAGATCATGATTTTGCAGAGCAGGAGAAAAGATGTAGGTAGCAGAAATAGCAGCAGTACATTGAGTAGTAGTTGTCTGGCAGTCGTAGTAGCTGCAACAGGAGCAGCGGGACGAGGAGGAGGAGGAGGAGAAGGAGGAGGAGCAAGAACAACAACAAGAGCCAAAGTTGATGCAAACTTGATCAGCAGATCCGCATGAAGAAATGCTCATCACGGGATGAAACAAGAGCTTGAATTCAACAGGAAGAAGTTTTCTGTCGTAAGCGAAAATTTGTTTTTGTAAAGGAGGTTTGCTTGCAAAGAAAGAAACTGGAGCCTCTGCAGCTATGAGAAGCGATGATATGTGACAAGTGCAGTCGGTGGTGGAGTTGTGAGTAGGAAGGAGATGGTTTGGAAGAGCTTCTTGCCCGGGAATTCAACACTCCAGTATCATGGCTACGGTCATCATTGTGGTGTTGGTAAGTGTTTTCGTCTTCGTGGTCTTCTTCTCCGTGTACTTGAAGAGGTGTATCCGAGAAATGGAACAAGCCGACGGTAGTAGTAGTACTACGGGTACAGGACCTGCTGCTGTTGCTCTTCCTCTTCCTACTGCTGCTGCTGTTTCTGGTTCGGACGATCATCATCATCATCGTCGTCTGCCTTTAGAGCTGCAGAGAGGTGGTGTGGGACAAGGGCTTAACAAAGCGTTGGTGGAAGCTTTGCCTATATTGAGTTTCTCGGTCGTCAAGGACTTGAGAAAACGCGGAAGATCAGAAGGAGGCTCCAAGGAGTCTCTAGATTGTGCCGTGTGTTTGAACGAGTTCGGTAAAGACGAGAACCTCCTGCTGCGCTTGCTTCCCGCTTGCAATCACGCCTTTCACGTCGATTGTATAGATGTTTGGTTTCAGTCGCACTCTACGTGTCCGCTCTGCCGCTCTAGTCTTCTACCTATTTTCAAGGAGCAGCTCACTGACGACGACGACGGAGGAGGAGGAGGAGGAGGAGCTGCCGCTGCTGCTGCTGTGACAGTTGAAGAAGCCGCCTCGAGACGCATTTTGGAAGCACAAGGCCAAAATTGTGCCTCTGGTGCTGCTGCGAGGGACGGAAGAAGAATCCTCCTCCCTGAGTCATGGAGTAGCAGCTTAACTGGAACTCGACGACAGTCTGCAAGCGTCGAGCAAATCACTGCAGAAGAAGAAGAAGGTAAGAAGGTACTCCACCTCCCTCTCTGCAGTTCCAGGACTGAGAAGCTTTGGACAATCATCAGCTCGCGTCCGTGTTGTCTGTGTGTGGAATTGTTCTGGGAAGCAGCAGCCGCAGCAGCATCAGCGAACTGGCTGATTGTTCTTCTGAATCAAGAGATTGTGGTGCATGCAATTCATCAGGAAGCGGCGGCGGCGGAGATGGCAGCAGCGACACGCGCATTGTCAGAAGAGCGGAGGATTCGAGGCACAACAGCAGTGTCGCAAAGCTGGCACTCTCTCGCAATTCTGAATCGTTCAGACTAGCCGCTCGTGTCGCGGCGTCTACAGCGACGTATCCGTCGCTGGCTCCGACTCTCGACAAAGGCCCTCGACAAACCTCCTCGAGTCTGAAGCTCGCAAATCTCACGGGAATGGAGTACTACAGCATCGAAATGTTGCCGCCGCCCTACGGATCTCAACGATTTGGACCAGCGATTGGCACCGGCGAAGGAGAAGAAGAAGTCGTGGATGATGTAGGAGATTCCTCGGCTATCTTTGCTGTTGAACTTCAACAAAGAGTGCAGAACAACAACGTGAATCTTCTGTCCCCGGGAGGAGGTTGTGAGGACAACAACGAGTACGTGCTCAGTGGCTTCTTGACATCCCCGCGAGACGAAGAAGATGAGTGGATTACGATAGATGTTGCCTTGGACCAGAATGCTGCTCCGCAGACGCAGCAGACCGCCGCCCTTAAGCTCCCTAGAAGAGAGATGATGCAAGAGGAGGGGAGGAGGATCATCGGGAAGAGTTCCTCGACGACGATGACTGTCAATCTTGGTGAACCGGCTGAGGTTCGAATGGGGTCAGATCGGTGGAGCTTCTCGAGCTTGCGGGGTCCATTTTCATTGACCAGATCTGCATCTGACGGAAGGCGACAGCAGCGGCAGCTTCTTCCACCTACAACAATGCACGCGGAAGGCGCTTATCAGGCAGTGGTAGTACCGGCATCACGAACTGCAGCGTGGAATCCTCTGGAACAACAACAACAACAACAACAACAGAGCGGGGGGGACGCTACAGCAAGAGGGCGGAGCAGCAGCAGAACTGGCCCTAACCAATCCTTTGCGAGAAGGGCTATGCTATGGCTAGCGGGGAGGGAGGCAGAGAAGCTCTAAATTCTCTGTGTAGCTGCTGATCAAGAAACTACATTGCAACCGGGGGAGCATTCTTGGAGGCTCTTTGCATGACCTAAATACACCTGCTCCACCATTTCTTTACTGCAACAGATGATGGTTCCAAATTGAATTCTCAAGCTCACAATCAGAAGAAAAAACATGACCACCATGCTTCTTTTTCTTCTTCTTCACTGATCTGCTTGAACAGATGGTGAGAAACCAAACAGGTGCATTCCAAGTTTTCGTTCATATGCATGACCTAATCCATCTGCAACCACTTTCACTGCATGTATGAAATGGTTCAGAATGGTGTCCTGTGAAAATTTCCCTTCTCCCTTCTCTAGATTGGGTTGTAGTTTTTCTTTTGCCCTCTGTTACGCACGAGAGACAATGGCACAAACATAACCAGAGATTTTACACCTACATTTGCACTTTAAAGACAATACACACTGTTATGAGAGACAAAACTCTGGTTTCCTCCACAGACAGAAGCTTCTGCAAATCAAGCTGACACCAGGGGAGTCCTTCTATTGAGATTCAGCAAGGGTTGAGAAGCTGCAACAGGAGGAGGCTAACAGTTCTAGGCAGGTTGGTTGCTGCTGCTGTCTTTGTGATTCTTGAGATGATTCCACTGCTTCTTGCAGGCGATCCTAAGGCAAATGATTGAGCAACAATCAGAAGACGCTTCGAGAGAAGATCGAGATCCAACTTCCTCTCTCCATTACAGACAGGTATTCTTTGTAAAGAAAATGTTTCCTAAACTCTCACAGCACCACAAGAAAGCAAATGCCAGGTTCTCAGTATTGTTGTTGAGTCCTTCCTTCATTTGCAAAACTGCAAGCAATTTGATGTCATGTTCTACCAAACCATGAAGAAAGTAGTTTTGTCAGGAGTTAGCAAGTGCTGGAAGCAGTAGTGAAGAAATGTGTAACAAGCTCATTTTGCAGGAGCTGTTCTCTGTACAGAAATCCAACTGCATGGTGACCAAAGTCACAACAACTTCTTGTAAAGTTTCCTCATGTTCAATTCAAAGCATCAGGGGTTTTCTGACACTGTGGTCTCTATGATATTTGCAATGTGATAACTCCATGGCAGCATACTGGGATGTTGGAGCTACTCAAGAGTTTGAGAAATAACACAGTAGCAACAGACAATTGCAGCAGCATGTGGCAAGAAGAGGTTAGGTCTATCACACAAAAAAGTATTTAATAGTTTTGTGAGTAATCTTAGGCTAGGATTTGAAGTTCTTTCAAGTCCACAAACTGTGTGACATTCCCCCAGTTGCATGACCCATCTGATCAACATTCCAGCTTCATGCGTGCACTGATGCTACACCATGTGTCATTCATGCAGCAAAATGATTTTCCTCATCACTTTCTGCACTGCATGAAACAAAAGATCCTTAAGGCCACTGTTGTGGCCTGGCATGATTCATGAGAGTTAAGTGCACTACATGAGTTAGCTCTCTTTGTATTTGTGAGCTTTATCCCAAATTATTGTTTACAGGCCATTATACTGCTGCCAGTGGAGCTGCTATAAGAAGTGCCATATCATCCGCAATTGACAGGCAAATTGAGCTCTCCTCCTCCCTTATGAGTTAAGCTCGTCCAGTCCATTCTGCATCCTGTTCTCCATTTCTAACATTTCATCAGTTGTGCAATACTGTCATCACAAATCACTATACAACATTTGTGTCCTGAGTTGCTGTTGTTGCATTTCCTGGAGGCAATGGGAAGCCTTGGTGATGATCAGTAATATGTCTTGTGGGAAAATTTTGTTATTTTGTGAATTTTTTGGGGAAAAAACTTGGACAAGAAAAGTTGTTTGTGTTTGTTGAGCGTGAAATGTTCTGTGAAAAATTCATAACTTTTTGGGACATCTAAATTTGAGCGAAAAAAATTTAACATTGGTTGTGATGTTGGCAAACACTCAAACAGTAGAAGTTTGTAGGGTTATGCATGATTTTATTTCAGTCCTTCGCAATTTTGGTTTAATTTTTTTTTCTAATCTTCTGTTAAAGAACACAAGCTTTCATGTGTATAGTTAATATCAAGGTGATTTGAAGTGCAATTATGTTTGATACTAAGTAAAATTTAATGTGTTGCACCTTTACTTCTATTGAAGGCTAGAATTTTGGAATTCTGGGTTGAGCCTGGCTTGTTAGTTGTAATAAGCTAAAGGTTGGACTCTGGAGTATCGATAATAAGTTGTTGTGGGCTAAAAATGACTCTTACCACTTATGGCCACTATCATTATAGGCAAGTTCAAATGAGCAACAGTTAACGTAGGAAATGTTCCATGAAGTTGATGAGGTTCTATTGATGTACTGTTTTCCTTGTTTGTTTTGGTACCTTCCTTTTGTCATGGTCTTCTTTCACCTCCAACCACCTTCCTTCCAAGATGTAACCTTCTAAGTCATTACCATGATAAGTTTGTTCTTGCTAAGTGTGAGTGATTGTTTTCAACCTCAAAGCTCCCACGCATGTAAAGGTGCAACCTGAAAGGGAGAAAACTATATCAGTGCCTCATTGAAGCTTCCTGAGGTGAGCTAAGTTAGGCTAAATTAGCAGAGGCAAGTTAGCAAAACCTTGCATGGTTGAACTTCTGCAACCTGTTCTTCCTTCTGCAGTTTAAATTTCAGGAACTCAAAAAAACAAACTGAATGATACCTTCAATTTTCTGTGCATTTCCTCATGATCACTCTCATGGAGCTGGTGCTCTGCATCCAGTGAGTTTTCAGGCGGTCGTGTTCCCTTATGCATGCATTTCTCTAGATTGCGCCTATCTACAGCCTCCTGTTGTTTCATGTCCAGTAGCTGCCATAGCCACATTCATTTTCTGTCAGGTCTCTCTACCATCTGAACTAAAAGAATTAGGCAGTTTCTGATATCTGCAGAGAACCAATCACTGATCACCTTCACTTGTGAAACCCGGAGGTCAATACAAGAGCAGCAACCTTACCCGCTTGGGTTTAGGTTTAGAGTGAGAACCCTGAGTTATCAGATTCCCACCCTGTTTTTGGCCATGAGTTTGTAATATCGCAGAGCATAAACACAAAAAGAGAAGATTTCTCCGTCACGTGCTCTGTCTACATATCTTAACTGCCTGACAAGTTGGAAGAGCATGGCTTACCTGGACCTCTAGTTTATGATTTTGGTCTACTTCAAACATCAAGCTCTGATCAGTGGCCTCTTCTAGTCCGTGACATCTGATGTCCGAAAGTTATAACTGTATCAGTAGCATCAGGCTAGTATCACTGTAGCTTCCACACTCAGTAATGAATCTCTGCTGCTTGAATTCTGTTGACTTAGAGATGACATGAACTCGATCTCACGCTTCAAGTTATTTGTGGTTGACTACAAATCATTCAGTGGGTACTACCACACTAGAAACACAGTTCAAACCCAAAACATGCTGCCACATAATCAACAAAACAAAGCCGTCAAGCCTTAAACCCTAATTTCATACACACCAAACCCAATATCTTGACTGCTGCCCTACTAGGACTTAAAATCCTAACCTTGTGCAATCAATATGAAGAGACCCAAGCAGGATTACAAATGAAACCCAGAAGTTTCAGTAGGGTAGAACTGCCCATCACCAATCACTACCCTATGTCCGAACATTTCTGCAGATCTTCTTTTTGAGTGATTTAAAATGTTATGAGAGCGCTACCTCAAACTCTAGAAATTATCTTTGAAGTGCAAAGGAAAAGGAGTAATGGAAATATAGCAAGAAGAAAAATAAGCTTTTCAACTTACAAAACACGGTTTTTTCTTTTCCCTTCTCTTTGGAATGCCCCCTACTTTCAAAGCTTCTAACTTTCTTATTTCTTGTTCGTTTTAAACAATTTAAAGTTTGCTATAAGAGCGCCACCTTCAGTCTGCAAATCATCTTTGAACTATATAATAGCAACAAAGCAACAGACAAAGAATTTTTGGGGTGTTTGAGAGCTGACTTTGTAGTGTTTGGTGGTTTTTTTTCTTTTTCTTTTTAGTGCTTGACCCCCTCTACTTGGGGGGGCGGCGGGAGGGGAGAAACTTTTTGTTTCTAATCCATTTTTGAAATTTTTTAGTGCTTAAGATAGGCCAGAGTGAATTAGCACCCACCAATGCACTAATGTGGAGGGATGGTGCACTGATGGATGCATCTTTTTCGTGCCTCCCTTGTCCCTAGGCTAACCAAGGTGGTGAACTCAGGTTGACCTTTTTTTTCCTTTCCTTAGCCCATGTTGGTTTTTTTTTGGGAACCCTTTTTTACCTCACCTTCCCCCCAGGCTCACCTACCTACCTACATTTAAACTACTTGCTCATGCACCTTGGCCTCCTCCTTCCTTCACCTACCTACCTGCCCACCTACCCACCCCCCACCCATCTATTTACCTACTCACCCATTTGCCTACCTTCTCATCAACCTACCTACCTATGTACCTACGCATTAAATCTTCACCAAGGCAATGCCAATGCAAGTCGATGAAGCTATTATAATATACTAGGTAGGTTGCTTCATTCTCCTTCCTACCTACCTCCTTACTAAATCTTTTAACTTTACAATTGTCGAAAACAACATTGTAATGACCCAATTGAAGGGATTGCAACTCAATTAAGTTTTTGTTTTGCAATCTTATAAAACTTAACAATAAAGATATCATGTTCATTTGCAATACTTTCATCTCATCTAATGCAATACCCATTCAATTCAATTCCATTCAACAATGCAATACTTTAAGGATACATTGAAAATAACATATCCAAGCTAATGCCCATATGCATTACCCTCATCTAGGTAATGCAAATGAACTAGATCATTTTATTGTTTTGCAATATCTCAGTCGGCCTAGTTGTAACTATTTTATCTCATTTATTTCATCCTCACAATACTTTATGGACACATTGGTAATATAATATTCAACCCAATTCACACATGCATTACCCTCATCAAAATAATGCAAATCATTGAATTATTTGGTTATTATGCAATATTCATGCCCAAGATAATATATTTCATTTCATTTGATTCAAAAATGCAATTATTAGATTATTTTGATTTTATGCAATACCTTCATGCCTAGGTTCTATTTCATATCATCTAATTGAACAATGCAATACCCTATGGACACATTGACCAAATCATACCCAACCCAATTCACACATGCATTACTTTCATCAAGGTGATGCAATACCCCAAGGATAGAATACAAATATCATATTTAACCATATTCACATCTACATTACCTTCATTAAGGTAATGCATATTTTTTGAATCATTTTGGTGTTTTGTAATAGCCTTAGGCCTATTGAAATTATTTCATTTTATCCATTTCAACAATGTAATACCTTGAAAATATATTGGAAATAACTTATGTTGACCCTATATGCAATACCTTAATATGAGTGTTAACCAATATTTAATTAGAGCCTCACATGATACTAAAGTAAAAAAATCTAGTTCAATTGCCGTGCCCTTATTTGATTTACCCTATTCCTATTGGGTTATATAGTATTGTCATGGGTGTATTAAGGTTAAGTTTACGGTTAAGGTATTACATGGATCAAAAAATGATCAAAGTCTATCTAATATTGTTATGGTTGTATTAAGTATAAAAATAGGGTTGATGGAATATGTTTTGTCTTGTCCCAAAGGTATTGCATAGCAAAAATGTATTAACAATACATCCAATTAATTTTTTATTCAATGCAAGATGCACATACATTATCTATGGATCTTAGTAACCTTGTTTCTGTACAAATAAAGTTCAAACTTTTTACAACTAGATATTTTTACATACATTCATTTTTAATGCCAATATGTTATATCCATGGAAATTAAATTACTTAAAAAAAAGGTGGCAGAAAAAATTCATGGATGCCATATGTGTGGTACAAAATGTGTATTAGTCCAAAAATGGAATGTCAAGCTAATTGCTCTCACCCTCACTCTCACTAGAACTCATTAATAAATTTCAATGATAATCCATTTGCACTATAATAGTGTGCCATTGCCTTTTGTAAAAATTGAACATATTATTAGGTGTATAAATTGTTAGTTTGCCAAAATTATCTTCACTGAATCAACTATGAAGGCTTCCTTGGTGGTATTTTGAATCCTAAAATGGACATACACATAAACCAATGGGTCTAGTTTGGAAAACACATGTTTGAAGCACTTTGCAAATTTGAAATGAAAATTGAATATGATGAAATTTACCAACTATGAATCATCATCAATTCATGGTAATTCACAAGTCAATTTTGAATGAAAATCTTGTCCAATTTTTGATATCCCAAACATCTCCGAAGCCCATTGCATAAAAGACCTTGCTAATTCAAAATAAACTAACAAGATTTTCATCCCTCTTTAATTTGGTCATTACATGGGGAAAATGAACCCCTTGTAAACTCAAATTAAACTAGCAAGATTTTCATCCCTCTTTAATTTGGTCATTACATGGGGAAAATGAACCCCACACCCCATGTTGGAATGTTTAATAAAATGAGCAACTTAGAAGAAATGATTCTTACCAATGTGAGCATCAATGTCGGCTTTATTCATAGTCCATCATTTCATAAGTAATCCTAGTCACATGTGACAAAGGTATTTGTTCGAACAATTGCCCAACACACAAAGGATGGGTTTATCTTTTTCCCACACACACACACAAAATAGAGACAAAAAAAATAATTAAGATAACAAACCCCAAAAATAGTATTTAGAAAACAAAAGGCCAAAAAAGAAAACCAACAAGAAAAAGTAGAAATAAATAAGATTTTCAGAAATTACCGAAAAAAAAGACGAAAAAAAAAAACAAAAGAGAAACAACAAAAATTGAAAATAAAAAAAAACTAGATAAACATAAATTAAAAAACCCCCAAAAATTTATTAAAAAACCATTTAGAATAACTAGAAAAAAGAAACAAGAGAGAAATATATATTTTTAAAAGTAAAAATGAAAAACATAAATAAAAGAAGAAATATAAAACCAAAAATTTCAAGAAGTACCAAAATAAAAATAAAAATAAAAAACCAAAAAGAACAAAAAAAGAAAGAAGATAATTCTTTTTAATTACAGAAAAAGAAAAAGAAAAAGAAAACGAGAAATATAAAACCAGAATTTTAAAGAAGTACAGAAAAAAGAAGAAGAAAAGAAAAAGAAATACAAGGGGTAAAAATCCAAGAAAAAACCAAGATTTTTTTCTTAAAACCCCAAAAAAACCAAGAAAAAAAAAAAGAAAAAGAACAAGATAGAATTTTTAAAAAAAAAGGTATAAAAAATATAAAAAGAAATACAAAACCAGAATTTAAAAAATTACCCAAACAAA
>Ga0116227_10016879_pt1 | contig 10349 bp, 10 predicted proteins | sample S1TSphgellanicum_FD_89693 | JGI IMG/M metagenome (GOLD analysis project Ga0116227, IMG submission 89693) | Host-associated microbial communities from peat moss isolated from Minnesota, USA - S1T2_Fb - Sphagnum magellanicum MG | ecosystem: Host-associated > Plants > Peat moss > Unclassified...
GTGTGGTTTTTTTTTTTTTTTGTTATTTTATTGGGGAAGATCGAGAAAAGAAAAAAGAAGAAAAGGGGAGGGGGGGGGGGGGGGGGGGGGGCTGCGATCCTTGTGTACCTGAACTATGTGTGGAAAATCCACGATTTTTGTTATTTGAGGGAAATTCTGGCGATTGAAAATCTCAAAAATCACTTCATTTTAGCAATTATTTTATTTTATTTGACTTTTTGACGAAATTTCGCCCGTAGGAAAAAGGTCTGCCTGTTACGCGTGATAACCTCGCCTCGGGTCGCCGGGTCACCCCGCGTGAAAGATCGTGGTCTATGGTTCCCGGCGACCCGGTGATAAACCGGGGTGAAGCCTTCGGGCCATTGCAATGACGTGCGCGACGAGAGCTCTCTCCCTCTCGCTCTCATCCTGCGCCCTCCCCTGCCCGACGACGTGCCACATCTTCTTGTAACCGAATTCTCGCACCAGTGGTTACAAACTTCGAACTTCCTAGGAGAGATTCGAGAAGGTCTGGTCTCGGAGTTTCTGGGGATGTGAAATTCATGGCGAAAAAGACTGACTCCAGACGGCGGAAGAGGAGGGAAGAAGGAGACGACGGGACGCAGAAGAAGAAGATGGCTTGTGTCTTGTGTTGAGAGAGAGATAGTGTGCGTGTGTGTTTCTTTGAGAGAGAAGCGGTGGGAGAAACACAATAAAAGCATTTTGTGGGATTTATTGTTGCAATTGCTTGCGCATCATGAACAGCCTCGTGCAGTCTGCGTCTACTCCGAGTTCAGTAGTTCTGCAGCCCGCAGGCGCTGCTAGTATTGCTGCCTCAAAGACAGTAGTTTTGTTGCATCCGTTTAGAGCGTTGTCTATTGTATGCCGTGTGAAGAATTGGAAGCGACGACGAGCGTGGCAGGGAAGTAGTAGGGTAGTGGTGAAGGCGAGTTTTTCCCGGGAATATGATGCTGACGATTCTTCTGACAGTTTTACTCCATATCTTGCGAGAAAAGGAGCGAATCTGTTTGCGGAAGAAGAAATCGGCGCAGAACATGGAGAGGGATTTGCTACTTTTAGACCTACAGGACCTCTGCATGTGGATGTCGACTTCCTCAACGATCGAATGCGCGAGAGAGGCTTGCAACGAATTAGGTATGCCATGAAACCTGATGAGGCTTTTGGCTTGATTTTCTCTTGGGACAATGTGTTACTCAACACACATGCCCTTCGCATGGTGGCTTGGCATCGGCTTGCTGCAGAGGAAGGCCAAACCCTACCTTTAAGTGCAGAGAAGCAAAGACAGATGTTATGTTTCAGTGTTGATCGAGTGCTGGAACTCGTGTTAGATTGGGGACATGTTCGTGAAAGTGAAGTCGAGAGGTTGACAAAACGGTTGGCCACTCTGTACTGTGAAGAATTGGCATCAGTTCAAGTGCCAATGGAGGGGTTGAGGACATGGCTAGAAGCACTCTTCAATGCAGGGGTTCCATGTGCTGTTGCATCCTCCATGGATCGCATTAGCCTTCTTGCTGCTCTACAGAGGATGAACCTCCTCAAGTATTTTAAGTCTTTTGTCACTGAGGAAGATGGCATGGAGTCCATTGCACATAGGTTTCTCTCAGCAGCTGTGAAGCTTGACCGACCTCCTGCCAAGTGTGTAGTATTTGAAGATGATCCCCGAGGGATTGCTGCTGCACATAATTGTACTATGAAGGCTGTTGCGCTTATTGGATCACACCCCGCATATGAACTTACACAATCAGATTTAGCCGTTAGTAGCTTTGCTGACCTTTCAGTCATGAATTTGCGACGCCTGTTCGCCAACAAGGGAGCCGAATTCATGGATTTGCAAAAGCAGCCTGAAGAGAAGAAACCTGCAAAGAGGAGACTTATGATGGATACATGGTTTTGAGATATTCTATGCAAACCCCCCAAGCATATGGTAACTCTTGGTTACCCTTTCCTGAAGCTCTCAGTGCATGTTGTGTGTTCCTCTGAATGATGTTACTGGAAATCTAGGAGCAATTGATCTGTCTACTAGTATGCAAGAAATTTGTGAAATTGATGAAAACAGTGACCAATGTTACAAATCACCACTTTTCATTGTGGTAATCTGCTTATGGAGGTTGTGAGCCTTCCTGTTCTGCATTTCTGGTGAGTACAGGACATATTCTATTTGTACATTTTGCAAATCTCAGTGATCCAAGTGTAAAAAAAACTTATCTGGCAGCACAGTTTTTGTGCAGGCTATGGCTTGACAGCCTGACTTTGTTACATGCCCCTTCAAAGATTGTTGAACCTCACACAATGCTTGTTCATATTTGCATGTTTGTAGTTGTGTGGTGCACACAGGACAGCAGATTTGTCAGATTTCATTTCCCTGACAAGTAAAGAGGGATAAGCCATAGGCAAAGAGTGAAATGAATCATCAAAGTGTGGTCTGAAATTGTATTTCATTTGTGCTTCAACTAGCATTGTAAGAAATCAGACTTCAAGAAAGCTTCTGATTGTTTACAGCATACTTCAGCAGACCCATTGGCATCAGAAAAGTCTTCTTTCGTGTGAGTAGGGTGAAGACTGATCTGTTCCACTCTTTAAATGTGAAGGGCAAATGCAGGTGCACATGAGGAGAATAGGACTTTCATAGACGGATGGGAATTGCCTGAAGAAATATTTTGTGACTGGTTTTGGTTTTACATCATATAGATAACACCCATCAAGCCTTGTTCATATGCATTCAGTGGAAAGTGGAAACACTTTTTACTTTATATCTTTCTGCTCACAGATTTTAAATCTCTTTTGCATGTGTTGTACATATCTCAAGACCAGTATATTTCTTAGAGTTGCTCTCTGTACAAGTTTTGAAAAACATCTGACCTCCCCAACATGTCAGTGACTGAAGAACTTTGTGAACTTCACATTATCATTTTCACTAAGATTTGCAGAAAGGAACTACAGGTACTGCATTACCAAGTCCGCACTTTCATTGTACCTGCAAACCATCAGTGACATGATCATGAGTCCCAAGTATTATTATGCTGTGAACGTGGGTTGCTCCTCTGAGCACAAGACAACTGGGGTGGGCACAAAACGCTTGAATGATATGCTTCAACTGCACATGATTCAGTGCACAAGAGAAAAGCAGTAGAGAGATGAAACACAATTGTCAAAAACAGATGAGACTGAAAGCACACCTTTTAGGATCTTTCCAGAGCATTCCATACACAACCTTCCTCAGTCTGCCTGTAGATAATTTCCGAATACCCCACTTGTTGTACATTTGATAGCGCTCTCGCCTACTGGCATGTGTGGCAATGCTGGTGTATATGATATCCCTTTGTTGTTTAACAAGCTCCTTCAGCATCTCTCGATTTTCCAATCTTTCTAGCAGTCTCTCAATACTCTGAATTTCCCAAGCAATTGTGGGTGGACCATGAAGTGGTGGCACATCATATGCCAATCTTACCTATCACACAAATTGTGTTTATGTTCAGTACCAAAATAAGCAGAGTAGTTTTCAAGGGTGACGTGCAAGAATTTCCTCACTGTAAGAGCAGAGATTCCAGATACTTCACATGGCCGTAGCATATTGCATAGTCAGAAATATTACCTCATGACTGAGGAGGTTAGGGTCTGCGATCAGCTGCTTATATTTTAGTGACCTTGTCAAAAGATCCACAGACTGCTCATCCCATAGCTTACAAAGATCATGCAGGGATGGCAAACAGTGGCCTGATGTGCCTCTTAGGCCACAAGCCCATGTGCAAGATGAAGATGCAGCTCGACGTAAAGTGGTCTCATCTTGACTCCGGGGTGTCATGGGCAAGGGACCAGAAAAACTCTCCGACAAGGGGCACTGCTTATTGATATGCTTCTCCAATGTGTCAAAATTAGTTTGTACCCATATAGCTGTCTTCTGACCACAGTCAGGTGAGTCAGCAACATCACTTTTATCTGGCTTGCACAGTGGTGGATCTTCACAAGTGAAAAGTGACCGCTGATAACTTCCCTCAGTGGGTGTTCTCTGGAGCAAAATTTGCAGAGCATACAAGTGTTAGTGCAACAGCCTAATCTCTGCAAGTGCAGGTACTTGCGAAACAAAGCCCTATTCGTTCCAAGTCTAGTGGACATTGCACCAGGGAGGTTCAATAAGGAAATGTCCTCTATAAATCTGTGCATTGACATATTCACTGAACTCCACTAAGTCTATACTTGTCCTGTAATGGAGTCTGCTCTCAAGTTGACCCGCATTCTCTCTTACAGCAGCCATTGCAAATGAAAAATACAAACTCGCTCACTCAGATGAAAAAGACTTCACCTTCTCAAGTGTTTCAAGTAAGTAATCAGTGGTAGCTGATTGGACATTTGCAGTTGATACAGTGCTTTCACTATCAGAATCACACCCAGTCATGCAGGAATCATGAGATGGTGTGACTTGACTCTGCAGGAAATATTTTCTGGAAACTGACATAGATTGTGCACTGGAAATCTCCTGTCCATACACCGCACCGGAAGAGCTTGCTTTTGATGTTTCAACTGAGTATTGAAAATCTGGTGAAGAGGGACTCGGACACACATTTCCTGACATGCTCCTGTTATCATCAACCACACTGCATGATGAGGGAATATCTTCTTTTGACATGCAAGGAGTTTGTTCATCATCTGGTACAGTCTCTGCAGATGATATTCTCTCATGCGAGGAATTTTGTGGTTCCTCTTCTCCATCAATGCAATAGGTGCAGTCAGGTTTAGAATCAATTATGGCATCAAATTGGTCAGATTGCAGACAGACCAGTGACTTTGACAGGATCAACGGAGGGTCCTCTATATATGTATCAGGCATCTGCTGCCAGCGACTCAAAGATGAAACCAGTGCTGTGCCTGCTTGGATATCAGCTACCAAATCACGTGAGCCCCCATTGTGTTCACCTGTAGTCTGAACTTTTCTCCCATAGGCAGTGTCAAGTTCTCCCTGTATTGCTGCTGCCCCCTGATAACTGGGACCCCATGGTTTGTTGGGTGTCCATGGGGATGAATCTGAACTTGCTTCCGAAAATGGTAAAAAACCACCTGAGATCCCATCAAAAGGAGACTGGAGGGTTGATTGTAAGCATCCAGTACTTTGGTTACCATCTCTTAGAGGCCATGGACAATCTTTCAACATGTTCATGCCTGCATCACTTTGAAAAAGATTATTTCTCTGGAACAGCTCACAGTCTGACTGTACAGCAGGTGGACCTGATTGTGACATAGGTAGACTAGGTTCTGTAATACTACATCTGGCATTGTCAGCTGACACTTGCTGTTCAGATTCTTGTGCACTAGTCATGTGCCCCACTTTGGAGGAGGTATTTAACATGTCTCCAGCACATCCTGCACTCTCTTGAAGCCCATCTCCATTTCCAACAGGAAAATCAAGCTTCCTTGCAGAGTTGGCAGAGATTACTTTACTCTGGACTCCGGCTTTAAAACATGAACCTGGGTCAAGAGTCCCTGTCAGTGAAGGTGCACTGGCTTGGAAGTTTGAGGTACCTGATGAAGATACTGCATTTGCCCCTGTGCCTAACAACTTTGCTAGCTCCTCTAGAAGTTCCTCCTCCATAGCAGGGGAGAGAAGGGAGTCTGACCCTCTACAGTGAGTGACCAGTGGTGTTACTGCATGCACTCCAATGTTCAAGGAAGCTGAGGCATCATCAATCTGATGGTGTAGGTCTAAACTTGCAGATCTTTTTACTACGAGACCAGCAGACATTGGGGAGCATTCAAGGCTGCCTGTAGCATCTAGCGAATTCTTCAAATTGTGAGAGGAACCTTGAATCCAACCACCATCTGCTGGCATGCTTTTCATCTCTGTGGAGTCCCACCAGCTGCTAGGAATATCAACCCGACCAAGATCTTGAAACCACCTTCCAGACTGTGGCAGATTATCATCAAGTTTGACCTCAACAGGAACTCTAATCTTCCAAGAAGGGTATGACTTGTAGCTTCCAGCAGGTGTGGAAATCCAATCTCTTGTAGGCGAAAGGGGCCAATCTTCTAAATAGCTCTGTTTCAAAGTAAGTGATGGCAATCTCTTTACTCTCTCAGTTGGAGCATTACACAAATCTGCAGAACTGGGTTCACTTTCAACTGTAGATGGAACTTTTCTGCCATTCTCCACAACTGTCTGGTTCCAGACCCAAAAAGGCGATGAAAGAGCAGTTGGGCTCTTGACCTCCAGTCCTTCATCAGGCTCCTGGGGAAAGCTGAAGGAAACTGAATTTGCAAGAGAGAATGCACTGTTGATGTTTGTGACAGCTGGTGCATTGTCTACACCAGTAGTACAGAGTAAGTCCATGCCATTATCATTGCTTGTATTTCTATTTAGTGTGTTTGCTTCTGGAGAAACAAAGAAACTGGTTGCCAATTCAGTCAAAATCTGATCTTTCCACTTTTCTGAGATGTTGACATCATAAAGATAATCAACTGGTGAAATAGGCATTTCAAGGAAAGACTTCCCTGTGTCACCTGCAACACCTCAAATAGTCAGATATCTGAGCAGCAGTTCCCAATCTAATTACTGTGCAATGTAGAGCAATATGTGGTCCTGTTTTCAATCTCTCCTCTTAAATGCCAAATCAAAAGGATGGGAAGAATAACTACCTAGTAAAATCAGAAATTGTGGAGGTGAAATGCAAAACAAGAAAGACTCTACTCATCTCATTAAACAACTTAAAGGCACAAACTCTGCATACCTGATTTTTCTGGTAGTCTGCTACATTTAGTGGTCATCGAGTCAAGAGGCATATATGTTCTTTCAAGAGCATGGACTCCCAAGTACGATTCATCCAAACCTCCTTGTCCATTCTCACTACATATGTTTCTAGACAACAATACAGTTCCCTGGACCTTATGGCTCTGATATTTCCTCCACCACTTTTGGAGGAGTAATGCTACACTCCGAAGCCTTTGATAGTTCAATCGGGTTACATGCATACGCCAAAATGTCTGCACATGTATTTATGACAAAGGCCTGAACCAGATTAGCACCCTTTCACAGGATAATTGGCAGACATATCATATATGGAAGTTTTAGTTCTAACACCCAACAGAATGAGAATGCATTTTGGAATTTACTACCACAGAGACTTCAGATAAGCTTTGGATGCTTTTGACTAATCCTAAAGTCCTTGTTTCTCTGAGAAAAATCATGATTGAACTGCTCATGCAAATTGGAAAATTAACCTGGAGCCGTAGTGCAGCTTGGTGCAGTTTTGCTGATTGAGGAAAAGTCCAGTAGCCAAAGTGGAGCAGACTCTGCAGTGATGGACGTTTTGAGCTCACATCAGCTATCAGGCATCCGGTCTGTACTCTTTCCACTATCAAAGGTGACAATTTCGTGTTGTTGGAACATCTTGGAGAGATGCGAGGACTGACTGCCACATTATGGAGCCTCACTTTCACAGACCGTTGTGGTTTCCGTTTGCGATACAATTTTGAGGCTTGATAGGTTTTTGAAGGAATGGCTGGTTTATCTGATTCAACTGCTGCAAGCCCCCACTTCCTGTCCAGTTGGGTCATTTTCTTAACTACATCTGCAAACAATGCTTAGTTTGTCACTTCCAGCAATGCTGCAAACATCTTTCACCTGAAGAGAAGGTCGATATTTTAAACAAGAATGTAAGAGGCAGAACTCTTCTTTTAGGTGCATCATAGCTACTGATCACAGCAGGAAGCAAGTGGAAGCATACCAGCCTTGGAGCTGACTTTGACACCCAACAGTTTTTTTGAAGGCTGGAGGAGAGCTCCAATTTTAGCATTGATAGCATGAACTTCACTGGCTTCATGCTGATGCAAATGGTTTGATACTTTACTCCAGTTGTACACAGTCTTTGCCATTATGGGTCCTCCTGAGCATGGAGCATGCAATCAAAGAGAGTCAGTCTATTAGACCATATACATCTTGAAGGTGTAATCCAGAACAGAATGCATTCCATAGCTGTCAAATTGCAACCAGTTCAAGTACCATTATGTATCTTGGCGAGTGTCTCCCAGTCACCTTTGAGTACAGCATCTGGGCAGTATTTGAGCCAGCAGGCTATCACAGTATTTTCAGCATGCTCCAAATCCCTGTTTCAGCCCAACTCCATCATAAGTTTCGAGCTGCTTCATCATCCTGCTGTAGCAGCAGCAAAATTGCATCATAATCTCAGCATTTTCAAAATCGAAGGACAGCATCCCCTACCATGCAAAGTCAAAGAGGAATCTCAGAGGAAAAGATCTGTTTCGCAAAAAACCCAAATACCCAAAAACCCTGCAGCTCGTTGTGTACAATTCCCTGCAGCATTGGTGTCTCCTACCTATTGAAATCCTCTCCATGGCCAGAAAACCATGCTTTAAGACATGATCTCCCTGTGCTCTCTATGAGCTTTGAGGAATTGGAGGAGTCAAGCATCATCATCTACTGTCAGAATTGTTACTGGCGCATATATTGCTGGAGAACGTACAATAGGACTTCTCGGGTCAACCCAGCCACATATCATTTTTTGTGGGGGAGATTCATCATATAAGGGGTAGGGAGGCTGCACCGTATCAATGCCAGCATGTATCAATTCCTTTTTCCAGACAACATGGCCCTGCCTACAGCTACGAATCACACCTTGAGGAAACCATTTTGGGCCGTTGCAATAGTTGTGCCGCATCGCCGGGCATGGCTGCAGATGCATGTGAAATTGACCCTCCACGGCCTGCTGCAAAGCACCTGCGAAAAAACATCGGTCTCGCTTTCACTTGTCACAGCCAGAAGTCACGATGACTAGTTTCATTCCTGCGATATCGTCTGGAATCCAGAAACACCAGAAGAAGGAAAATAGTGATGATGATCGCAAAATAAAACTGCGAAGACCAGACTCTTACAATGCGCAGTCGCAGCAGCAGGAACCTGACTCTGCAACCAGATGTCCACCTGATTCTGCAACAGATTGCTCCCCTCGGACGACGACTAACGGTCTGCAGACAGCGCGTCAAAAATGATCGACGTCCGGCATAAACGATGCAAAAATTGCTTTCGCGAAGGTCGTTGAGCCACTCGCAAAACACGCCTGTCGAAGCTGGTGGAATGGAACAAATGCAGAGACGAAACTAAAAGAAAAAAACACAAAGAGAAACTGAAGCCGATACTGAAGAGGCATTGCGACAAACGCTCGCTCGCCAGTTGGTGGTAGGATTAGGTGCATAGAATCACGAAGAGAACTCTAAGAACAAACGCGTGAGAGTGAATACATTCCGCATTGCATTACATCTCACGGTCGCTTGCGATCAATACTACTGTGGCAGGTGCAGTAGCAAATTACAACACAGAAGAAACCGAGCAAAACAGAAGAAACTCGACATGAAAACATCACCAAACAACGGCAGGAAAAAAAAACAGCAACAGAAGCACAGAGCGTGGAGAGTATATCACAAAAGCAAAACATTCAGTTAGTTTATAACAAGCGCTTAGTGTCCAACATACATGAAGCAGAGAAAGCAACCGATTCCAGCTTCAAAAAAATTCTCTGAAACAACAACAACAACAACAACGAAAGAGACAACAACAGAGACGAAAGAGTGACAGAAATGCAACAAAGAAGAAGGCATCAGAAGAGCGGCGAAACGCGTGCGCACGCACAAAGAGCGCAGAACAGAGCAGAGCAGAGCAGGTCTCGCTCGCCGCTCGCTGGCTGCTGCCACCAAACACGCAAAGAAAACCCGAACAACGAAGGGGGGAAGAAAACAAGAGAAGCGACACATTCCAACTTCCAAGTGAGCATTACAAACATCTAACTTGACATTATGGTACTAGAATGACGTTATAGATTGGGAAACGCACGTCATCATCAGACGTAATAGCAGCTAGGTTATGCATTATGAACATGGTAGGTACCTACTAGTCATATCTAAACACAAGAACCTAGACTTATTAGGTACGTTTACGGTACCTAATAACACCTACCTAAATACAAACAAAAAATCAGGGTCTACAAAAAAGAAAAACAAAAATTCAAAATAAGTAAAAGAAATTATTTAAATACTTACCCAGTCGCATTTTATTTTTATTTTTTGAGGGCAAATCTCTGGTGATGACGGAAAGAAAAACACCAATGACTTTTTTTTTTGGAAAAAAAAACACAAGTGCGAAATTATTTGATTGGGAGGGGGGAAAAAAAAATTCTAAGAGATGTGTGTTTTGGAGTGCACTGATTGGCCTAGAAGGTCAAAATTTCGGGGTAAGTAAGTTAATTTACTGCTGATTAGTTTGGGTTTTTTCTTTCTTTTTCTTTTTTTAAGGGATAAATGGGGATCCCAACCCCACCCCAAAAAAAAAAAAAAAAAAAACAAGAAAACAA
>Ga0116227_10016880_pt1 | contig 10348 bp, 8 predicted proteins | sample S1TSphgellanicum_FD_89693 | JGI IMG/M metagenome (GOLD analysis project Ga0116227, IMG submission 89693) | Host-associated microbial communities from peat moss isolated from Minnesota, USA - S1T2_Fb - Sphagnum magellanicum MG | ecosystem: Host-associated > Plants > Peat moss > Unclassified...
CGATCAGACCGATCTCCTCGCAGAGCGGAACGAACACGTCGGGGCCGACGGCGCCGAGCTTCGGATCGCTCCAGCGCAGCAAGGCTTCGACCCCGAGTGGCCGACCTTCGCGATCGACGAGCGGCTGATAGTGGAGCGCGAACTCATCGCACTCGAAGCCGCGTCGGAGCGCGTGCTCGAGCTCGAGCCGATCGACGGCGCGCCCGTGCGTCACGGCCGAGTAGAAACGGAAGGTACCGTACCCGCGTTCTTTCGCGCGATAGAGCGCCGCTTCGGCGCTGCGAATCAGTTCGTCAGGCGTCCCTCCGTCGTCCGGAAATACCGCGATTCCAACGCTTGCCGACGAGTAGAGCTCGCGCTCGCCGACGGTCACCGGCTTCGCGAACGCATCGACGACGCGTTCGGCGATTCGCGCGGCCTCGCCGATCGACGTGAGATCGCTGAGCACCGCGATGAATTCGTCGCCGCCGGATCGTGCCACGGTGTCGGTCTCTCGCACCGCATCGACGAGACGCGGCGTGACGACGCGCAAGAACGCGTTGCCGACGTCGTGGCCGAGCGTGTCGTTGATCGATTTAAAGCGATCGAGATCGACGTAGAGCACGGCGACGGTCGATCCGGAATGGTTCGCTTGCAGCACGGCTTGCTGGAGCCGATCGGCGAGCAGCTTTCGATTCGGGAGCCCCGTCAGCTCGTCGTAGTTGACGCGATAGGCGAGGCGCTCCTCAGCCCGTTTGCGCTGCGTGACGTCCTGAACCGTGCCGATGGCGAGGATCGTCCGTCGACCCGAATAGACGAAATGCCCGCGATGCTGCACCCAGCGCTCGATCCCGTCGTCCCCCACGAGCCGAGTATCCACGGCGAACGCGCGGCGCTCGTCGCGCGCGAATTCCATCGCCGCCTCGAGCGCGAGCCGATCGTGCTCGTGAACGTATTCGAGCAAAAGCCCCGGGCCGGGTCGGGACGAGCGATCGGTGCGGGCGCAGATTTCGTAGAGCTGGTCCGACCACTCGTAGGCGCCCGTGATGTAGTCGTGATGCCAGGTGCCGAGGTGTGCGGCTGCCTCGGCAAGCGCGAGCGTTTCGCCCGCGTACGCGTTAGGTCTCGCCCCCGCTATCGGCCCTTCCCGCGACATAGCACGCCTTTATCATAACGCCGCATCCAGGAGCTCCACCGGATGGGCGGCCATCACCTTACGACCTGTGTCGGCAAGTATGGACTGGATTTGTAGCGTGCAGCCGGGATTTGCGCTCGCGAGCACATCGGGCCGCGTCGAAGCCACGTTGCTGGCCTTGCGGGCCCCGATTTCCGCGGCCGACTCCGGTTCAAGGAGATTGTAAACCCCGGCGCTGCCGCAGCATTGATCGCCCTCGGGGATTTCGAGAAGTTCGAGGCCCGGAATGCTCGCGAGCAGATCGCGCGGCGCCTGGCGGATGCGCTGTGCGTGCGCGAGATGGCACGCATCGTGGTACGCAACACGTAGCGGCAAGGGGCGCCGCTCGGCCACGAGGCCGACCTCGGCGAGAAATTCGCTTACGTCCTTTACTTTCGCCGCGAAACGTTCGGCGCGCTCGCCTTCGAGCAATTCGGAATACTGTTTCAGCGTCGAACCGCAACCCGCCGCGTTGATGATCACGGCGTCGATTCCGTCGAGGTCGCCGAACCGATCGAGCAACGACGCGGCGAAACCGCGCGCTTCGTCATCGCGACCGACGTGAAGCGAGAGCGCACCGCAGCAACCCTGATCCGCCGGAACGAGGACGTCGTACCCCTCGGCGGAGAGCACGCGGATCGTCGCGGCGTTGACGTTCGGGAAAAACACGCGTTGCACGCAGCCGGCGACGACGACGACGGTACCGCGCTTCGTTCCGCGCGCGGGCGTGAACGGCGGCAGCGTCGCGCGCAGATCGGAGAGCGAAATCGGCGGCGCGATCTTCGCCATCGCCGCGATCCGAGCCGGTAAGAGCCCGAGGATGCCGCTCGCACGCACGAGCGACTGAAGCCCGCTCTTCGCATAAAAATAAAGCGGCCACGCGAGCGCCTTGAGTCGCGCGGGATACGGGAAGAGCGCGAAAATCGCTTCGCGTAGCGCGCGATCCGCGGGTTCGCGCGGATGCGTCGCTTCGATTTTCGCGCGCGTCGACTCGATCAGCAGATCGTAGCGCACGCCGGAGGGGCACGCGGTCACGCAGCCCATGCAGCCGAGGCACTGATCGAAGTGAGCGACGACCGTGTCCGTCAACTCGATCGCGCCTTCGTGCAGGCCTTTCATCAGATCGATGCGTCCGCGCGGCGAATCCGCTTCGGCTCCCCACGAACGATACGTCGGACAGGCGGGCAAACAGAAACCGCAGTGCACGCAGTCCGAGATCAGTTCGGTTTCGGTTCGATGGTCGACCACGCGTTACAGTCCTCCGAGAAAGCGCCCGGGGTTGAGCCGGCGCGCGGGGTCGAAGCGCTCTTTGAGGCGCTGCATCAGGAAAAATGACGACGGCAGCGTGCCGTACGGATCGACGGCATCGGACAACGTACGATCGCGAACGTCGGTGACGACGAGGTTGCCGTGCAACCCCTCCGCGACGCTTCGTGCGCCGATCAGCGCAGATCCGGCTGCCGCGACGTCGGCCGCATAACCGGAGAGAAACGCGACGCCGAGTGCCGGGTACACGATCGTCTTCGCGTCGCGAAGCGCGCGCGCGAGCGGCGCGAGTGCGTCGCGTTCGAGCGCGACGACGTCGGCCGGCGGAACCGCAACGCGCACGCGCACGTCGCCATGTGTCCGCGTCTCCTCGTCGAGCTCGTTCGGACGCTCGATCTCCGCGATCCGTTCCGCGGCGAGACCGCGATCGCGGGCGAGCGCTTCGAAGCGAACCGCCTGTTCTTCCGCGCCGCTATCGAAGCCCTCGAACAGCGCATATGCATCGTACGACGCGCGCGCCTCGTTGCGGACGGCAACGAATGCGGCCGGCTCGAGTTTGCGCGCGAAGAGCTCGCGCGAGAGCGTGGCAAGCATCGGACCGTCGCACGCTGCGACGCGCAGCACGCGCGTCGCTTCCGGCGTGGGATGCAAGCGGAACGTCGCGGTCGCGATCATGCCGAGCGAGCCGAGCGACCCGACCGCCAACTTCGGGAGATCGAAGCCCGCGACGTTCTTCACGACCTTACCACCCCCGCGCACGCGTTCGCCGTCGGCGCGCACGAGCGACACGCCGACGATGAGGTCGCGCAAGGTCCCGAAGCGCATCCGTCGCGGCCCGAACGCGTTCGTGGCGACGAGGCCTCCGACGGTTGCGAGTTCGGGATACGGCGCATCGAGCGCCAAGCGCTGCCCGTGCGGGGCGAGTGCCCGCTGCAATTCGGCGAGCGTGATCCCGCATTCGACTTCCACGACCATGTCGGCCGGCGCGTATTCCACGACGCGATTCAGTTGCGACGTCTTCACGAGCACGTCCACGCGACTCGGCGCGTAGCCGAGCCCGAGCTCCGTTCCGCCGCCGAGGAACGCCACCGATTCGTCGCGCTCCGCAGCGTCGGCCACGATGCGTGCCGCCTCGCCGAGATCCGTCGGTGAGACGATTCGCTTCGCGAGCGTGCCGCGAACGGACGTTCCGCCCACGCGAACGTCGCGCATATCCACCGACATCGCTACCCGCGGCCCACGCCGGCGGCTTCGACGGCGTGCGGCGCGTACGTTCCGGGAACGTCGCCGCACAGACGCGGCGTCGGGAAGACCTTACCCGGGTTGAACGCGCGTTCGGGATCGAACGCGCAGCGCACGAAATTCATCGTTTCGAGATCGGCGTCCGTAAAGAGCTCGCCCATGTAGACGGCCTTGTCGACGCCCACGCCGTGCTCGCCCGTGATCGATCCACCGTAGCGGATGCAGATGCGCAGGATTTCACCCGCGACGGTCTCCGCGCGATGCTCTTCACCCGGTACGCGCGCGTCGTAGAGCACGAGCGGATGCAGATTCCCGTCGCCCGCGTGAAAGACGTTCGCGACGCGCAACCCTTCACGACTCGCGGCCGCCGCGATCTCGCGCAACACCTTGCTGATTTCCGAACGCGGGATCACGCCGTCTTGCACGTAGTAGTTCGGCCCCACGCGACCCATTGCAGCGAACGCGCCTTTGCGACCCTTCCACATCAGCGCGCGCTCGGCGTCGTTCTTCGGCGTCCGCACTTCGATGGCGCCGGTGCGCGTCGCGATCTCGACGGCGGCGTTCGCCGTGTGATCGACCTCCGCGCGCGTGCCGTCGACGTCCATGAGAATCGACGCGCCGACGTCGAGCGGCCAATCCACGCCCGTCGATTTCACGATCGCTTCCATCGCGAGCGCGTCCATCATCTCGACGGCGGCCGGAACGATACCGGCGGCGACGATCTCGGACACGCACGCGCCCGCTTCGTCGGTCGATGGGAACGTCGCGAAGAACGTCCGCGTGGCTTCGGGGACGCGCAGGATGCGCACGACCGCCTCCGTGACGATGCCGACGAGCCCTTCGCTGCCGACGACCGCCGCGATCAGATCGTAGCCGAGCGGATCGACCGCAGCTTCACCGACGCGCACGATCTCGCCATCGGCGAGCACGATCGTGGCCTCGACGACGTGATTGACGGTAAAGCCGTACTTGAGGCAGTGCGCGCCGCCGGAATTCTCGGCGATATTGCCGCCGATCGAGCACACGCTCTGCGAACTCGGATCGGGCGCGTAATAATAGCCGTCGGCGGCGATCGCGCGCGAGACGTCGAGGTTGATCACGCCGGGCTGCACGCGCACGCGTCGGTTTTCGAGATCGACGGCGAGGATTCGCGTCATGCGCGAGAGGACGACGAGCAAGCAGCCATCGACCGGAAGCGCGCCGCCCGAAAGCCCCGTTCCCGAACCGCGCGGCACGATCGGCAGACCGTGCGTTTTCGCCACGCGACAAAGTGCGGACACTTCTTCCGTCGTCTCCGGCAAAACGACGGCTAACGGTCGTACCCGCACGCCCGCAAGGCCGTCGCATTCGTACGTGCGCAATTCGGCCGGATCGACGATCGTGCGCTTGGGACCGACGATCGCGGAAAGTTCGCCAAATACGTCGACTGCTAGCATCATACGGACCCTTCGTTAGACGACGCCGAAGCGCCCGCGGGCTCGGAGCACCGCCTTAGTCGGTGCTCCAATCGAGCAGTGCCTCACGTTCGGAGGGCTCGAACTCGATGCGCGCTTTGATCGCTTCGAGGTACTTGCGCTTGCCGGCGCGGTTGCCCTTACCGATCATCACGACGCCCGCGAGCCGCTTCTCCGCGAAGAACAGCGCGCGGTAGTGCTTCTTCTCGCGATCGATCTTGCGGCGCGTTTCGAGGTCGCTACGGTATTCCGGCGAGATGCCGAACTGCGTGATCGTCTGGCCCGTGAAGAGCTTCGATGAGTATTCCGGTACGTCGTGATACCGCTCGTCGCCACCGGCCATGTTGATCGCCACGACCTTGCCGTGCGCGCCCGCGTTATTCCACGTGCCCATGCGGTAATTCATATCGGCAATGGGATCGTAGAACTCGGCGATATCGCCCGCGGCGAACACGCCCTTGACGGCGGTCTCGAGGCGATCGTCGCACACGATGCCAGTCTTCACCTGGATCGGCGTGCCGTCCACGATCTCCGTGTTCATCGTGAGGCCGAGCCCGACGCCGACGCAGTCGGTCGCGATCTCCTTGCCGCTCTTCGTGATCGCCTTCGTCACGCTGCCGTTCGAGCGCACGAGCGCCGCGAGCTCCTCCTCGTAGTGCACGTGCACGTTATCCTCGCGCGCGGCCTCGTCGATCATCTCGCCCGCGATCTCGTCGAGCATGCGGCGCAGGAAGCGCGAGCCGCGCACGAGCCAGTGCGTCTCGACGCCGCGCGACGCGAACGCCTCCGCGAGCTCGTAGGCGATGAACGACCCGCCGACGGCGATCGCGCGCTTCGCGGTCTCCAACTGCTCGGAGATCGCGAGCGTGTCGTCCATATACTGGAAATTGAACACGTTGTGCGCGCCATCGGCGCCGGGTGCGTCGCAGCGATTGGGGCGCCCGCCGGTGGCGATCAGCAGCGCGTCGTACGGATAGCCCTTGCCGCCCGCGTAGATCACCTTCTCGGCGGTATCGATGCGGTCGACCTTCGTGCTCAGGTGGAGCTCGATCGCGTGCTTCTCGTGCCACGCGAGATCGCGAATGATGACCTTCGCCTGCGTGACCTGCTTGCGGAGGAGCGGCGGAAGCGCGATGCGGTTGTACAGCGTGTACGGCTCGTCCGTGAACATGACGATCGATGCGGACGCGTCCTGCTTACGAAGTTGTTCGGCCGCCGTGGTGCCGGCATATCCATTTCCGACGATCGCATAGCGTCGCTGGTCCCTACTGTGCATGGTCCCTTTTCTCTGCCCCTCGGTGGGTGACTTCACGCGGTTATGGAAATACTATTGAAGGATGGAAGTGTGCCTGGTGCAACTACTGGGGTCGTTCATTACGACGACGAGTACGTACGCTTTGGCGCGGCTCGAATATGCCATGCGCCATCCGGAATCGGCTTCGCCGCCGCTGATCGATCGCTTGTCGGACGCCTCGGAGGGCACGCTCCGCACGGAATGGGAGCGCGTCGAGCGCCAACTCGAGTCCGCGCGGCGCTACGTCAAAGAGCACGACGACTCCCGCGGCAAGCGCGCCGTCTACGACACGACGTTCGCATGGCTCCAGAGGACCACGCGGGAACTCGAGCAGTACGCCCGGGCGGTGCGCTGGGTGATGACGGTCGACGAGGGTCGATAGGGATTGCAGGCGATTCCTTTAAAATCGGGGCGGCGAGGGCCCCCGATCCCCCGAGCCCGCACTCGCGGGCTCAGAAGAGAGCGATAGTATGAATTTCAACGATGCGATGGAACGGGCGCTCGCGCAGGCGCGCGAAATGCAGCGTCAGGTGGCGGCAGCCGCCACGACCGCGGCCGAACAGATGAAGCCGCAGATCGAGCAGTCGCTCGAGAGCGCGCGCGAGCTCCAAAAGACGCTCGCAAAACACGCGGCCGAGTCGAGCGAGATCGCCGCCGAGCAGACGAAATCGGCGATGACGCACCTCAACGACTTCATGCGTATGGGTGGCGAGGCGATGCGCGAATCGGTCGAACAGACGCGCGACGTGACGCTCAAGATGGTCGACGAGTCGCGGAAGGTCGTCGAGAGCATGGTCGCCGCGGCGAGCCACAAGTCCGACTAGCGGACGTTCGCGCTTACAGCGCGGCGGCGAGCGCCATCCGGCCTTCGCTGAGTCCGAGGTCGAACGCGCGGTCCATCGCGACCTGATCGTTGAATTTCATCGCGCCGATCCGTAGCGGAACGCTCGGGCCGATCACGCGAAGTTCGACGAGCCGCTTTCCCGGCGCGTCGCCGCGCATCACGGCGAGATTGATGCTGCGCGCGAGCTTGAGATCGAGTTCGAGCATTCGCTGATCCGCGATGTCCTGACACGCGAATACCACGTCGCCCGCGTGACGCACGTTGTGATCGCGGTAGCGAAGCGTATCGTGTTGCATGAACACGACGGTCGCGCGCGTGGCGCCGGCATCGATCGCCTGGCGTAGCGGCGTATTGTTCGCGACGCAACCGTCGGAGAACACGGCCGACGCATTCGGCCCCGTCTCGATCGTCACGGGCGGAAACGCGCCGGGGATCGCCGCGGACGCGCGCACCGCATCGACGTAGTTCGCGTTCGTGATCGGGTATGCGTTCGGCTCGCTCTCCGCGAATCGTCGCGCCGCCGCATCGTCGTCCGGAAACCGGTAGAACGCGGCGCCGCGCCCGTGCGTGATGTCGGTCGCGCCGATGACGAACGGCACGCGGATGCGCGTGGCATCGAGGCGCTCCTCGAGGATCGCGAGCACGGGATTCCAATCGAGGAGGCCCGTGATGCGGCCGAACGTCGGGATACGCGTTCGCGAGAGCCGCGAGAGCGCGGGGACGATGCGCCCCTTGCGGACGTCGGATCCGATCTTCCGCCACGCGTCGAGACGTTCGTCGAGCCGGATCACGCGACGGGACGCGATCTCGCGCCAGATGTCGCGGAGCGACGCGGTGTCGCCCTGCGCCACGATCGAGCCGTTGAGCGCTCCGATCGACGTCCCGCACACGATGTCGAAGCGTTCCTCATCCGCAAGCGCCGTCACGACGCCCGCCTCGAACGCGCCGCGCGCGCCGCCGCCGCTCAGAACGAGCGCGTTCACGTCGCGGCGTCCAAAACGCGCAGACGCCGTGAGAGCGTGCGCATCACCTCGATCGCGAAGTACGGCGTGTTTTCGACGAGATACAGAAAGCGGCGGCGATCGATCGGAACGATCTGCGCGGGCGTTCGCGCGATCGCCGTTCCACTCCGCGGCGACGCATCGACGAGCGCCATCTCACCGAAGACCGAACCCGGCCCCGCAACTTCGAGCACGACGTGCGGCAAACGCAACTCGATCTCGCCTTCGACCACGACGTACATGAAATCGGCGGCTTCGCCTTGACGGAACACCGTCGCGCCCGCCTCGACGAGTTCGAGTTTCGGATCGTGTTTGAAGACCTCGATGCTCGGCACTCGGACTTAGTCCGGCAGCGCCTTAGGTCGCACCTACCGTAACGGTCCGCTCCGATTCCGGCGCTTCGGCGACGAGCACGGGGACGGAGATGCGCAGCACTTCCGAGAGCGATTGCGGCCACTGCGCGAGCAGATGCCGTGCGCGCTCCGAGTTCGTCGCCGCCGCGTAGCGCTCGAGAATATCGTGAAGGGCCGCTGCGTCGGGATCGTTCTCGGAAATCGCCGTCGGCCGGCAATCGGTCGGTCCGAACGCGAGGCCGTGCGCCGCCGGATCCACCACGCCGCCGGGCGCGAGATAGAGGACGCCGCCACTCATGCCGCTTGCGAGATTGACGCCGACGGCTCCGAGAATCACGGCGGTTCCGCGCGTCATATACTCGCACGCGTGGTCGCCCGCGCCCTCGACGACGAGTTCGCCGCCGCTGTTGCGCACGCCGAACCGTTCGCCAGCACTTCCGCGCACGTAGCCTTCGCCGCCGCGCGCGCCGTAGAAGCACGCGTTGCCGGCCACGGGCTCGTTGCGTTCCCCGAAGCCGCGCACGACGATCCGGCCGCCTTCCATGCTCTTGCCGACGTAGTCGTTCGCATCGCCGTCGAGATCGAGCGTGATGCCGTGGGTGAGGAACGCGCCGAAGCTCTGCCCCGCGGTGCCGTGATAGCGCACGACGAGGTCGCCCGTCTCCTCGTGACCGTTTCGGCGCTGAACGAATTCGTGCGCGAGGCGCGCGCCGACCGCGCGATCCGCGGGCGAGATCGGGAGTTCCGGCGTCGTGTGCCAGGGCTTGCGCTGCGCGTTCCACGGCCGGGGCACGAGGTCGTCGAGATGCGTCGGTTCCATGATCGGCCGGCGCGGATTTTCCGGTCGCTCCGGCAAGCGCAAGATCTCCGAGAGATCGACGTCGCGCAAACGATCGTCGTCGCGCACGCGTCGCCGCAAGAGATCGCTGCGACCGCGCAGCTCGTCGAGCGAACGCGCGCCGAGCGCGGCGAGGCGGCGGCGCACGTCGTTCGCCACGAACTCGAGATAGGCGATCGCTTCGTCGTCGGTGCCGGCGAATTTCTTGCGCAGCACGGGATCCTGCGTCGCGATGCCGACGGGGCACGTGTTCTTGTGACACTGGCGCGCGTAGATACAGCCGAGCGCGACGAGCAGCGCACTTCCGAAGCCGTACTCGTCCGCGCCGAGCAGCGTGGCGACGATCACGTCGCGACCGCTCTTGAAGCCGCCGTCGACGCGCAACCGCACGCGCGAACGCAACCCGTTTGCGAGGAGCGCGTGGTGCGTCTCGACGAGCCCGATCTCCCACGGTAAGCCCGCGTGTTTGATCGACGAAAGCGGCGAGGCACCCGTGCCGCCGTCGTGGCCGCTGATGTGGATCGCGTCGGCATCCGCTTTCGCGACGCCGCTCGCGACGTACCCGATGCCGGATTGCGCGACGAGCTTCACCGCGATGCGCGCGTGCGGCGCGGCGCGGCGGAGATCGTAGATCAGTTGCGCGAGATCTTCGATCGAATAGATGTCGTGATGCGGCGGCGGCGAGATCAGCGAACGCCCGGGCTGCGCGCCGCGCAACATCGCGATTTCGTCCGTGACCTTGTGCGCCGGAATCTGACCGCCCTCGCCGGGCTTCGAGCCCTGCGCCATCTTGATCTCGACTTCATCCGCGCTCGCGAGATACGTGACGCCGAGACCGAAACGGCCCGATGCGACCTGCTTGATCTTGCTGCGGCCGTGGTCGACGGCGCGATCGTAACGCTC
>Ga0116227_10016881_pt1 | contig 10347 bp, 5 predicted proteins | sample S1TSphgellanicum_FD_89693 | JGI IMG/M metagenome (GOLD analysis project Ga0116227, IMG submission 89693) | Host-associated microbial communities from peat moss isolated from Minnesota, USA - S1T2_Fb - Sphagnum magellanicum MG | ecosystem: Host-associated > Plants > Peat moss > Unclassified...
CTCTTTGGTAACAACCAATTATGATAAAATTCTTGTTTGAAGACCCATTAGAAACACCTTCACACCTACAAAATGGTAATTTCTTGTTGCTCCTCATTTTACACAAGTGTAAAAATTATGGAAACCTAGAATACTTTTGTGGGAGAGCCAACTATTATCCCCAGATAACCCAATCCAATCCTTTTCGTAACAACACCTATTACGTGTTCTTAGTAGGTCCCCCCACATTCCCTCAAGTTTGATGATGACTTGTGCATATGTCATTTCCTCTTATGGTAAAAGGTTGAACCTCTCCCTAGTCTTTGATGGAAATACAAACCTACCTTTAATTGTTGAACCAAATGGCAGCAATTGAGTCCCACCCTTGCATACAAAATTTGGGTACTCATTTCTTGGAAAAACCTTTTTCACAAGGATGGACCAAAATGTTCCACTATAAGCTTAATGCCAATATTTCCTTTAGAATTCTTGGATTATGCATTTGGACTCCTTTCACCATCTTGGCCCAAGTTCTCCTTACCCTATTCCAAATCAAGGAACTAGGGGCTTCCTTGTGATCCTTTGCAAACACCATGCAAGGTTGGGTGGCCATTTGTAATGCTTGTGTAGATTATACCCTTTTAAATAATGCTTAAATAAACATTGCAAGTTGGAATCTCTTGGTTCAAAAGCATGTAACACCCATTTCACAAGGAAAAAATTTGTGGTTTCCACAAGGTCAATTAGTCCCAACCCTCTTGACCTCTTCTTTTCACACCACTGATCCCAAGCCATTCAACAACAGTAATTATGGGTTAATCTAGCCCATAAGAAATTCTTCGACATTCAAATAATTTTGTGGATCCCCTTTTTGGTCCTTACCCAAACACTAACAAAATGTCATAAAGGCCCAAATAGTAACAAAATACCATAAAGTAAATAGGAGGATACCATTCACCACTACTTGTCTCCAAGCTAAAGAAAGCTTGGTTGAAGACCAATATTTGAGCTTTTTTTCAATCCTTTTCAACAAAAAGTTGTCTACTTTTGCGGAGGTCAAGTAGAGCCCAAAGGGATTTAACCCAAAAAAATTATGTTTTATACCTTAGTACCAAGGTTGGTTAGGCACAAATTAATTACCTTTTAGAATTGTCAATAATTTTGAAAGATAGTTGCATGCCATCTTAGAAATATGAATGAAATTCTCAAACACACTAACTTCATTATTTAATATAATGTCCATTTTTAAATGGTTATTATTTTTATTATTAAACATAACTAGCAAAAAGCTTTAACTATCAAATACATGACTGCCCAACTAGGCTCCAATTTATGTACTACACGCAAGGTGCCAAAATCACCCAATGTTCATTCTTTCAAATTTTTCACCTTCATTAACAAACCACAAGTTGCTTCCGGACGTTAATAACGGGTAGAATTTGGTTGTGACTAAAGGCCAGCATTCACTAAATGTAAAAAGTGGGGAGAACGAAAAAAAAGGAAACAAGAAACACAAAAGAAGTGATGACAACAAAAGAAAAAAAACAATCAGCGAACGAGCTAGTAACCCCACCAAACAAAATTATTTCCATTGTTTATTTTCTCAAATTTGTGAAGAATCCTCTCTTGTAGGTCGGTAATAACAATTGAAGGCCAATTTTCTTTAGTGGTCAATAGAAAGTTCTAGTTAGGAGTGAAAAACAGTGCAATCTTCTCTCTTGAGAACTCATGGACAACTTCACATATTTGTGTTAGAAAAAATAGGGTTAGGGTTTCGAACATGTTAGAGACATGGGAAAAAAAACCCATAAAATGGATTATGTTTTCCCTTACATACCACTCTATCTAGATAACCAATCCACTAAAAGGCTAAATTAAGGAGGTTTTTTATTTCTTTTGTATTTGATTTACAACATAGATGGATTGTGGGACCCAAGCCATTTGGGATGGCAATTGGGAACACCTCGTATTAAAAGGTCCTTAAAAGATGAATGAAGGCCATTGTAACACTAATTACATACCGTGTCTAATCACCTGGCCATCCAACCAATTACCAATAATGTCATGGTGCATCCTATGAGCATGTAAAAGCATAACACACTTTCCATTATAAAGGAAGGTATCATTTGAAACTTTGTTGTACATAGTTTCTGAAGTAGATCAAGATCCTTGTGAAAAGGGTATCTAGTCCATTACAATCACTTTTTAAGAAACTTTTGTGTTTTATTCTTCTGTGCTTGGTTTTGTAGATTTAATATTACTTTGTGGTAATAGGCAATTTTTACAAAGTTGGGGCCTATGTTCTTAGTGGGCCTCCTTCATGAGCACCAAGCATCCCATGTCCCTTAATTCATCCTGTGTCATTGAACCTCATAGCTCCCATCGCCCATTTGTTTTACCATGCACCACCACAAACCTATTTTTCACCCCATCTCCAATGCAAACCATGAACCACCCATTAGATCCCCTTCTCATTTTAACAAACCACACACCAACTACTAGTTCCTTTTATCGGCCCAACTTTTCATGTGAATGTGGGGCCCCAACCTTACACTTCCCCAAACCCCTTTGATTTTGCACAAGTAAGACCTTCCCCCCCTTCCATTCTATCATCCCCTACAATTGCCCATAATCAGACCACACAACCCACCACTATCTCCTCAACACATTTATAACCTCCACCTAAAAACTTTCACCCCACCTATGGGTGCCAATTCACTAGTTGAAGGTTAATTCATCATTAACATTCATTTTAGGCATCTAATTCATGTAATCCAAACCCTTATAACCATCTCAACTCAATACCTTCCCTTGCTCCCACCCCACCTACATCAACTTGGATTTGGATTTTGTCATTAGATGTCCTTAGGTCCTTTCATTTAGGCTTTCATCATCTTCATTTGTACAATTGCATCCCTATCGCCCTACAATGTGATGTACAAATGGCATTTTATTTTCCATTGGATAAGCTAACACATGATGCCTATGATGTTGCAACTTGGCACTTGTTCTTCTTGTTACCCCAATGGTGGACATCTCATTTTGCCCTCTCGTGGAAATGCAACATGGCATAGGGAATGAAAATTCAACTTAAGTTCTTTTTAGCATGTGATTAAGAATACTTGCAAAAAGAGTTTTTTTTGCATGCCTAAGTTATCACAACCCTAACATTGGGTTCATAACTAAGAGTAAAGTCCAAGGGCCCATGAGGGGAAAAGTGTGTTTAGGTGTGAAACACACTTTCACAAATGAGGGAGAGTGTAACGGATGAAGCCCAATAACTCCCAAATGCACTCTCACTTTGGGAATTGCATTCATGCGAGAGTCGCAAATGTTTAGAGCCTTGGTTGGAATGGCAAATAAGCACCAAATGCGGCCCCCAAGATACCATTAGAAAGTTCTTGAAGTGTAAATGCTTAAAACGGCCTCGCATTGTTCATTTAAACTTGATTTGCATGAGTTTTAATCAAAAGAAGGGGTGAGAGTCAAACTAGGAATTTGATTCCCGACCACAAATCCATTAAAAGTAGGGGTCAAATAAGGTCCAATTGGAGCGTGTTATACACCTTGGAAAAATATTTTCAAGGGCTATAAGACATTGTCCTCACACTTTCAAAATAGGCTTGATTTGAAAAGACATAAGCGTCCAAAGTTTTGGGACAACAAAAATCCTGGTTTTGGGACTCACATTTGGGAATCCCAAGGAAAAGTGATATTTGAATGTAGTTCCCGCAAAGAGGCATAGAATATACTATAAGGAGGGGAATGGTGCCTCCTCCCAAAGGTTGTAGGTTGTGTGAAGCTTGTGCTTAAGGTTATCCCTAGTAAGTTCGTCATACCACTTCTATTCAACTTGCACTAACTGCGTTTTTTTCTTGGTTGTGTAGGTTTATATCATCTTGAATTCTCACTTGTGAATTAATCCTAGTCCCATCCTAGAGCTCCAACACACCCTCCTACCCCCAAAGTGATGCAAGTTAAGGAGTGTGCCCCAACTCTCTTCTTCTTCCATTGTTTTGCTTCGGGACCCACCTTTGGGTCTTTTGAGGATTTGGGGGTGCATCATAAACTTTAGTGGCAAGTTTGAGCTTAATGCCTATTCCCCTACATGATCCTCTAATTTAGAAATGCGTTTTGCATAGTTTAGTTCTTAGACGTGTAAGGGAATACTTTCAAACAACTCACGCCTCAACACCATGGTCCCTTTCACCCATTTCCTCCGACACCACCTTAACCTTCACCACATATATATCCTAAATCAAATGGTTATTTCCCATTTTTCTTAAAAAATTACGAGCAAAACCATGACCTCAAACTTTCTTCTAATTCATTTAAATTAACATTTCAACGCATGTCGCATTTATCAACAAATGGTTTTTTTAGGATGGTTTTTGAACACTTTTGGGACTATTTTCACCCAAAATTCAATGAGTGGATTCCTTTAGTTATTTCAAGTTTGTTCTCATATTATATAGGGTCACATTCCACCTTGAATTGCACAAGTCCTTGGAATGGCTCGCTTTTTAGCCATGACCAAACTTTTAGGTGGAATTCATCCCATTATAATGGGGAAACATTATATCAATTCACAAGCTTTGTTTTATGCCTTCATTTTCATGATGCTTTTGCAACACATTTCTCCTTACATTAATTAAAATATGCATCTAAAGGCGTTTATGAACATTAGAAGAAATCTTCAAATTTATGACTAAATTTATGATTTGTATTCTACTCATAAAAGACTAAATGACTAACATCCCTAAAGTCATTCCAAACGAGTTGTTGAAAACAATAATCATTTGGGACACGATGTGGCACCAATGTGTCAACGATGTGGCACATTTCATTTATTAGTCATAGAGGACATATGTGAAATCATTAGTCATAGTTTAATCATTATGTAATTATTATTATTATTACAAATTATAATAATTAATATTATAATAATTTTAAAAATAAGATATATTTTTATTTCCTCTATTTATTTAAATTGATGATAAAATAATAATGTAAAAATAAATTATATTTTTACCACGTCTTACATTTTTATTTTATTTTAAAATTATAATATTAAGAAAATTATAATATTATTTTTTATTAATAAAATCTATTTCAATGTGTAATAATTAATTAACATATATTAATTTTTATAAAATGCATGATATATCAAGTATATTCAAGAAAAAAATAATTAAATTTTTTATATTACTTATATGTATAATATTAGTTGAAATCAGTTCCTTACATGTTATTTTTTACGTGTGAATTTATAATGATAGTCATTTTTTAATCATTGTTAAATAATTTTATGATCACATTATGTATGTAATGACACATCATTTTGTCCATGTTATTTGTATAGTCATTCTTTAATTATATTTGAAATGATTTTATCCTAATTACATTTTCATATGATATTTTTGACATTCACATCATTTTGTCATCAATCGTGGATGCCATATGGATGAAAATTTATAATGAAAAAATGACATCACTTTTTTTGTTACCACATCATCGTATACTAATCAAATGCACTTCTAATATATGACTACAACCTTTTTACACATAGGATTTGAAGTAATATCCTATTACTATAATCAATTACTAATCGTTTAAAACATTTGGTCATTAATTTATTGGTTGCAAAAGATAATATTTCTTTTAATGGAAGTGGTAATCTATGACATCAAATGCACCTTGGACCTTCATCTCAACTGGTTTATTCTTTAATTGGATGTGGCCAATGTTTTCAATTATGTGTAGAGAAGGATCACATTTCAAGAACTTTGTGCAACAAATGGAAACATCATATAATTCGTCCCTTTTGTTCGTGCATTCTATGCATTTTAGTCTCCCATGTTTTATAGTCACCATAATCGTGAAAGCGATGTCACAATCATCTCATTTACCATGGGAACCGACGCACCCCCAGGCTCCTTAATGGATTCAAATGTGAATTCGGATTAAAGATAGGGGAAAAACAAGGGGTCGGGGCACACTCCCTGGCTCATAGCATTTTAAGGGGTAGAGGGGCGTGCTAGAGCTCTGGGATGGGACTAGGAAGAATGACAAGCACTTAATCACTCACTCGGATCTACACAAACTAAACAACAAGTTAGTTAGTGCATAGTTGAAGCACTTTTGGCGCTAGGACAAACCATGAGCAAACTCGAACTCACAAGATTCACCACGGCCCGGACTTGGGGGAAACCACCACCTTCCCCCTTATAGTATATTCTGTGCTTCTCCACGAAGCCCACATCCAAATGGCTTTTTGTCCCAAGATTCCCAAGTGGGAGTCTCGAAATTACTAAAGTCAGGACTTTCGCGACTTTAGATCGCCATAACCTTGTGTGCAAACCTTCGATCACAATGAGGTCTATAGCAAAGTTATAGCCCTCATCAAGAGCTTCTCAACGGTATGTGGCACGCCACCTAAACACAAGGAAATTAGGTCGATTCTTGACTTTCTTTTGGCCATAACTTGTGTTTCAGATGCCCAAATGGGTGATGCAAGCCCATTTTAGGCATCTACATTTCAATAAATTTCCAATGATATAAAAAACTCTTCGAGCCATTGGGTTTTGACCCTTGCAATCATTCTTTAAACATTCGGGATTCCATCAAGACTCCAACTCCCAACATGGGAGTTCATTTGGGAGTGTGAGGGTTCTTTCCCTCACACTTTTTTGCACTCCCGGGGCATGAGAATGTGACTCTCGGACTTAGTCTTGGCCCACACCCTTGCACACCTTTTGCCTTGGTTGTGAGCCCAAGGTTAGGGTCACGACAAGAACCCAACAAAATGATTCCTTAGGAGGGGCATTATTTGTTTTAGCTCACTTTAAAGATTTACATTTTATAATCAATTATTTTCCTTCTTGTTTATTCCCATCCATTGTAAATGACATTCACATCATAGGGTCACTTTCAATTATATCATTTATATATGAACATTTATAGACCGAATTTAGTGCAATAAATAAATTTTTTATCCAACTTTAAAAATGTGTAACATGGTCACATTTTGGCTTGTCACTTAACTTTTTCAACACCTTGTCCCATTTTATCACCCCATCAAAAGGTATTAAACTCTTTGGGGTTCCATTTGACATCTCATCATTCACATCTCATCAAACATGCCATGCTAGAAGATGTTCGACATGTGGACCTTTTCCCTAGAATAGGTGATGTTCAGGTAGACTTTGGAATTCTAATTCATTGTTTTATGTAACAACCATCATATTTTTTATGATGCACGCTTCTTTCCTCGACCTTCATAAAGTCCTTTATTTATTTTGATTCCTCCTTCCTTCAAATGTTTGGGTGCCTCTTTGGTCTAGGATATTTTGATAACCCAAAAATACCCTTACCCATAAACAAACCTTTCTCCTAATAACTTTTGGTAGCATCAGATTCATATTAATAAACATCATCGCCCTAGTAGCCTATTTAGGGAATTGGGCCTTTGTAACTTCAATTATAGTTGTTAGGTTTATGATTTATCAACATCTTTTCCTTTTTGAAGCCTTAGCATGAATTGGCAACAACACCTTCCTTTTTTAACAACACTTTAAAGCAACATGTGATCTTTTATCACCCTTAGCCCACACATGTTTTTCTTCGTTTGAACAACTCATCGGACAACAAATGGTTCAATTTCAAAATTCCATTTCAGAACGTTTATAACTCAACCCATTTTTTTAAGCTTTTGATTATCTTCCCCAATTTTTTTCACAACGTTTCAAGCATGACTTGGATTACCCCATCCCTCAATTGGAAGTATCCTTTAATGTGTGTGCATATATCCCATCGACCCGATGGGTATCCAGCTCTTACATTGCGTTCATATCAATGAGTGCACAAGAACCCTTGATGCAATTTACAACACCTTTAATGTCATTACACAAGACGTTGTTGGCTTCCATGTGGGATACAAATAGTTGCATCCACTTCCTTCAACCAATTGTGGGAATTTTCGACAAATGTTTAGATTTTATTTTTTTAAATGGCAATTTTTTAAAGAAACAAAAATTTTGCAACAAAAAATATTTTCCAAAAAATGGAACAATTTTGCCAACCAAAAAATCATGAAGTAAGGAAGTCATTTTGTTCTTTTTTCAATAATAATACACATAATTAATTCACAACAATTCATTTTTTTCATAAGAAACTTCAATTCAAAAAGAACTGGAACACAATTTTATTCTATAATTTTCACAATACACATTTTCATCAAATGGAAAAACAAATTTGAAAGAAATACACACGCACACGCACACACACACACACATATATATGAGAGAAGTGTAGTTACATTTATAACCTGAATCACCACTAGCTCTAACATGTTTCACAAGATGATTCACAATTTTCACATGAAAATATTAGCTGATCTTATTTTACCTGATTTATATACCTAACTTTCACCTTCCTCAAAACACTTTACTTGCATCTCAATAAGGGTAAATATGAAATATATATCAACCAAATAAAACAAATGTCAAATATATAAAAATTAATTATCGTATAAAGTATTTGTTTACCCTTTCATATATACTCATAGATATATATCAGTAATAGATTTATTGACCTTACATTAGTTTCATCCCCACCCACTTGTAAGCAGGTGCCAGCTCCTAACGATTAAAATGTCAATAGCCCTGTGGACAAAATTTCATTATTAGGAGTTCAAAGTTGTGGCGTAGCATAGCCATTTGCTTCATCATTTTTCTTTTCCAATAACACATGGTGTGTCGCCAAAAAGAAAAGGGGAATATTTTCTGCATTGTGTAAACCCCCATTGCTAGGCATACATAGACTAATACATATTGCTAAAGCTTTTACTGAAATTGAAAGATTCTGCTTCAAGTATTACTTTTTCTTCAAAATTTTTACAAACACCTAAGTTTTATTATTTTAATTCTATGGATCACAAGGGATCATTCTCTCATCTCAATTTCCTCTCTAAGAGTCAACATGTTGTTTCATGGGAGATGGCAGCTCATACCCAACAATAGAATCCAAAGAGAGATTAACTCAACTACTTCAACATGGTTCCTCTTGGAGACTAGACAGAAATTCAAGGTAGGATCAGTGAGTATAATCCATTTTACTCCCTAGTATTCCCTTGGTCCCAAAACCCTCGGATCTCCCACAATGTAGCAGGTACTTTTGACATTCTCATCATCTCCCTTGTGTTGGTCTTTTAAAACATGAAAGACCTCTAGACCTCTTCCTAACACTCTTGGCACAGTGGAAGTTCAAAATGTCAAGATTCTTGTGAGTCTACAATCTAAATCAGATTCTATCCCTAGCTAATTACCATCACACAATCCAAATCGACTACACATTTGCTAGTCAATCTAAAAGTCCAGGGACTTAGCTTCCTTTCTTCCCAAACATTCCTGCCTCCTTGCACTCTTCAGCCTACATGATATATATTTATCCAAATCTTGTCCCTTCGCTCCTTCGCACCTTCGCAATCTTCCTGCCAATCCCCTTGCAAAACTGTGATTCCACAACTCATGAAAAGTCTTCATTGAGCAGTTGAGATTATGCTCCATCACAAAAACCAACTCACCAAGATCTCTTCGCAATAACCTGCAAAACAACAAAACAAACCAAAAACAAAAAAAAATCAGAAAATAAATTTTTCAACACCATTGAATCTCCACGTCACTAGCAGCTCAACCACTGAGCTGAATTAGGGTTTGTAGCCTTCATCCACAGAACACACCTGACACTGTTTTTAGGTTACAGTTGCATGGACTTTAGAGAAAAAAGATGTCCAGAGTCCAGACCCTGCGCTCTTGCATGCTAAAACTTATTTCCTCCCTTGCATGTTTTCATAAAATATTAGAGTTATCTTTAAAGTCAGGGGATTAGTGGGCGAGAACGGCCAGTTTTGGCATAATAAGGCATCAAACGTGTAACTGGGAATGAAATTTTACAAAACGAATAACTGGAACCCAAACTAGTTTTTCCACCAATTTTGGTGGTAAACTGAGTTTCATCCCCTTTTTCCTGAGCGCTTTCACTATTGCAGATATATTTTCACTGCTCCTACCTGTACAACTCTTGAACATTGTGCATTAAATCAGCATTTCATATAGAGATTTAATAAAATTTCCTTACTTTGTGGATACCACTGAAAGAGGGGATAAGGGGTGAAATCAAAAGGGATATGGGGTCAAAAAGAGGGTGACTTTACAGATAACTTTATTAAGTGTAAGCATTTGGTTTTCTTTTTTTTTCTTTGCAGGAATCCCTAGAGACAACTAGATAGTTAATTTTTGGTACCACCCCCTCTTCCCGCCGCCCTGCCAACCCCCCCCCCCCCCCCACCCCCAACCACCACCACCCACC
>Ga0116227_10016883_pt1 | contig 10344 bp, 7 predicted proteins | sample S1TSphgellanicum_FD_89693 | JGI IMG/M metagenome (GOLD analysis project Ga0116227, IMG submission 89693) | Host-associated microbial communities from peat moss isolated from Minnesota, USA - S1T2_Fb - Sphagnum magellanicum MG | ecosystem: Host-associated > Plants > Peat moss > Unclassified...
AAAAAAATTATGTTTTATTTTTTTTGGGGTGTGGTTGTCCCCATTTTTTTTTTTTTTTTTTTTTTGAATTACCCTAAAACCAACGGGCTGGTTTATTTTATCTTTTTTTTTTTTTTTTTTTTCTGTTTTTAAAGATAATAAGCTCGTTTAGGGTATAAGGATTGATAACTTACCTGGATGAAAACATAGAAATATAGCAGGATCTCCCGCACCGCCTAACTCCCTAAGGATCTTCTGCTGGGGCAGATCCCTCAAAATACAAAGAGAAATAAAAAGAGAGGTTTTTTTACGTTTTTTGTCATAATGCTTTTTCGCTCCTGTTTTGCCTCAGTTTCTCCACTGAATTTCTGGCAAGTATTTCTCTGTCGGGTGAAGCCCTTGGTCAAGGGCAGTACCAAAATTGAGCCCGCACTTGTGCTATCACCTTGTGTGCCCTTATTTTGGTAATGCCCTCAACCTACTAGGGTTTTATGCTACACTAAAGAGAATGAAATGATCTTGTCTCTAGAAACAACACAAATTTTTGTACTTGAATATCATTTTGAATGGCAACAATAATCTAGATTTTAGAAATTGGTCATCTTGTTGTTGCCATGCACACAAAACTCGTGCCAAAGAATTGGAACCATGGCGACTCAGGGCGTCATCCATCACAAATTCAGTTAAGTGGTTTCCTAGTGATATTCTCTCCATGTCAATGCCATAAGCAAGAACCAAAGCTCACGAACGATGACAACATCATTACTTCAGCAATGAAGTAGGGGGGAGAGAGGCTGGAGAGGACATATGTATGACATAGGGTGGTAGTAATGCATCTTGTATGCATCAAAAGGTAGTGTGTCCTCCTGCATGTGTACGGAAAGCACAAAATAAATTTAAAAAAAAAAAAATTCTACAATGGAATAGTTACTTTGGTACCTTGGCAGCTTTGACACATGTCTGTTGAATAATTAATTAATTTTTGAAATTTTAATTTCAACAAATAAAATATTCTTGAACATTCAACATTTTTTCTTCATAAACTATTTTTATTTGAAATTTTTCGTGGCAAAATTTTCAACATTTCTGAAAACAATATAATTAGTGTGGGAGTTGCCGAGTTAGTAGGGTATTAGTTAGCACAAGGTTGGTTAGAAACTTTACCCAGCCATCTACCTAGTTGATTTGTGAGACAGCCAAGACAGACTTCATCAACTTGAGCAAGCTAAGTGGTGGTACCAAGGGTGATGGCTTGGTGGTATAACCCATTAATATATAATGAATTTTAAAAATAATTGATGGGTAAAAATGGACAAAATGGACTTTGATAGATAAGACTTTAGTCTTTTGCTTATTTGATCATTTGGCTTGCAAAATGGGTTTACAGACTAGTTAATATATAACGTTTTGGGACTTTTGACACCTGGAAAAGGTTTTGGGTTCAAACCCACTAGTGTGCAAGGGAAAGTCCTGCTGGCCATCCTCTGCCACTGAGCTTGACTTTTGGGGGCTGCCAATGGCTTGTCTGGTCGGGTCTCTTTGAGCTTTCCAAAAAAGAAAAGAAAATAAAAGCAATAGACCCACCATTGGTGTTAAAGAGAGGCACAATACAAGAAGGCCAAAGGATAAGAGAGACACCGGGAGACCAAAGGAATATGTTATGTGCACACCTCCAATGTACGCCTGAAAGAGGCCTTGAATGAGACTTTTTGGATGCACCTTTGGCCCCCATGGCCTGAAAATAATAATAATAATTATATATATATGAAACTAAATAAAAAAATAAAAAAAGTCCTCCACCGTGAAATTTTTTGATGCTTTTGGGTGGCTGGTCATGATCGCCAACAAGTTTATTGTTGCTCATTGGCCGGCCATCACGATTCATCCATGTGTTGCTTTCATTCCTAACTAAAGAATATAGAGCATAAAATTATAGTATTCATGGGTGGGGGAGGTGCGCAATGACATATGTAAAAATGAATGTAAGGTTATAACTAGTGATAGCACGCGGTTTCCAATGGAATTTCTGGAGTTGTTCTGATGTGGGCTTCACACTTTTGCACTCAAAAGCAAAGATTGTCATACATAATAAAGTTATCCTTAAAGTAATCCTTACTCTAACAAGCTTGACTTTGGTCCCTCATTGTATTCATTCCGGGAGGATCCTCGGACCTGGAAAACTAAGGATAAACTTCCAAAAGTGATCACCATAGTTTCTTTTTAAACTACACTATAAACTAGTTAGGTTATGGCTACAAAGATTAAGGAGCCTATGAAAACAAAGGGATTACAAACATGTTGGCCTTGCCAATAGATAAGATGTTTGTACCTTCACGTACTGTGTACACAGTCCAAACACCCCCAAAAAAAATTAAAAAATCCGTTCCAATCTAAACAGTCTAAACACTTTCACCAAAAAAATCCAGTTCACCAAAAGTTGGATCGAAGTCCCAGGCTGGGCCCAATAAAAGCTAACCAAAACCAACCTACCTCCTCACCTACCTATTTAAGATAGGTGTGTCTAAAAACTAGCTAGGGGTTTACCAAAGGGCTTACCCTAGGTTAAGGGATACATACGGATTCTGTAGGAGATTGCATAAGATCTACCCCAGGATTATAAAAAGAATTCCTAGGTTAATGGATATTTAAGGGTTGTTTAAAAAGCTATCTAAATAACCTAGGGGATTTACCTATGGCCTACCTAGATTATGGGCTATTTAAGATAAAGGCTAAATGCATTCACAATTAGAATACACAAAAGGATTGCCCCATCTTCAAAATCACATTGAATCTTAATTTTGATTTATTGTTGTGATTAATATAACTTACAAGTTATATAATTTTTATTGTTTTATGAGATAAGAATGTACATTTGAATTAATATAATAAAAAATCATAAATTTGATGATTTAAAGATGTCTTTAAATGTCTTTAAACATGGTTTAGGAACGATGTCTAGCTAAATAGCTTTATTTGAAAAAATCAACAATAATAACAATATTTATTCAATTATTTCATATTTAAACCACAACTAAAATAAAATAAAATGAAATAAAATATGTTTTACATGATGTCATAATTTTTTTGGTCTTATAACACATTAGATTTTGTGGAATAAATATCAGAATTTTGATTTTTTTCATAAAGAGGTTGTGTCAATAAAAACATGCATATTATTATTTTTAATAATTTGGTTATATTCCAAAAGTTTGAAAGAAAGTTAAATATGGATACAAAAAAAAGACATTATTTGATGCTTTTAATAAGATTTTGCCATTACAAATGAGAGATTGTCATTTTGAAAATGTTATAAAGTCTTGCATTTTTTCTTGGTTTATATTTTAACAAGACATTCAAAATTTGTTCAATTTTTTTTTATTAACCATTTTTTTCATTTATTGGTTGAAGAATTAAATACATTCACTCTTCATTGTTTAATATCTCAAAACATAATAACACAAAACAAGATTATGTCGTGGTTCTTATCGTGATAGGTCAACTATAAATGCACTTAACTATCAAAAGCATACATAAAACATTACATAAAGACCACTTAGGGTGTTAAATAAGGGCTACCTAGGTACTTACTTAGGTTAGGGGATACTTAATGATTGCTTAAGATATTACATAAGAATTACAAGTCAATCCTAAGTAGCCCTTAAAATAAGCCTAGGTATTCACTAACCTGAAAAATCCTTAACTAATTTCATAGGTAAGTTCTATTTAGCTCCTTACCTAACCTTTAGGTTTCCGATAACATAGGCAAGTTTCTAGGCATCTCCCTAGAGCCCCTTATGTAGGTTCAATTATGTAGCCCTCTTTTGTCTTATGAGTAAACCCTAGGTAACCCCCTAAATAACCTCTAAATATCCCCTACCTAAAAAATCTGTAACTAGCCCCACAAGTAAGTTCTATGTAACCTTTTAAATAACCTTTAAATATCTCATAACCTAGGTGTCTCCCTAGATAATTTTTAGGTAGCCCCCTACCTAACCTTTAGGTATCCCATAACCTAGGTATGTTCCTAGGTGTTTCCTTAAGTAGCACTTTAAGTACCAACCTTAGTTAAATAATCCTTAAGTATCCCATAGCTTAAGTATCTCCTTACGTGTTCCCTAGATAGCTGTCTAGCTAGTCCTTAGGTAGTCCTTTAAGTAGGCCTTATGTTCTCTCTTATGTAAGCTTTTGATAACACTTATGTAATCCCTTAAGTAGGTTCTATATAACCTTTTAAGTAGTCCTTAGATATCCCATAACTTAGGTCAGCTTTTAGATTTCTCCCTATTAATCCATAGGTAGGCTCTAAATAGCTCTTAGGTATCCCATAATCTAGGCGTCTCTTAAATAATTTATAGATAATGCTTACACAACTCCTTATGTAAGCTTTTGATAGCTGCTTACGGAAGTCTCTTTTTAAAATGTCCCCTTAAGAAATGTTTCATTACGTCACTAAGTAGGCTTTTTGTAATTCCCTAAGTCCACCTTTAGGTGTCTCATGACATAAGTAAACCCTCAGGTAAACACAAACACAAAGGATAAAGTTAAAAGAAGAAACTCAAGTCATCTTGAGGTGAGGAGGAAATGTATTCCTATTATTTCTCTTGCACGCCCTACACTGTTTGGACAGAGTGAAGCAGCACATACCAGTGCATCATCCACTGGATGCTTGTAGTGACTCAGTTGTTGATGAAACTAAACTGAGTTAATCAAGTTATGCGTAAAGTAATCCTGTCTTCACCCTGTCTTTGGGCCTCCTTTCACCCCCTATCCCCTCTTTCAGTGGTATCCCCAAAGGAAAGACATTTTATTAAATCTCAGTATGAAATGTTGAAACTCAGCATTTAATGCACAAGATTCGAGACTAATTATAGTAGTTGTACAGTTAAGGGCAGTGAAAATATATGCAGTAGCAGTGGAGGCGCGCTCAGGAATAAGGAAGGACAGGATGAAACTCAGTTTACCACCAAAATTGATGGTTTTCTGAGTTTCATCCCCCGTTGAATGCTGATGTACATTTTTGCAGGTTTTTTGTGAATCTCACTCACCCTGTGTATGACCAAACTCAGGGTTCCGGTGTTGTGTTTCTCTTACTTTACGGATAACTCTAATGTCTGGTTTCACTTTGGTAACCAAGAAGGTAGGAAGTATGTCCTATATGTACAGTGTTGGACGGGTATCATAGGCCCGGTTTTCACAAAGTATGGTACCCGCCGGAAACGGTTCCCACTAAAATTTCTAATTTTTTTACACCAGGTAAGGGCATCAACATTTTTATTAAAAAAATTAAACTGGTTCTCACAATGCCGATTCTCAAGAAATTGAGAACAATCCATTTTCCTTTGCAAGTTCTTACAAACTGGGTATTACTTTTATTTTAAAATTAGAAATTAATCTATTGATTTTAAAATGAAAACATTATAAGCAATGTTAGAAAAAAAAAATCTAAAATAATCATCAATTTATTTATTGAACTTTTACACTTCAATAACTTCATCCTTTTCAAATTCCCCTTCAAACTCTTCAAACTCCTCTTCTAAGTCCATATTCCTTTTAAGGAATTCTAATAAATTAAATTGAAATTTACATCTTATTTTAGGATCATTAGACTAATTTTTATTGATAAAAATCAACTTCTCTAATTTTTCTATTTGCAAACATCTCCTGAAATTGATAAGAATTCCAAGTAAAAGAAAGATCTTTTCTGTTTCTATTTGTGATCTAACAATCCGAAAAATCTATTAGGCTAAAAATCCAATTGTAGGTTACATTGCTTCATGTTTTTGCCACCATTGAAGAGGACATTTGATGTCCTTAACATCCAATTGATACCTCTTGAAAATTAAAAGCTCCCTTTTGACAAGTTTTTCTATTAGTTCGTTTGTGCTTGCAGTTTGTTCAAATATATCCAAATTGCAATCTTGATAAAAAATATTTTGGTCAACAGAATTCATCTCTGATCTCACCAAAGGTTGCAAATGCTCATGACATTTGACCAACATAGGATATTTCTTATCATATTCTTCAACAAGAGCAACACCTTCCTCCCTTCCAACAAATGAAGATACCATATGAAGGTTCTTATACCTAGGGTCTAGCATCAAATAAATTATACTATGGGCTTTCCTATCATAAACCTTTAAAAGTGGAAGGGAAAAATCCAACACATTGATCACCTCCCTTCTAATGTTAGAAGCCAATAAAGATAACTCATCATTAACAATTGAATCATCAACCATTAGGCTTTTAAATGAAAGTAGAATTTGATTTTCTTCCCTAAGTTTCAAACTCATGGAAATGGTAGAATGTAAAATATCACTACAAAGCCAATGTCCACATGACTAATTAAGAACATAGGCAAACGTAATTGGGGAAAAATAATCAACAACAATTTGAGAAATCTACCATGTTAGAAGTGGAAGCATTCAACTAGTGATTTTCACAATAGTTTGTTTGCTATAAATGAGCATAATGGGAGATCAAAATTGTGAAGCTTTTTGAAACATAATGATTTTATTAGCAAACTTGCAAAAAAAAAAAAAACTTTATTAATTATCCTATCAAATTTTAAACCACAAAACTCTAAAGAATTGAAACAATATTGAGTTTGAAAAAACTAGCTTGTTTTGACTAGAGTGTTTAATTCTAGTTTCAACACAAGCTTTATTCCATTCATAGCTACTTTTCTTAAACTTCTTAGGCCAAGTGATGCATTTTTGCAAATCCACTTGGGCAAACTTGATAGAAACATATTTCAAATTTTTTCAAAGTTTTTCTTCTATAGTGCAATATTGACATGCTTTTGAAAACACGTGTCCAAAACAAGTACCTTGAAAGCTCTCTTTTAACCTAAAAGATTCATAATTTACAATAGACTTCAATGCATCAATCATTGCATTGAGATTAGATCTTTCATCTTTGACATAAGTAATAATTTTTTTCCTTAAATTATACTCGTCCAACAATTTTGTCAAGCTTTTGGCCAAGGCTTGCCCTATTGTTTTTATTGCTTCAAATAAACCAATAGTCATATGTTTGGGCTACCAATCATTATTTAGAAAATTAATCACCAATGTGAACACATCATAAGCTCCTTCAGACATCCAAAGGTCGAAACTAGCTATTGCGGAATGACATTTTGCTAATGTGGGAAAAACATATAATTCATTTGTCTTTTCCACTAACCTTGGTAATATGTCTTGTGAAAATTGCCTTATGGAAGGGAAGTTTAAATTTGGACAAAGACGAAGAATTAAATGTTTGAGTCACATACTCTTGATAAACTGGATAGGTAAATTGTTTTTGACAATTAATAGACCAAGGTCTTTTAAAAATTCTTTTTGTGACACATCCTCTTTTATGAAGGTATTTTTGATAGAAAAAAAATTTAGAGATTGACCTTCCAAATGGATTTGCTCTTTTCTTTTATGGCCATCTTTCCTTAGTATTTATTAATTGATTATTCACCTTTTTTTCAAAATGTAATAAAAAATGATCTACATCCACATGTTTTTAAAGAAAAGTTATTCCATTGGTTTTGTAATAAGGAATCGATCTTTTCCTCGCTTGAATTCTTGAATTTATTCCAATTGCTAGATTTTGATATTAAAATATACAACACATTTGTTTGTGTGTTTACCAAATCAACTTCTACATTGTCATTTACATAATAAAAAATCCAACATAAAGGAGTTTTACCATGTGGTTTCCAGATTTTTCTTTGATCGTGCAAATTTTTCAAGTTTTATTTCATTATTTTTTGATTGCCATTTTCTAGATTCCTACTTGTTTATGTTTGGACACTTGGATTTTCCTCATACCTATCTTCTAAAACTACATTGTTCATACATATTTCAATTGTTTCATTATTCCCACTTATCACATTCTCATTTGTAGAAGATTGTTCCATTGGTAGTTTTCACAAGATTATGTCCAAAGATAATGCAAAAAACAATTATTCTTCAACAACTATGCAAAAATTCTAATAATTTTTTTAATCAAAAGAAAGCAAAAAAAAAACATTTACAAGCAAATGGGTTTCAAAGTTTAAAAAAGACATTTATAAACAATGGGGTTTAAGGTTTAGAAAAATTATCAAGAAGTCATTCACTTTTCTCTCTCATTTCATCATGAAAAAATAAGTTTAGATTTAAAGGTTTTAGATTGAAATCAAAGGGTTGAATTTTAATCTCGCACACAAACAAACAAAACAACAACATATTAAAACTCACAAAATACATTAAAACAAAATTATTCAACTCAAAACAAAAATGACAAACAAAGACAAAACAAATAAACAAAATACAAAGTAAAGAGAAAAAAACTTAGTAAAAAAAAAATCTCTATTGTTCGATGAAGCTTGTTGGTGTTGCTCCAAGCTCCTCCACTTGCACAAGGGGGTGAGGAGGGAGCACTAATTAACAAGGTAGAATATCAAAGCACGACAACGAGCAACAAGGTAGTGAAGCAACAATGGGGGGGGGGAGGAGGTACTTGAAAAAGGTGAGCAGCAAGGCATGATGGCAGGGCAACAAGGTGCAATGGTAAGGTAGCAAGGCCCATCAACCAACAAGGTAGATCAACAATGCGCGATGGTAGGGTGGTAACGTGCAAGGGTAGAATAGTTACGTGTGATGGGATGGCAACAAGGCATAATGGCAGGGCAACGATGCGCAATGGCAAAGCAACATGTGATGGCAAGGCAACGACAATAGGGCAGCAAGGTGCGAGAGCAAGCAAGGTGCGAGAATAAGCAAGGTGTGAGAACAACAAGGCGTGGGAACAAGGTGCAAGAGTAGCAAGGCACGAGAACAACAAGGCAATGAAAAAAAAAAAAACATGACAATAAGGGGAGAAAAGAAACAACACCCTTTTATGCAAATTTTTAGGGTTTGCAGCAAGGAGCCATTGCAATGCGACAGCTCCAACCAAACCCTAAGTACTCATGGTAGCTAAACCCTGAGACTTGAACCCAGGTAAAGGGTTAGACCTTACCCGGTTCTCAGGTTTTGTTTTTTATTTTTAAAAATTCAATTCTCAAATCCGGTTCTCACTTTGTGCGAGTAACCGGTAGCCTGGTTTTCAGTCAGGGCATCGTGCAAGGTGATACCCTGAGGGGATCAAACCGGGATACCCAGGGGTGTTTGTGATACCCGCCGAACACTGGTCCTTATACTGAGAGAGATTAGTGAGAAAACAGGTGATATTAGGTGAGAAGATGGTTTCTACAGAGGTAAAAGGCCATTTTTATTACTTACCCAGTAACAACAATCTGCAAATGGGTTGTTAGTAAGTAAGTTAGGTAGGTAGTAAAAACTGGAAATGAGCTAACCACCGTGGTTAGCGAGGGAACTGGACTATGGTCAGCTAATGGGTTGCAGGTTCAGCAAGCAAAATTAATTAATTAATTATATTTTATTTAAATTGGAAGAAAAAATATTATATTTTATTTAAATTGGAAGAAAAAAGATTTGTCATGCTCTACACTATTGCTCAATATTTTAAGTCATTTTTGTATGTTAAATTTCCCTGGTTGGAACTGAGCCACTTGGAAGCTCAGAAACTTGAACATGTGCCATTTTCTCCTTATGTCTGCCGCCCACCATTTGTTGAGTATCCCCCATTTCCCATCTCTTGCTATTTTGCAATGGGTGTCAGCCTTTTTGGTGCAAAATTTCGCCAAAAGTAGAAATAATATTTAAAAATGATATTCTATCACAACATTATCTTTTTCTGATTTTTTTGCCAAAATTGGGGGGAGTTTTTTTTTTTTTTTTTTTGGGGGAAACAATTTCATCACATGATTTGGACTTTGCTTTGAGTTTGCTAGCAATTTTCTGACATGTTATAAAAATTTGTTGCCACTTAATGTTAAATCCTTCTAGGGATGCTAGTGAAGGATGCAACATTTGAAATTTGAAAAAAAAAAAAAAATTCAAATTAAAAAAAAATCATTAGGCAATGTGTGTTAAAAAGATGCATTGTAATATACCTTTTGCAACTTTTGCATATTCTTTTCAAATAATTAATTAAATTTGAAAACTTCATTTTGACAAATAAAATATTCTTGAAGATTCTATTATTTTCCTTTGCAAAATTAATTTATTTATAATTTTTGGGGGAAAATTTCAACATTCCTGAAAATAATATAAATAGTGTCAATGAGTTACCAAGGTAGTAGTAGTATGACATTATTTATTACACATTGAATTGTTAGTTCACTCAAGATAATTAAGAAAACAAACTCAGAACATCAACTCCAACAATCTAATTGGCTTGAAAAAAAAAAAAAAAAAAAAAAAAAAAACATAACAACAACCAAACCCACTTATTACATTTTTTTTTTTTTTTTTTTTTATTTAGAACATC
>Ga0116227_10016885_pt1 | contig 10343 bp, 11 predicted proteins | sample S1TSphgellanicum_FD_89693 | JGI IMG/M metagenome (GOLD analysis project Ga0116227, IMG submission 89693) | Host-associated microbial communities from peat moss isolated from Minnesota, USA - S1T2_Fb - Sphagnum magellanicum MG | ecosystem: Host-associated > Plants > Peat moss > Unclassified...
AAAAATCCAAAAAAAAAAATCCAAAAAAAAAAGATAAAAAAAGAAGCAAATACGTAGCCTTAGATTTTTCCGAAAAAACAAATTAAAAAAAAAAGATTAAAAAAGAAGCAAATATGTAGCAGAATTGGTCTCTGCGGCTCATTTCTAGGGGGTTGCAGAATCGGCATCGCAGAGACCGTTAACGGGTCGAAATGCCCTGTCACAGACGGACAGACGGACAGTTGTGTAGAAATCAAACGAGTTTCCCAAGGGTGCCAGTTCCAACCGAAAATGCTTTTCCCTATGGTCGGTTCCGCAACAGAAACATAAAAAATGATTATGCAACAGAACATCACGTCACAGACGGGAAGACCAAGTGAATTTATATATAAGATGTTTCTAATTAAACTAATGAAAGGTTTCAATACTTTGTTGAACTGGCCATGGGTTCAAATTTGGTAGCCTTGATTCAATTTTTAAGATTTTCAACATTTAGGATTGTTTTTTTTTTGAAAAATTCAGCAAAAGTGAAACTAATATAATTTGTGCCAAACCTGAAAATGTACTATGATATTTCACATAGAGGTTTAGATTTTTCATTCTCCTCAGAAAACTTAATATGTAATCATCTTTGAACACTTTAAGAATTTGGGTGACAAATTATGGACCAAAAAATCCATCTTCAACTCCTTCAATTTCAATAGGAATTGATTATTTTATCTACAATGTCAACACACTTGAATATTGTAGTTGTGAAGAAATTTGTCTCAATTAACCATAAAAATTTCATAGAAATAAATAAATAAATAATATATAACTATTGTGCTGAATTATTTTTTTGGACTAAAGCGAAGCAAGTGATAATACAAACAAACACTAAAAAAATCTTTATATGAAGCAACCACTTCATAAGCAACTAATACTCCACAATGACCATGAAACATATTTTCAACTATGAACTTACATTGCAACATTTATAATTGTAATGTGGTTGATCTTACAATGAATGAGTGAATGTATTTGTATATATAAATTTCATTTAACATTTAATGATACATATCCATTAAACAATCTTTTTGGTTTGTCATATTACGTTATTTTTGTGTGTATTCCCATCCAATTTAGAATTTATAAAATAATTTAAAAGAATAGGAAATAACATTACATGAGAAACATGAATCATGATTATGACAATTTATTATTATATATGTCCTCAAATTAATCAATTTCCCTATCTAATCATGGTTTTTAATTATTAATACATCAAGGTTTTTTCCAATGACAATTAACTAGACTTAAGAAATTTAATAAATTTTCAATCAAAACATGTGACACATAGGTGTATGTTTGTAATTAAAGATATTACTTTCAGATATTTGAAAGTTAATATAACTTATTTACATTTTGAAATTAAGACCTACAAAATTGATGTAATTAAAAAATTTAAAATTAATTTCATTACAAAATAAGAATTTCAAATTTCAAATTGAAAAATATTTGAATTTTGGATCCAAATATAAATATTGAGATTTTTTTTACATTTGAAATTTTTAAATGAAAATTTTAAATATAATTATTAATTTATAATTTATTTCCCAAATCAAAATTTAAAAAATTACATTTTAAATTTTTTGTGAATATTAAAATATAATTATTTAAAAACTTTGTATTGAATGTATAACCCAAAACATGATTTTAAAGCATTAATAATAATAATAATTTTATAATGCTTATTGAAAGACATTGTAAAATTTTGCATGTAGTTATGAAATAATAAAATTTAAGTTCATGATAAAATATTTATAGGATAATCTTCAAAACTTGAAATATACATGTTTACATTTATGCAATGACATAATATCACAAGTTGAAGTTGTGTTTGAATGGTGGACTTGGTTTGTGGCTATGGCTATGGAGATGAAGATTCAATTCCATTTTGTGACATTTTACATTAGTGACGTAAATGGATACATAGTTGAATGAAACAAATTGCATGGCAATTACTACTACATGGATGTGGTTTTTGACATTGCCAAACTTAGAAATAAAGAAATAACTACTTTTTTTATAAAAAATGTTAAAGGAGTAATTAATCATTGTAAATAGTTAGTTAGTTTATATTTACTTACCTAGTTATTGTTCTAGGAATTACTAACTAGTTTACATAGTTCTTATCACCATTTGATTTTGAATTAATCAAAGGACTATTTTTAAGATGATCATTTTTGGCAAGAAAAAAAAAGATTGATTCATTGTAAAACATTGAGTTTTGATGAAAGTATGGAACAAGAGTATTTTGTTTTATGGAAAAGCTTCAATTCCATAGTCATATTTGTTGTTTTGTTGTTTTTTTTCATACTTTCATAATTAGATTAAAGTTCTGAACCTAGATATAAGTAGATCTAAATGAGCATATTTAATTAACATTGTTTTCATGATATATTTTAGTCCAAATTTAGATTAGAATATAGGACAAAAAAATTATATTTACCAAAAACCCTCAACAATAAAGGCCTTACCATGATGAAGCTAAATCATTTTCCCTTTGCCAAATGTAAATCCATGTGTACATTCACATTTGTGACTACTTGAAACAATTCAATATGATAGACTACATGTCACACCCATAACAATCATGTGTCCAAAAGAACTCATTTGGCACAATTTTAACAACCATGGTCATTTTTGTTCATATGATTAAAAATTTAGTTGTAAACATAGTAATTTTTCTTCAAAATCCTACTAATGAAATTCATTCATTAGACATGTGTAACAAAAAAAATTGTTCCATTTAAAAACCATGAATGCTTGTAAATTTGCAAAAAAGGTATTAAATAATATGTTCATGAGTGTTAAAAAAGATTAAGTTAAATAATGATAATAATTGAATAAATTTACTTGAATTGCAAATATTCATTTTATTAGAATGTCCAAACTTATGTGCATTAACAATTTTATTCACTATTTAATAAGTCTCTTACACAAGGAAAGTAATTTTTTTCATAAATGATTCAATTACCATACCTTAACAATGTGTTTTCGAAAGTGCAAAATATATGTGTGAATTGATTCTATAATCACCATAGTTATTAAATGTGATTATATTGAAAGGAAGTAAACTTATGACAAGTTCAACTCTCCCTAGTTGAAAAATAATGACAAGGCAAGTTACACTTTTGCAATATTCAATAAAACTCCTTTTTACCATCATAAGTTCAATACACAAATATGGAAAAAAAAAACCTTGAAACATCAAAATAACTAATAACACATTCATAAATTAAAAAGTTTGAAAAGGTAAATATCATACATACAAAATAAAATATTGCAAAATAGGCAAACTTGTGAACTAGCCCCAATGTAAAACATAGAATCCACTATTTAATTGTTACCAATCATAAATGAAAGCACACTAGGCTGGGTAATTGAAAGTCTAGTCCAAGAATCCATATGCATGTATTTTGACTGTAGTGACATTAATCTCAAACAAAAACATTTAAATGATGTTGAAGTTAAGATTTCTTTTATTTCCAAGTTCATATCACCCTCACTTAAACCTCTTTAAAAATCTATTAAACATTGGTCTCTAAAACCAATATGATTTCAATGATTTGTGTGATTATTAGGTTTTATTCTAAGTCTTAAAACAAAGAGGGCACCTTTTTATTTGATTTTTCATTTAAGTGTTACGATGTTTCAATTTGGAGTGATCTAAAGTTGTAGGCATATTTTTCAATTCCACTGTAAGCAAAAAGTTCATAATCATAATTTTTGGATTATGACTAGATTTACCTTGCATTGCAAAGTTCACCTTTGATTGAATATTTATGTTTTTAGTATTTTGTGGCATTTTTGGTAAAATTTTCAAATGCATTTTAATTGTATAGGACGATACTTTGAGTAACCTAAAAGAACTACCACTTTGGTTTCCATAAAAGTCCATTGTAATGTGCTTTCACTCACGTGTAAAAAGAAAAAAAAAAATTGATAGTTTTTCTTGGTTAGGTTGGTGCACACCTTGGTTAAAAGTTCAAAATGAATAGATGTAAGTTGCTCATCCAAAACTACAACACAATATGTACAACTACACTTAATAGTCAAAACACTATGTATAATAATAAATAGATAGGGTGAAAAGTCACAATGGTATTTATGAAGCTATCAATTGAGATTTGTAACATGCTATACAATTTGGGGCAAGAATAAAAAAGGTTTAAGTTGTGGTAAAGAGTTGGAAAATAAACTATAGGCATATGAAAGTTGTGCACTTTCATGGCAATAGAAAATTGAGGTGAACAATTGAAGGGGGAAGGATATGAAAACACAAGCAACAATGAAAGCATACAAAATCAACAATTTGAAGGTAGTTGTGTGATGTGAAGTCTTTATATCAAACAAATGCTAAAAGACACAATGCATGATGTACAAGGAGAAAAAATGTTGAATAAACCTATAAGGTTGCAATTGCGTAAATAGTTTACTCAAAAGTCTTTTTGTATGCATTTTATTTACATGCATGATATTACAGCTCTACACAATTTGTTGCAGTTTAACGATGGATTGCATTTTTATAGTTGATGAATGCATAATGAACAATCATTGGGGTTAGTAATTAGATTAAAGAGCATGTGCTTATTTGTTGAAGGTGGGCATGTGCGTGAATGAAATTTTGGGGTTTTGCAAGGAGAAGAATCACACTTGAAAAACAAGAATTTATGAGATTATGAGATTTTGTGTAGAGGTTCTACTTTTTTGTTTATGGAAGGGAGGTTCATTCTTCCAAACATTTCCCTTTCGAACCCAATTCTACCCTTTACTTCCCATCTTACATATTTATTTTTAACCTAATTCCATAGATCAATTTTAAACTTGATTTTTGTGTGTTCATGACCTTGTATTCTCTCATTTGTGGAAGATGATAGATGCATGGCCTTGTTGATAAATGAAAATAATTGTATTGTTTCCAATTTTATATTTGGTTATATATATGTTATGCACATCAAAATTAGGGTTATGTTTGCATGTGAAAGAGGTTCCTACAAACATCCATGTTTGTTATCTTGTTTGCTTCAATTCATAGTTTTAAAATATGAATATGTTTTAAATTTTCTTATTGAGATTCCTTGTGCAATTATTTTTCTATGTTGAACATGAGTGTAGGAAACATATATACAATCATTTGCAACACATAAGTGATGTTATAATGACTTTTATTTAAATCGAAATTTTTTTGGAGGAATTTAGGTTTGAATTCTCAAAAAACCACATAATTATGTAGCCAAAGAAAATATAAGCTACACCTAAAACCATCCCCAAATGCTATTAATTTGGCCACCACTTTGTTGTGAGAACTTCAAAACAAAATTGGTTTTTCACATAAACATGGTAGTTATTTAGGTGATAGCTATCTAGCTAGTAGGTACCAAAGTAAGATGTAATAATTCTAGTATGTACTTAAGGTAATATGTAATAGCTAATAGCTCTCTAGGTAACAAATAATAGTTACTTATTTAATAGGTATTTTGATAAGTTTATCCACCTAGTTAAAGTGGGTGCCTACCAAGTAGGTACCAAGGTAGGACATAATAGCTTTAGTACATACCTAATATAGGTCTATTACCTAGTAGCAACCTAGGTAATAAGTAATAGGTACCTAAATAACTAGTAGCTAGTAAGTATTTTTCGAGAGGTAGTAGGAATTTAATAGGTAGCTTAGGTAAGCTATTACCTAGGTAGATTGGTCATGTAATTGCAATGTAGTTGTTATGTAATTGCAAAGTAGTTGTAATCATAATGTAATCACTGTAATTGCAAACATAATTAAACATATCATTACATGACTAGATTAGGACATAGTCATAAAATGTTTTAATGATGGACACATTTTCAACTTTGTGAGAAAAATGGTCACTTCAACCTAATATCATAGAGAGTTGTAAAATATGCTACAAGAGGGTGGTGCCTCTCCCCAGTGGAGGCCATGCGAGTTTAGTGTGAATATGTGAGTTGGAGGCAAGTTTGCAACTTTATGTTGGCTCTATTTGCACTAGTCACCTAAATTGTCTAGTTTGTGTTAGTGAATTAATTGAGAGGTGCTTGTCAAAGATTGTATGTCACTTCAACCTAATCCCATTTTGAAGCTCCCCACACCTCTTTTGTTCCAATGTGAGGATGTAGGGAATGTGCCACATGTTCTTCCTTTTTCTTGTTGCTATCACAATGGGGAATTACAATTTGTATCTTGAGATGAGCCGAAGGGCACATCACTTGGTTTGGGTGTTTTGATGCGTCCATAAATTCAACTTGGAAAACTTGTCCTATTTTATTTCAAAGCTCCCATATGATCTTCTTGTCATAGTGTGTGGAAGTAAGAAGTGCACCCAAAACTTATTAACCTTTTGCAACACATTGTATAAAAAGCTTAACTCAATACCTTGTGACAAATGTTTGGGGAAACACCATGTGGTATCATAATTTATGACCAATCTAGAAGTGGTTCAAACTCATAAAATATCTCACATCTTGTGCACACATAATGTGGCATCATAGTTTATGCCAGTCTAGAATTGGTTCAAACTTGTAAATGTCTCACATCTTGCACACAACTTCATCCCTTGAATTGCCACATCAAGGAATTAGGATGTTCCAACAAGATTTCATGGAACAAAAGTTTCTCAGATAACACCCCTTATTTGAGCATCTATAAAGATTAATGACATTCCCCATCCCCACCAAAAACATAAAAAAGTGAACTGGATAAAGTTTCTTCAACTTCACATTGCTAAGTGCTAGCAATGATAAAGAAATGATGAAAAAAACTAAGACAATTTTTGTGGGAATTAAGTTTAGGGTTTAGGGTTGTATGAAACTTGAATTGGATTCAAATCTAAATGCAATTAAGCTCAATTCAATTAATCTTTAATTGAACTGAAATCAATTCAAATTTAATTGAAGAGTATTGGCTTCAATTGAATTCAAACAAAATTTGATAACTCAAATACTGAAAGGCACACATTAACTTGCTTTTTCATTATTCATACAAATGGGTTGGTGAAAGGCAAGTAATCAAGCTTTGAATGTTTTTATAATTGTCCACCTGCCACCCATACTATATGACATGGAATTTAAATCTCATCACTCGAGCCAATCTTTATAATTGACCATCAAAAGTCCCCACCATTCATGCTTGTTAACAAGAGAATCCTACAGATAATCTGAAAACCTGAGAAGTGTCACCTCAGCGCACATCAAGGCAACAGGCTACTGAAAAAATGGAGATGGGACTGCAAGCAAATGCACCCTCATAATCTGATTTTGATGTGGCTGCAAAACAGTATAACATACAAGTGCATGAGACATCCAAATGCCCAACAAAATTATTTGCAGAGGCTTTAAAAATGGCAAGCTACTTCACTGGCATGAAGTTAGTCTGGTTACAGCAAAGCCAAAATTGGTAGCATAGTTTACTTAAGGAGTCTGTTCTACTCAATTTCCTTGCCAATGTAGGGCTTTGAAGCAAACTCCTCCTCTTCTTTTGGAGTATGGATGGTGACCATATCAGGAAGGGGTGTCATTGGCCCCTGCTTTCCCTTGGGATCCCAGTCAAGCATGATCTTGACCTTGATACCCAATACTCCCTGCAATTCCCCAAAAGACAATATGTCTGTTACAGGCTTCATTTCCACCAAGAAATTATAGAAAAGGACACATTGCAAGCAATATAAGCAGATGTTCTACCAGCAGCAGAGGAACAGGCACAGTAGCAGACAGTAGGATCTTACTAATAGAAGTAGAGAAGCACTCACCTGCCGCAAAAGAACATGCCTCACAGCACTGTCAATGTACTCATTCACAGGGCTGCCTGATGAAATCATGTAGCCATCCTTGAACTTCATTGACTTCGCACGTTGGGCCCGCAGCTTGCCACTCACAATAACCTGCCCAAAACAATCCATGAGACAGAGCTCTTACAGGTGCAGATTGCTGCAAAATGAGGAAAAGGTTTGAGCAACCGATGTGTTATGAAGCTTAACATGTACCAGTAAATTCACAGGGGGGATGAAGGTACTTGACTGCTTTCAAAGGAGCTATCCAATTTTTCCTCGTACACACTAGGAAACTGTGAAAAAGAAGAAAATGATCTTTGCTTTGGAACCTTTGCATGAGAACACAAGAAGGATGGAATCACATGATCCACAGCCTTTAATGTTGGTGGAAATTAAGTATAAAATCTCAATCATACCTCACAGCCCTTAGCACCACTCTCCATTATAAACCTGAGGACTCCATAGCACGCCCTGTACACATAACATTCCCAAGTTACTTAGTACAGAAAAGTTTGTTTAGCAATTTAAAACACTGTCTTCACAAAAGTAGTAGGCCTGACCTGCGGACAGCCAAACCCCCAAGCAGCTTGTATCTCAAAGACTCAGCCTGGGCAATGGCGCACAAACCCCTGTTGTTGACCTTTTCAGCATACAACTCGACAGTATTCTCAGGGAAGTTGAACCTTTTCTGCACCACTGAGGTCAATTCCCGAATCCTTCGTCCCTTCTCCCCTGCATTTCCCTCCATGGTATCAGATATGCATTAGTGGGATGCACAAACAAAGCTAGAGCTGAATACAAAACAGTAACATAGGGTTCCATAAGGTAGACTAATAAAGGAAGTTACCGAGCACATTTTGGGTGCGGGTGGCCCGAATGATGATCTCTGTGCGCATGGGAGTGACACGCACTTCAACACCAGAGTAACCATCTTCTGCAAGCTCTCTGGTGAGCAGTTCGTTTAACTCAGCAAAAAAAACGCCATCAGCCACAAACTGTCACAGAGAAGAAAAACACTCACCATGGATGGCTCAACATCAAAAGCTAACGAGAAACTGCAGGCATGAAAACTAACTGCCCTCCAATGGTCACACAAGCTGAACTTATACGTCCATACCCTAAACCCTAAATCTACAACTGCAACTCTGGACGCCCTCTTCGCTCCGCATTTTTCAAGATCATTCTCTTGAGTTCGATGACCTCTAGCTCAACCCGTACAAAATGTATTCTTAGAGACAGTGCAGCGGAGTTAGCTGCAACCACTCTTATATCAAGAACCAAAACTAGGGTTTTTCTGTGATACGTTCAAATCCTTACTGAGGTTCGGACGTCCAGAGACGCATCATAAAGCGATGCAAGAGTAGAACCAGCCATATCATGCAGCCAAAAAAGAAAAAGAAAAAAAACCAATTTGGGACAACAAAGAGGGAAAGAACCCTACCCTACTCCTTCCCCACCGATCTCAACGAAAGCATCACGAAACAAGGGTTCACAGTCATGAAACAAAGAGTCACAGCCAAAGGGGCAATTTTCACCTTTCTCTTCTTGCTCATCTGAGTCGCCATGTTTGCAACAGGCGGAGAAGAAGCTCTCGCCCACACCAAATGCTTGAGAAAGAAGAAGGATGGATCGCTTTGCAGGTCTACGCCTCGTCTCCGCAAGCGAGAACGAGAAACTGCAGAAGAAGAAACAGCAGACAGCCGCGGTGTGCTTTGAGAGCTCCCCTAGGCTACTCCTTCGACCTAATCTCAACGGCTGAGATTGAGTTCCTGAGCCTGATGGTGAAGATCAACGTCAGCGATTAGCTCTTGGACTCCTACACCCCTCCTCATATGGATTCGCATACATTGCATCAAAATGGGATTATGTACTCTGGAATGGTCAAGCTCCTGCCCATTATGGACTGCGTAACCTGCTTTTATCATGAATAGTCTAGGTGCAAGGTGCTAGGTGAGCTTGATGATGGGCATGGCATAATGGGCAAGGGCAAGACCATTCCATGGCATCATGGTCTAGGGTGGCAGATTAAACAATTGGAATGTGACAATGTCCTTGTATATTTCAAACGACATCACATTCTAATATATAAAAAATATTCTTGTTAGAAATTACATATAGTAAAGGACGTTGTGAAGCATCATTTCATCCATCTGTGTCGTCATCCATCTGACCATCCATCCGGTCATCCATTCGTCCCGTCATGGTCTGTTTATTCCGGCAGGGTGGAGAAAGAGTGGACTACAAACGTGGCACGACGAAAAATAATATATATTAGTGTTGTAAATTTTATTTTTATTTTTATTTTTTATTTTTTATTTTGGGGTTTTTGGACTTAGGTACACTCATCCTGTCTCTTTCTCAGCAACTGAAAGAGTTGGGTTGGGCTTTTTTTTTTCTCTTTTTTTTTTTTTAAATTTTATTTAGAATATTGGAAATTTTTAATGTTTTTTACATTTCCATAATTTTTTATTATAGTTTAATGGATGCAAGAGCGAGCAGCAATTAAGCACACTTTTTTTAGATATTGGCAATTTCAAG
>Ga0116227_10016887_pt1 | contig 10342 bp, 15 predicted proteins | sample S1TSphgellanicum_FD_89693 | JGI IMG/M metagenome (GOLD analysis project Ga0116227, IMG submission 89693) | Host-associated microbial communities from peat moss isolated from Minnesota, USA - S1T2_Fb - Sphagnum magellanicum MG | ecosystem: Host-associated > Plants > Peat moss > Unclassified...
ATGAAGAAAAGAGAGCCAAACCATCAACACCAAGGTATTTAACTAAAAGACCAAACCACAAATAACCAAACTAATATAAGTAAAGAAAATAATTCAACCTTGTGAAAGTAACCTAGTTAATTTCCTACTCTAGTAACAATGAAACCTAACTAGTTGAGCTTGAATTCTCAACATTCCCCCTCAAGTTCAAATCCACTTTTAGTACACTAAGCATTTTTCTAAACTTCCTTAACTTGTTTGTACCTAAAGCCTTTGTGAAAATGTCAACAACTTGATCTTTGGTATTGACATGAATAAGGTCAATTTCTTTTGTTAGAACATTTTTTCTAATAAAGTGGTAGTGCACCTTAATGTGCTTTATCCTAGCATGATAGACCAAGTTGTTAGCAAGTAGTATGTTACTGATGGTATCATAATAAATGACAATAGGAGCATCCACTGACTATCCCAAATTTGATAGTAGTTTTTGTAACCAAACTACTTCACATGCAGCAATTGTTGCACCTTTGTATTCTGCCTCCATGTTTGATAGTGCAAATGTTGGTTGTTTTTTACTACTCTAATTAACAACACCACTTCCAAAAGAAAACATGAAACCACTGGTCGATCTTCTATCTGAAACATTGCCAACCTAATTAACATATGTGTATCCATGTACTTATAACTGGCTCTTGGCTTCATAAAAAATTCCACATTGTAATGTATGTTTTATGTACCTCAGTATGCGCCTCACTGTATCCAAATGTGGCTTTCGTAGTGTTTGCATGAATTGACTCACCATTCCAACTATATAATTCAAATATGGCCTTGTGATGGTCATGTAAATCGAACTCCCCACTATGCATTTGTACATAATGGTATCCTCCACAAGGTCTCCTTCATCTGCACTTAACTTCACATTTTGCTCCAATGGAATTGAAATGGGTTTGCAACCCATCATCCCATATTCAGACAATTTGTTCAAGGCATATTGCTTTTGTAATAACCATATCCCTTTAGGGGATTGGATTACCCCAATGTCGAGGAAGTAACGTAACTCTCCCAAATCCTTCATCTCAAACTTTTGCTTCAAAAACTTCTTCAAATCAAAGATGTCTACATCACTATCTCATGTGATAATCAAGTCATCAACATAGATGACTATGACTACAATCCCACGATTTGTCTTTTTCACATATAGTGAAAAATCTGCATTGGATGTTTGAAATCCACTTGTGACAAAATACTAACCTATTTTGTCTGACCAAGCTTTAGGTGCTTACTTCAAGCCATACAAAGCTTTCTTCAACCTACAAACCAAATTAGGATGTGTTTGGTCCACATAATTTGCTGGTTGTTCCATGTACATTTCTTCTTGTAAATCTCCATGAAGAAAATCATTCTTTACATCCATTTGATGTAAAGACCATCCTTTTGTTATTGCCATAGCAATGATTATTTTTATAGTTGTCATGTTAGCAACTGGACTATAGGTCTCCTCATAGTCTATGCCATAAGTTTGGGCATAACCTTTGGTAACCAATCTTGCTTTATATCTGTTCACAGATCCATCTGCATTATGTTTGACTTTGTACACCCATTTGCACCCAATTGCTTTCTTGTCCTCTGTTAAAGCTACCAATTCCAAGTAGCATTGGCGTCCAAAACCGCCATCTCTTCATCCATGGCATTGTCCCATTTAAGGTTTCTAACCACTTGTTCAAAACAAGTGGGTTCAACCTCCTGTATAACTCTCACCATGTATGCATAACGATGAGCTACAAAGCCATCATATGTGAGTATTTGTACAGGGTATTTGACTCGTGTGGATCTTCGTACTCCACTGTTGTTGTCAGGTGTTTTCAAAACTTTTTTGGCCATCTGAACTCCAGGAGTAGTAACTAAAGGGATTCTTGATTCTTCACCCACACTCTTCTCTGAATCACTTGATTCATCATCTACATGAAGATTTCTAGATGATGTTTGAGAACTACCATGTACAATGTTTGAAGATCTTAATCTTCCTTTCCATGGAGTGCTACTGGACCCACTAATTGAAGATTCTTGTGGTCCACCAATTAATTGTGATTCTTGTTCCACATTTGATGAAACATCACCATTTCTAGCCTCTCCATCTTCTGCTACCTTTAATGGTGAGTACTAGCTAACCATCTCATCAAACACAACATCTATACTCACTTGCAATTTTCGAGTGGAAGGATTGAAGCATTTATATCCTTTTTGTTCTGAGGAATATCCAAAAAAGATACACTTCTCAACTTTTGGGTCTAGTTTTGATCTCTTCTCCTTAGGAACATGCATGTATGCAATGCAACTAAACACTCTTAGGTGTGAGACATTTGGTTTCTTGCCTATGAATTTTTGTTCAGGTGTCATGCCATGAACTACCGCTGTGGGTACTCGATTCATGATATAGACTACAGTTGCTACTATTTCAGCCCAAAAGTAATTTGGCAAATTCTTCTCATTCAACATGGCACATGCTATTTTTACAATGTGCATGTTTTTCCTTTCAACAACTCCATTTTGCTGTGGGGAATAATTACATGAATATTTCCTTTGAATTCCATGTTCCTTCAAGTACTCACTGAATTCATTTGCAAAATACTCTCCCCCTCCATCGAACCTTAGGCACTTGATGTTCACACCCTTCTCCTTCTTCACCATTGCTTTGAAATTCAAAAAATGTTGAAAAACTTCACCTTTGTGTTTCATGAAGTAAACCCACACCTTCCTTGTGTGGTCATCAATGAAACTCATGTAGTATTTGCATCTTCTAATGGATTTTGTCTTTGTGGTCCACACATCTAAGTGAATCATTTCCAAAGGTTTGGAACTTACATGAGTTGTTTGAGCTGGGAATGGATGCTTAGTTTGTTTCCCCAATTGGCATGCTTCACAAACTTTTGACATCACCTATTCTGTTCCAAATTTGGGAAGATTTCCAAGGAGATTTTGTTTCTCCATCAGCTTAAGACGTTGGAGATTAACATGGCCACCCGCTTGTGCCAAATTCCAATGTCTCCAACTCCTTTTCCATGTGTGAATAACATGGAATTCACTTCAGGCATGTTCACATCTAATGTGAACATTCGTCCATTCCTTTCCCCTTTTGCAATCAATTTGCCTTGGTTCTTCATGTCTTCCACAAAACATCCATTTGGGTTGAATGTCACCTGTAAACCTTGTTCCACCATTTGGCCTATAGAGACCAATTTTTTTGTTATGGTTGGAACATGAAGTACATTTTTTAGGTACTTTGTTTGCCCATTTTGCATGGACAATAACACCTTGCCAATTTGTGTGATGGGATGTGTAGTGTCATCACCAGTTTCCACAAACCCCGGTGTCTTCAAATCCTTTGTGTCTCTAAACCATTCTCCATGACTAGTCATGTGGTTTGAAGTTCTAAAATCCACATACCAGACATTATTGTCTGATACACTTCCTATCATTGAATTTACCATGTGTTACATGACAAACAATTGTTCATCACCTTGATTGTTAGTTGATGCATAATTCTTTTGTTGCAGCTTTCCATTTCGTGCATCATGTTCTTTTTGATAACAGTTCTTCACCATGTGCCCATGTTTCCCATAGTAGTAGCAATTTGAATTGCTATTTGGTTGTTGACCTTGATGACTTCCACCATGACCTCCACGACTTCCTCGACTTCCTCGATTTCCTCTTCCTCCAAAGTTTCCTCATTCATCTCCATGAGCTTGACCTTCATGTTGATGATGTCCACCATGCAAACTTCCATGTTGACCTCTAACACCTCTACCTCTACCTCTATTAATATTTGAATAGAAAGCACTTTCTTGTGATCCTCCATTGGATGAAGTACCAACAATTCTCATATCTTCACCTATAAATAATGTTATTAAGTCTTGGAAATCAAGAAATGTTTTTCAAATTGTAATTGAAGTACGAAATTGGTTATAGTTTTTTCCAAGTCCATTCAAGGTGACGACCACTAGATCTTCATCATCTATAGGGGCTCCTATAGATGCAAGAACATCTACAAGGTTTTTCACCTTTGTAGAATAGTCACTAATGTTCATCTTGTTTTTTTATAGATTATGCAACTCTTGCTTAAGCTGCATTTTGCAGGCTTGTGTATTGGTGCTATGCATCTTCACCAATGTATCCCAAGCTTGCTTGGGTGATTTTGCATCTTGAATATGCACAATCATGGAATCAGACACACTCATAGAAAGCCAATACATGACTTTCCTTGTTTTTTCATGCCAAGTTTTAGGCTTGAATTTGTTGTTGTGTGAGGTTTTCTAGGAAAGGAGGTTGTTTCTCATCACCAGTTATGAATTCCCAGTAGCCTTTCCCCATCAAGAAGTTCAAAATCCTAAATTTCCACATTTGAAAATTATTCTTGTCTAGTTTCTCAATTGTAATTTGAAAAAGACTGTTCGCCATCTCTCAAGGCAGCACTCAATGTCTTTTTGGGGTTTCACAAATGATTTTAATTCCTTCCTTGGGTTTCTAGGATTGGGATTAGGGTTTTCCTTCCTTCGGTTTCTAGGATTAAGGTTAGGGTTAGGGTTGAATAAGATGGACCTTGCATATGTATGTATGTCTTGAGTATTATACGAAATTATATACTATACATAGGTTTTACATATATGTACGTATCTCGTATAATATTTCATATGGTATTAAGTACATGATTACATACAACATTTTTGTATGAAGGTCTTGATAATGTATTTGCACTTCTCAATCTTCAAACTCCTTCCTTCAAGTTCTCCCAAGTTGTATTTGCTCCACTTTAAAAAATTATTTTGATGTCTTCTCAAAACGAACTTTCATCATAATAACTTTTCAAAGTTACACCGTTCACATATGACCTTGGATCGATCTGAAATTTTGGTGAAACATGAACAACTATGTCTACTACCTTCTTTCAAAATTTTAGTTCATTTAATTTCATAAAATGAGAGATCTTGCTACTTCCTTGAAGTCACCTCAAATTGGGACCTGAACACAAAATGACTTACAACTTGCTCTCAGCAACTCCAAACTCCTTGAGATTTTGGGAGACACATTAAATATATGTCTTTTATATCTGATCAAAATTTTAGTTCTATTAATGATGATCACAAAAAGTTATCACTTTCAAAAGGAACTGATTTCAAAACTGAAATTGAAACTTTAAATGCTTGGATCTCTCTCAATACAAATCCAAATGACATGAAATTTCTCACATATATATTCCTTTATGATCTATAAGATTTCAAAGTTATAGATCCAAAAAAGTTCAAACAAAGGAGATATGACCAAAAAACCAAATCTGGCACAGAGTCTTCAAAGGTTCATAACTCTCACAAAACATGTCGCAACCCCACTTTGGGGCTAAGTGTGAGAATGCAACTCACACTCCCGAAAATGGGAAAATGGAGTCCTCTGGGACTCCTGAAAATTTAGAGCTCAAGTTCAAGAGTCAAAACACCTTGAATTGAGGTGTTCTTTATATCAATGAAAAGGTCTTGAAGTGTAGATGCCCAAAATGGCCTCGCATGTGCCATTTGGACATCTGCAGCTCAAGTTATGGGCAAAAGAAGGGCAGGGAGTCAAATTGCCAGTTTGACTCCCGACCACAAAAAGTCAAGAATCGACCTTTTCCCGACGTTGTCTGAAGGAGTGCAACACGGCGTTGGAAAGCTCTCGAGGAGAGCTACAACTTTGGTTTAGACCTCGTTTCGATTCGAATTCGGGGCGAGGAGTTATGAGCGTCCAAAGTCTTGGGACTCCAACCCAGGACAGTTTCGGGACTCCTCCTTGGGAGTCTTGGGAAAAAGAGCCATTCGGATGTAGCCTCCTCGGTGAGACGCATAGAATACTATATGGGGGAAGGTGGTGGCTTCTCCGAGTTCGGGCCGTGGTGAGTCTTGTGTGTCAAAGTGCTCGTGGCTTGTCCCAACACCCAAAGGTGTTTTCGAATGCTAACTAACCTTTTGTGGTTGGTTTTTGGATGTAGATTCAAGCTTGATAATCTAGTCCCTCTTCCTAGTCTAATCCCGAGACTTCTAGCACGCCCTTTTACCCCCTTTTAATGCTGGAAGTTGGGAGCGGCCCCCAAGTCCCAACTTTCCGCAACTGTACATAGTTGGACCCTCAAGTGGGTTTAACAAGGGACTTAGGAGCGCATCAAAACATATCTTTTTCTTTTGAATTTGAGAATAAAATCATTTTATAATCTTTTATAAATTTTCCAAGTTTCACTCCAAGATCTTTTCACAGTAGATCTAGATCTAGATTTAAAGATCTGACTTCCACAACCCTTGATATGTTGATCTCCTGTCACTTTTTTTCTTTTCTTTTCTTTTCTTTCTCTTCACATTCTTTCCTTTCCCTGTTTCTCTTTTGCAGTTGACAAACTCCTATGATATTACTACATACTCTCAAGTTCTAGTTCTAGAGACTTTCTAGTTCTAGATCTCTTTCAACTTTCACATTCAACAACCTAAGCTCTGATACTATGTTAACAAATAGGAGATCTACTCAAGTGCAAACAAAAATCTTTATTGAAAGAAAACTACAACATGATGCTCATAACACGAAACATAACATCAAGAACTCCTCAAGGTTCTTATCACATGAAATACACAAACTTGTGTAATGAAGAAAAGAGAGCCAAAACATCAACACCAAGGTATTTAACTAATAGACCAAACCACAAATAACCAAATTGATATAAATAAATAAAGTAATTCAACCTTGTGAAGTAACCTAGTTACTTTCAACCTCCAGTAACAATGAAACCTAACAGTTGAGTTTGAATTCTCAATAGAGTAAACAAAGTAAAATTAGATAAGGATTGAACTACAAGGTTAGTCCAGTGAGCCACACAATGGACACCCATTGAAAAAGGTGCCCAAGCATCCTTTATTTGCTTTGTGACACTTGTTTCCCCCCTTGAAAAACAAAAGCCCCATTTGCGCCAAAACATAACAACTTTTTTGCCACCTCTTCCCTTGTTAGCCTTCCACATTTCATCAATGTCGCCATTATAACTTTAGTAAGATTATACTAATTACTACCCATCCTATCCACAACTCATTCCACTTGAAGTAAAATAGGAATTCTAACCCAAGATTGAACCACATATGCATGAATACAAATCCATGAACCATTATCTATCATGGTAACCTCATCACATGAGATTGCTATGAACCTAACAATTTTGATAGCCTTGACAATGGCCATTTGGACTTGGATATGCATGAATTCAGCAAGAGCCTAACCACTAGTGTTAGACCAATGCATTGAGGGGTTATTTGGGACATTCAAACTTTTGAAAAGCTCATACAAGGACTCATATTCCAACATTCGATGACCATGAAATAAAATATGAAACAAAGAAGTTTTATTTGAACAATTTTCCGATTTCCTTCCCCTGCAAGTTTATTCATTTGTGCCAAGATTGATTTTGAACCTTTCTGCATATACAATTTATAATGTTTTATGTGTGCATAGTTTTTTGCGATGTATTCTTGCCGTTTTTTGACCCCTAAAATAAGCATATCTCATTGTGCAATGTGATGGCCTTGATGTTTGGTCAATGTATCCCATTTACAGCCCATGGGTTTTTCTTTTCTCTCAATCAAAGAATAGACTTTGCACTTCATTAAGTTAATCAATCCATCTTGAGACATAATGGCTTCTACCCATTGCATTTTGGTTGCCCACTCAATTTGGAACTTCCTAGTGCTATCATATGATTTTTTGGCTACTCTTCATTTAGTGAACCTTTGCTTTTTATAAGGTGGGTCAGATTGAAAATTAGATAGATTAGTAACAAGATGTATGGTTCATGGTCTTGAAAATTTTGCAACCCAATAACAACATGAAAAAAAGGAGCAGAAAGATCAAAAGTGGTAGAAGAAAAAAGAATAGTGGGATCAAGCATACCAATAGGACTAGGAGAAGAAATGTGATTAACAACCAACAAAGGAAGACCCTGAACAGTGGAATTTGGACTTGAACAACCCCTAGGAATGAAAGACAAAGGATTCTAAGCCCCTTCAAGAGGCGATTTTGACCCACTTGAGGAAGTATATGATGGGTTAAACATTGTTGAATTTGAAACTAACAACAAAGGAAATGTAAGGTGTGGGTTTCTATTGGAGTTGAAAAATGCATGTAACCCTTCCAACATTGAAAAGTTTGGGTTTTAGACACACTGAACATGAGAAATGGATAAACAAAGACAAACAAATTGAACAATTTTGAAAGGCCTTTAAAAAATGGACATACACAAAGACTAAGACACATCGAAGCCTTTTCAAAGATTGACAAAAAGAAAAAAAAACACAATGATTAAGCCCCCTTGAAAGATCAATAGATAGAGACAAAGAAAGATTTAGTGATTTGGAAACATCAATAGACACAAACACACCAACACAAATAATGAGCTTGAGAAATCAATAGACACTAATTGATTAACACATTAAGCCCCCTTAGGAAAATGACATACACAAACACAAACACATAGAAGATACATTGATCGCTTAAATTGAAAAAGAAAATGTTCCAAAGTTTTAGATTTTAAACTTCCTAAGCAAACATGATGCAACCTACAAGGTAGGCCTTGCACCCATTCAATTGACATTTGTGAATTGAAAAGCTTGCTTGTGGATTGTTGGCTACACAACCTTTGTTGCCATTGCCATTGTTGTTGTTGCCTCTAATTTCTAGATCATGCCTCTAATTGATCTTCAATAAACATGCTAGAACAATTCCAAGCAAACTAAGTACACACTCAAAGCTAGAATTACACTTGTGATTAAACACTTCATTCATTTAACCTTTTCCCATTTTTCATTAAGGTAGGTGATGAATCTCTATGCTAGGTATAGATTTGGTGACTTGAATGTTGTAGCTCAACAAACAAATTGGTGAAAAACTTGCACCTTGAAGTGTAGACTGAGGCACCATCACAAAGTTTTGTGATGTAGCTTGGTTTCCTAACCTAATGCATGAAGTGCAAAGATTAGGGTTTAGGTGATGAGCCAATCGAGACTGTTACAGAATCAATGGTGGATGTGGTAGTATAGAGTTCAATAGTCAATGCAAGCCAACAACATCTAGTCACTAGGAGAGCCTTGTCTAGCAAATCCCCTTTGATTTGCTTGCTTGGGTTATCGCACAACCTTTTTGAAGGGAAAAATTTAGCACCATTTTGTTGCTATTTTAGACATACATTAAGGAGTCTATTCAATTATGAACATCTTGAAGACCTAAAAAAGTTGTGCCATAATAACCATCTTAATTTTCCAAGAGTACACTTTCATGCTTATTAGAGACATGCCTTCTATGTGTGAAAAGTTAGCTTGGCCATGTTTGGGAAGGTGGTTAGAATATGAGTTACATGAACAATATAAAGCTTACAAAGAGAGGGATAAATGTCATCATGGAGACAAACATCTTGAGAATCTAAACATTTTTACTATGTATAACAATATTTCCAACATTATAATCATGTCAAATGATGACTTTGCATCTAGCCTTACTCCAAGAATTGGAATGGGATGGTCCAATGACCCTAAGGAACTAAAGAAAACATCATAGTGGTAGCAAAAACTAGATGAAAGGTATGTAAGAGTTTGAGCACCATGATAATTAAAATTTTCAAGGCAACATGAACAACAAACAAAGCCAATGGCTATGAGCAAATTCAAAAGCAATGCACATGAATCTAATTATATAAGAATGATGGACATAGTGTAGCTCGTCCCTTCACTCAATTTTGTGATATTATCTATTGTATGACATGTCAACTTGTTAAGCACTTGCTATTCATGCTAATTACACAAAAATACACCTTGCATCATGTAAGTTACTCTTCCCATGGCCCATATTCACTTCCACTTCATTCCAAGATGCAAATCCCAATTCCAAAATACAATCCAAAACTAATCCCCATGGATTTCAAGATATGAGAATTCTAGTGCATAACTCAAGTGAATGTCTCTAGTAAAACTTCACATGACACACTTGCTTGCATACCAAGAAACATGCATACTCTTACATGTCTTTTGATAAGCAACGATATGGGGCTCCATGACCGAAAAACCAACAACACTCCAACAAAAAAAAAGACTACTAAGCGCTTCCTATGTTCTTGAATGGGTCACAATAGTCACTAGACCGGTAAACTATTGCATAGGTGTGAACGTGGTGCAATCATCCTATTACCAATGTTTTTTTTTCAACAAATTTCATTGGTTTTTTTTCAAGAGAAAATTATTTTAAAGCATAACATTGAAAACAAAAATTAATTATTTAAAAAATTCCTCAATTTTTTGATATGACAAAATTGAAA
>Ga0116227_10016888_pt1 | contig 10342 bp, 8 predicted proteins | sample S1TSphgellanicum_FD_89693 | JGI IMG/M metagenome (GOLD analysis project Ga0116227, IMG submission 89693) | Host-associated microbial communities from peat moss isolated from Minnesota, USA - S1T2_Fb - Sphagnum magellanicum MG | ecosystem: Host-associated > Plants > Peat moss > Unclassified...
AACAAGTTTGATGCTCTGAATGATCAAATGACGCACACCAAGTTGGGAGTGGCAATCATGGTGCTTGTGTGGGTCCAAGTGCTGCTTTCTGTCATCAGACCCAAGAGAGGGAAAGTTAGCAGAATTCTATGGTACTTCATTCATTGGCTGTTTGGAACCGGTGCAGTGCTTCTCGCATGGTATAACATCTTCAAGGGTTTGGATCTTTATGTAACAAGCTGGACTGTTGGCACTCAAAAGGATTTGTATGTGCTATTTGGTATCAATGTGGCAATTCTAGCATTTGCATATCTTTTCCTTGACCGATTCAACCATTTGATGAATCAATCAAAAGAGCAAAATGTGGTGCATCCAAATGCTTGGTATCCTTTGGGAATGGCAGGCAAACTTGTCAACAGACAAGCTGATGCAGGGAATGTGGGAGTGACGACAAAGCAGACTACTGGTCCAGGAATTGATGACATTGCTAGCAACAATGTTTAGAGTTTTTTTTCCTTTGTGCATGTGACAACAATTTGCCATCACATGATCCATCTTTTGTTCAACAGCAACAAACAGAATTGTCCAGAACTAGAAAGTCTACAAGAAGAAATTTTGTTTTGACAAAGGAAATAACAATCTCAGCTGGGATTGTAATTGGTTCAACAACCAACAGATGACTATGTCCCCCTCTCAAATTCTCAAATTGATCAGTCTAGTATGTCCCCCTCTCAAACGCGCGGTCGCGGCTACGTGGTGGCCACGGCTCAACTCGGAAAGTGACCAGCTGGCTACGGTTGGCTGTGCAAAGGTGGACCGGCTGGCCACGGCTGGTGACGCTCGAGAAATTGTGGCTGGCTGTGGGATCGGCCAGGTGTCCAAGGGGTCGTGCCCATCACTGCTTGGGACTCCTTTATGCATACAACTTCATGTTTTTCAAGTTCGCATGCAATATTTTGCAATGTATTTTAAGGGGGAGGAGGGGGAGGAGGCAAGGGAGGGGTGTGGGGGGGGGGGCACTTTTTGTATATTTTATGAAACATTTGGAATAAAAAGGTATTTTCTAGTATGTTATGAAATAATGGAACATTGAAAGAATATTTGATAGAAATTGAAAACATTTTAAGTATATTTTAGATATATATTCATAATGAATTATGCACCTTTTTTACACAATTAAATTATAATTTTTACTTTTTGTTGAATTAAATACACCTTTTATTTGTGTGCATGTCCTTTGGAAAAAAATGGAATTGACCTCCCTAAAAATGTACAAGACCTTTTTTAACCCCAAGCTTCAACCAGTCTTGCTTAACAATCCTACGACTTGCATGTTTTGTTAAAGTATCCCATTTACAACCAATAATTTCTTCCTTGTTCTCAATTACAAATCAAACCTTACACTTCAAGGTGCAAATGAAATAAGAAAAGCCATACAAGTCCTTGTGATGAATGCTTATTAAAAAATAATCTTGATACATTTCTATTTATAAGTTGAAAAAATTCATCAAATTTTTTTTTGACCTTACAAAATGTTGCATTGTATTATAATATGTCAAAAAAATATTCCCATTAATTTAGAAACTTTGCAATGTTTGCTAAACACTAGTTATAACACTTAATGAGTGTTTTTGAGTATTTTATACTCATTAGACTTAATCCAAGTCATATTTGAACATGTTTTTATAATATATTAAAAACATTGTCATGAATGGTTTTGAATGATTTGCAACATTAGCATAATTTTTGACACTAAAACATGAAAATAAAACAATGGTTATAGTCACTTATTGCTCCTATTAATGTGATTGCACCCTTCACATTGTGAATAAACCCACCTTAATTATTGGACATGGACTGTTTAAAAGTCTTTTTGAGTCCTTGATTGACTTATAATCAATTGTTCCAATTATATTTTTTTATAAAAATATTAAAAATAATGCATAAAATGATGCAATTGATTTCAAATGTTTTTTACAAGAAAAACATGCTTCTTTTTATGCAATTACATTCTCATTATGTCAATTTGACGAAAAACTAAATTATATGAAAATTTCAAAGCCTTTAAGTTTTGAAGCAATGGGCTCACAAGGGAAATGATTTTTTTATTCAATCATTTTCATAGTTATTTACATTCATTAGGTTCAAGATTTTTTGCTTTAGTTTAGGTCACATGTGCATGAAATAATCATGTGAAAAACCATGTTTAATTGATGTTAGAAGCCCATTTTGGCCTTTTTTGTGTTTTTGCTTATAAACCAAAATATTCATGCACAATCATGTATGCATGTGAAAAATCACTAGCACCACATGAATTATATTATTTTCAACTATGCAATTGTTTTCATTTAAATTCATTTCATGAAAATGTTAATTATAAAAAGTAGCCCTAAAAAAGTCTTGGGGTCCTTTTCCCTTTTTCCTATTTTTGGTACCCCAACCTTGAATAGACCCCACATTCCACTTAAAGTTTCTCAAAAACATTTATGTGATTTTTATATCATTTCAAATGTTTTTTGGAGTCTTTTAAATAGTGAAAACATTAGTCACATTGCTTAACAAGTGTTTTTGGATATTAAAGGCGAAAGCACATTAAGGTGTCACAATTTCAATGGATTAGAGTCCCTTTTCAAAGCCCTTTTATAATGTAGTTGAAAACTAGCTTAAAATATGAATATTTAGTTGATATTGAAAGTAATAAAAAAATCCATTTCCAATTTCAAATCATGATGCTATCAGACATATAAAAAATATCACAAAAGAATTGTTTTTTAATTTTTTTTTTTAAATGCTGAAAAAGACTTTTAAAATAATTGCAGTTTTTGAGATTTCAAAAAGTTTATAATATAATAAATTAAAATCACATTCCATTCATTCAATGGATCTTTAATTTTTAAAACTTGATTCATCCAATATCCCAAATTTTCAAACACATAAAACTAATACATTTAAAGATAAAAGTCCATATCCATGAGTTTTGTAGGTGTGACAAAAAGTGTGGGCAAAATTCAAAAGTCCATTACTTATTGGTTATCCACAATTTTGATTTGATTTTTTCATTCTTGGAAGGTTGATTATGATAGCTTTAGATAAATGAGTCCCTTTTTTTTATTATTTCAATGGATTTTATTTTATTTATTTTCTTGTATCTAGGGAATACAAGAAAAACTGCCATTGTGATGTCCATATAAGGTCAACGTAGTGTGCAAACACCCTTAAATACTCATTGAAATCATCTCAAATTTTACCAAATCTTTACATAATATATATATTACATATTACAAGCATTTTTGTACAAGTGCACCAAAATTTTCAACATTGATTTTACTTACCATTTTAAAATGTGAAGAACTAAGTAATGTTTATGTTTTCATGGGTCATTATACAAAAACATTTCCTCTTTTGAGTCTTCAAATATTAAACCACTCCATTAATTCTACACACATCCACAAGGTCATAGAAAGTTTGTACAAAAACTTTGTAAACTTCACAAAGCTACAACTTATGAAAAAACAAACTAAATTGAAGAAACATGTAATGAAATGGCATTTAGAGTAGTCATTTCAACTTTCAAGGTTTGCAAAAAGACACAATTTGCACTTGTATTACTAGTAATAATTAGACATGAAGTGGATTTAAGCAATCCCAAATAATACTAAATTAGATTATGGTGTTCCTAGTTCATGGAGCTCAGCAACATCTTGGCAAAAACCTTGCACTTTATGTTTTCAAAACCAATGAACTTCCAACCAAAAAACAAAATGGCATTTGAAGGAGTCATAGGGGGCAAAAGTTGCTAAGGTTTTTGGAATGAAAAAGTGATGACATTACATTTATGATATTGTGATAGTGTTCATTCTAATGATATAAATGCATGATGTCAATGTAAATTAGTAATCATTCAATTCATCAGATAACATTTATGGGAACAAAACAAAAAACTCCTCATAATGTTAAATGGGTTAAAATTTAGGTAACATCATGTTAAAAAAGAACCTATGTTAATTAACATTGATTTAAAAATTAGTTAACTTTTTGCACTCATTCACACCTAGGAGAAGGATGGAAAAACATTTTTAAAACTTAAACATTGATTTAAAACCCCCTTGTATGAGTTGCTATTTAACATTGTGTTTTTATTTTAAGATTTATGATTTTTGAAGATTTGATATTAAATTAACATCACTTAACATCAACTTAACATCTATTTAGAAATAATGTGCTACCTAGAATTCCACGAATTCTAAATTTTTTTGATGTTAGTGAATTTGAATGTAACATAAAGCTTGCCCTTTGTTAACATCAATTTGACGTTAGGTTTTATTATAGTTTAAGAATAGTTCCAACTTCTATTGATTAAAACACATATTTTATTAATTTTGGATTTTGAAAAAGTTTGAAAATTAAAAAAATGAATTTTGAGAGTTTAAAGATAAATAGAATAACATTTTAAACGTGGTGGCCACTAGATATTAAGAAATAGAAGACCATAAAAAGAAGGGTGTAGAACTAAAACATTGGATAACGTCATCAAGTAAACAATTCACTTGCATAATTAGAAAACCAAATTTGAAATTTCTATTAAATTTTATGTCATTAAATTGTGCAAAGTATCAAAAAAAGAATTAACAATACCTAGAAGTATTGTATCTCATAAACCATTGGTGGACCATTGAACAAAAAAGCTTGTAAAGCACTAAGTAATTGAAAAAAATAATTTATTAAAAAGAATATCATCCAATGGCCACCAATGGGTATAATAGTCATAGTTGGAAATGTATTAAAACATATACATTCAACATGTAACCTTGAGTAGGAAGACTTTGCTTATTATGAAATATGAATTCCACCTACGGGAGCAAACAAAAAAGTAAACCTCAAGTGCATGAAAAAAGAAAGATTATCAATTTATTGATTTCATAAAAATACATTGAATATAAAAATTTATCTTGTCATCCATATAGGAATTTCGAAAATGAGCTACTGAAACTGAAATTCCACTCTACAAGCAACCACAAATTAAGGAATTGTCAAACCTTTTAAACAAAGAGTTAAATATACAACTACATCTTTCACCTCTTTAAGAAAACAACCCAATCAATAGCATGATTTTCTATTAGTTAGAACTGTAAATGCTTTCACATAATTTGTAAACAAAGACTAGAATCCATTGCAAATAGAAATGAATAATTGAAATTTCCCTAAAATTACAAACATTAGAAAAATATAAAATTAAAGCAAATAACTAAACGAACGTGGAATGAAAGACATGGAAAACATAACTGAAACAAGGACATGTTTAGGGTGTACTTAGGATGTCACCTAAAGGAAGTTGTGATATCACTAGATCCCCGCTCAAACTTCCTTCAAATTGCTTGAACCAAGAATAAGACGGATAACGAAAACTAAATAGTGGCTTCGAGAATTACATAATGACTACAAAATGGGCATAAATCATTTTTGCAAAGGGCAAACCTTTCAACACCAACAATAATTGAAATGCAAGGTCTAACCATTGTACCTTGTTTTTGGATAATTCATGTCCTTTAAATGGCTCAAGGAAAAGTCCATTCCATTTTCGGATTTCGAAAGGCCTTGTTAGGTTCATCATCATTGAGTAATGTTTAATCCTTGTCCCCAAAAGGCAAACCTCTATAAGCAAGGTGAACTTGATCCAAGTCTTTCAAGTAGTAATAATTGAGCATGTAAGTTGACCCATTGTTGCAATGCATTGCTCATGTCCCCAAAGAAACATAAATTGATTGACAACAGTTTTGGGCATCAACAAAGGTATAATTTCAAAAACATTTTCCAATAACATACATGACCAAATAGCAATGTAAAAATGCTGAAATGCTCAAAATAAGAAATCTTGTACTCCAGCATGAATTTCCAACTTGGATACATCTAAACTTTTCCTAGTCTTTTGCTCATCCTTTTGAAGAAGGGCACACTTTGGAAAGTATCAAAGGACACCATTGACACTAAGAATGAGGAGTTTTTTAGTTATGCCAAATTGATGTCAAAATTTTTGAATCCATGTCTATGCATTAGAAAGAGAAACATATGATGCACCTACTAAAAAAGAAAAAAATAAGAGCAAAAAGAAATTCAAGAATGAGTAAAGGCCTCCATTCTTGTCATAGAAGATGTTAATCCAACATAGAATATACAAGAATGAAGGTGATATCAAGAACATGCAAGGATAATTATGCCAGGGTATTTGGTGAGAACATGGTGTAGACACACATATCATGACCTAGCGGCCTCTGGTAGATGAGGGTGAACACATGGTGGCCACTAGGTCAATAAGGAGAACAAATGGTGGCCACTAGGTTGATGTTGGAAAACACTTGGCAACGACCAAATTGTTAGAGGAGTGCGAGGTTCAACCAAAGGCCCACCATGTCAAAACCAAATGCATTAAGTATAAACAAAATTCAAGTAATAGAACAAAACTTTTTAATATATTTTACCAAAGGAAAGTTTTTAGATATTCAAATAAGCAAAATTTGAGGATGAATAATTAATAAGGTACTTTTTGTTTTAATTTCAATTCACATTGTTATAAAAAATGGGTTGGCAGGTCCTACTACATTTCAAAAATAACATTTTAAAAAATCCTGAATTATTTTGATCAATACATCTAATCCTACGAAAGGGATTGTGTTCAACAAAGGTGGGAACATTGTATTCAAACGAATGAAGGTTTTCCAAGTAAGGGAAAATAATCCCTAGTAAATATTAATCATCCGCATAATGGCCGTGAAAGGACTCCAAAAAAATGGCATTATACGGGCCATTGAACATGCTTTTGTATGGTGTATCCTCTACGAACAATGTGTTGCCAACATGAATATAAGGATAAGCAGAAAAAAAAACGTCAAGGTTTTTTGGAAAATTGGCTTGTTAAGTTTATCCAGCAAGAAATGTGGATTTCGCACGCAAAACTCTTGATCAAGCACTTTGGAAGCATGTATGGAGATTTATGTTTTGTGCCAAATGTGATCCAAGTAATTATATATATTGTGATGTTGGGTTACATACCAAATATAGACTTGGAATTGCAAAAGACATTTTTACAGGAATTCTTTCAATTTAGGATAAAAATTGACGATGCAAGAACCCTTATCGAAGCATATGGCTATCATAATTCCATTCAAATAAAAAATCACATGAAATGAACTCACCTCTATCGTAGGCAAATGAGGCACACTTGAAGTCAAAGTAATTTCATCAAAGTCGAGTACAATAACCACACGTGAATTTGGTGACTCCACATCTTCCACCTAAAGCATTAGAGAATCAAAACCCGAAGTCAAAGGAATCTCATCCACTTTGGCTTCAACAACTATGTGTGAATTTTGCGACTCTGTATCTTCCTTTATATCTTCCACCTTTTCAAGAAAGGCCACACCAATAATTTGGAAAAAATAAAATAATAATAGTTGTAAAAGTTTGGAAATAGATTGACCATGAAAATCAATGAGATTGGAAAAATCCGAAAGAACATTGGAATAAAGGAGCAAAAGAGAATATTTGAACTACTTACTATGGATGTCAAATGATTTTTACAGAAACTGGCAAAATAGGCCATGGTGCATTTTTTAGCAACATTCGGAATTTGATATTGTCTTCCTTGATACTTTTAATGGCACCGAAAGGATAGAGCTCCACAAAGCTGGGAACACTAAGCCCAGAGTAATGAAAAAACTTTAAGTACGGGAGAAGAGTCTTCATTAGATAATTATCCTCTTTTGGTGTGTACTCATAGAACTCAACAAAGATGGCATTAGAGGGTGGGTTTAGGCAGGTTCTATAAGGCTTATCATCTACCAACAATGTATTCATAACATGAGTATTAGGATACCTAGGGAAGAAATCAGAAAGGTTTTTATGATAAATTAATTTATCATGAATGAAATGATGAATGCAATAATGACTTGGCTTGATAGGAAACTATAGAAAGTGCTTGTTAATCTTGCAGTGATCTTGACCCATAATCCTTTGCGGGTTGATCTCAATGCTCGTCTCTTCTACTATTTTTTTCAAGTAGGCATTCATCTTGGCAAGCGAAGCAAACATCCATATATAGACAGTAAACTACTCTAAACACCTAAGGAAGAATTCCTTTAGAGTTGGCCTAGGTACAATGTTCTTGTCCCGTAAGGTAAGACCCTAAGCCAAGTTTAACAACAAAAGCAGGAAGTGATTAATTCTGAAAGAATCCTTCCCAACAAGGACCCCTTTCAAATCGAAAATCACATGCAAAGGATTCATCTCCATATCCTTTGTGTCCACAGGAAGAAGAGATTTGAAACCTCCAAAAGCAAGTTCTTTCCCTTTATCTTCCTTGATAGTTTCATGGAAAACTTCAAGAAATGCATCTTCTTCGGCCCCATTGAATCATGCAAAGGGAAAATGCAACTGTGATGGGATTAATCATTCAAGAAATGGGAGAGACAAAATTGGGGATGAAGAACCTTGACTAGGCAAAGGTTGGATTGGAAACGACATCAGTCTCCTCCATCCTTTTTACCTTTTTGCATGCCTTCTCCAATGTAATTCAATCTTGTCAAGTTGTCCAAATAACTAAATATTTGTCTTTCAAATTCTACTAGGGCCAAAAACAAACCTAGGCTTGTCCCAATCATCTAAGTCCTCAAATGTGTACTTCCTAAAGTCATCAGACAAAAATTCACATTCACCTACAAATAGAAAGTAAAAAGGGTCAAAATTTCACCAAACGAGAAAAATGCAAAATATACAAATTGAAAAGTAAAAAGAACTTCCAAAAACAAAAGGCAAGGATGGAAACAAAAGCCAAATATTGGAAAGCAGAAAACTTGAAACAAATATATAAAGGATTCGATTTTTATCTTGCGTGACAAATTTTTTTAATTTTTCAACATCATACCTATATTGAGGCCACCAAATAGGACAATCTAGTGGCTACAGGATTGTAGTGTCTACAGGCCACCAAATAGGACAATTTGGTGGTAATAGATTGCATTGTTTGGAGGCCACAAGATAGGACGATCTAGTGGCCACTAGATTGCAAAATTTGAAGGTCGCAAGATAAGACTTTAGTTAGTGGCCACTAGATGGACCTATCTAGTGGTCATTGGATCGTTGTATTTGGCAGCCATTAGATACACATATTTAATAGCCATTACATAAACATAGATGAAGGCCACCGGATGTAGAATATCTAACAACCAAAGCAATAAAAGAAGGATATAAAACTACTTGGTGGCCATTAGATGCATACTACACTTTAGAGTAAAACTATGAAATATCCTATGTAAATGTATTCATAATTTTAAAAAATTGTACAATGCTCAATGAAGAAAGCCATTAATTGAATTTAATCTAATTATAGATGGGCTCAACTCTTCCAAAGGAACTTGTCTATTCATCTTCGTACTAATATCATCATCATTGACATCTTCGACATCATCCTCCCTAGCAACAATGGCCATCTGCGATGGTGCCATAGAATAGATGTTAGGCCGTGTTGATATATCACTAAATGGTATCTCATAATTTGTCATTCACCTCTTTCCAACCACACGAAACTGAGAACTCCTTGAGATCGACAAATTACTGCTACCCACTCTCATGGTGACCTCTCTAATAATATCCCCACGAGCAACCTTCTTCTTGTGTTTCTTCCTTTTTGTAGGAACAAATGTATCCACTTCTTGTAGTTCTTTTTTTGCACCTAACCCTTATTATTCAAGATTTGCAGACGGGGTCGAAGCACAATGCAAAGGGCACTGGATTTGTATTATACAAAATTGATAGACTAATCATTATAATCTCTTCAACCTTGTTGAGCAAGTCCATTGGGACGAGCTCAAGAACCCGGATTTTTTTCTCTTGCAAATTGCATGGATACTAGTTAAGAATCCTAAATGGACAACAAACCTTAAAACATCCACATAGATTTGAGGCTCACAACAACATACCAGGCATAAATTTGTTAACACTCCATAGCCGGAGATACTAAAACATGCCATTCCAACACACAAAAGTGGCTATAGAATGAATCAAATGGTGTCGGGGTTGAGTTTGAGCTTATACAACCTCTGCTCTTCCAACAGACATTATTTGTCACAAGTTGAAGTTGCAGTTGGATACGTAAGAACCCTAATAAATCACTATTGTAAACTTCAGTAAGAAGAGGAACACCTGAAGGCAATTTGAAATTTTCCAACTGATCTTATTTTTCCTCCTGCAGTGTTGATAGCATCAGTGGATAAAAACATTGAGAATGTGCTCAAAGTAAAAGCTCAAATCCTCTTGTTTTCTGTTCCTTTTCTAAATTGTTTGAAATTTATGTGCAAACTGTGGTTTGTTA
>Ga0116227_10016890_pt1 | contig 10341 bp, 8 predicted proteins | sample S1TSphgellanicum_FD_89693 | JGI IMG/M metagenome (GOLD analysis project Ga0116227, IMG submission 89693) | Host-associated microbial communities from peat moss isolated from Minnesota, USA - S1T2_Fb - Sphagnum magellanicum MG | ecosystem: Host-associated > Plants > Peat moss > Unclassified...
AAGGAAAAGTTATGGTTAACTCTTTTTTATGGACTGTATCGCGGGCTCGTTTGCAATTGGTTCCCGGTTCGGAAGGAGAAAATTTAAACCGGATTTTTCTCCCCGGGGAGGCGGGATTGTGTTAGGAGTCTCTACTTTCTCTCATAAATATTCTTAAATTACCCGGGAACCTTTGGCGGCTCGATTTGCCGGGCGACGGATCTAATACGACTTCAAATAATGCCGAGGCGTTAGAGAGATAACAGCCATTTCCAAATGGGAATAATTGTAATTAGAAATCCGTTTACTTCCATTGAGGCTTGTTCATTTTCCGTGAGTATTAAACCTTCTTGTAGGTTATAGGAACTGATTGCTTCAACAAGTCCGTTAATTTCTCGATTCTTCACTTCTTCATCGGAGAGATTTGTCGTAACTTGGATGGCTTGAACAATCTGATTGCCTTCTCTGAGAATAAAATCACACTCTTTTTTGTCCTTATGAAAGTAGATTTCTTTATTCTGCATTTTTAGATGCAGAAATACAATATTCTCTAACAAGCGGCCTCTGTCTTCGCTTACACGAAACCCGGTTGTGCGAATAAGAGCGGGATCGATCATATAACATTTTTTATTGTATTGAATTTGCTTTTTTAGAGAGTCACTGTAACGACTGACAAAAAAGTAAAGGTAGCACTGCTCTAAGTAATTGCAATAATTCACGATTGTATGAGGGCTGCCGAGGCCTACGATTTCTCCAAGTTTTGTGTAGCTAAACTCCTTTCCGATGTTGCTTGCTAAATAGTAAGCAGCTTCTCGCAAAGGTTTTTCATTATTGATTTTGTAGCGAGTGATGATATCGCGATAGAGAATACCTTCAAATAGATCTTTCAAATATTCAGGTTTTTCAAACTTTACATATTCCGGAATTCCACCGTTTTTTAAGTAGTTTGAAAAATGATGCTGTATCATGCCAACGTCATTTGTCGATAGCGCTTTTTTAGAAAACGCTTCGGGATATTTGTGACGTATTATTTCCCGAAAGGAAAGAGGATACACTTCAAATTGAATGTATCGGCCCGTTAAGTGAGTCCCCAATTCTTTGCTCAAGAGTTTTGCATTAGATCCGGTAATATAAATCTTTTTCCCTTGTTCATAGAGTCGCCTTACAAAACGCTCCCACCCTTCGATATTTTGAATTTCATCAAAGTAAAATGTGGATTGTTCTCCGAATAGCTCTATCAGGACTTCCAATAACATTTGAAAGTCTTCAACTTGAAAGTGAATTAATCGTTCATCATCAAAATTTAAATAATAGTCCGACTTCATCAACTCGAGCTGCAAAAGGCGTTGGATCGTTGATTTTCCGGATCTTCTGATTCCGCTGAGGATCAATATGCTCGGGTCATCTACAAAGCGTAGGATGATTTCGGTTAGCGTGCGACTAAAAAAATTCTTGGGAGAGCGGTACTCTCTCTGATCGGCTATAACCTGTTTCAGTAATTCTCGTTCCATGTTTTCCCTTCCCTTACTTTTACGCTTCATTATACCGGTATAACCGTGTGCTGTCAATGCACGGTTATGAAATATACCGTGCATTGACAGCACACGGTATGTCGCAATTTACTAAACATAAGGGGTTTAAAATTTTAGTTTATCGCGATGAATATCTTTCAACCTTTCAAAAGCGGGAGAATGGATAAGCTCGATGCGTACGGGTTCTTCTATTTCCGGCGGTCGGTAAAAAGTATAGTCCTATACGATTACCCCGTCGGGGCAGCTATCTCTTTATACTCTTCAAGGAAGAGTTAAGGTGGGTTTTATCATGGGAGATCATCAAAGAAAGATGTTTGCTTCGGGATGTCCGAAAGAGGCAGAACTCGTTTGTAAAAAAGGATCTTGGTATTGCAATTTAGTTGTAGAAATTCCGGATACTCCTCAAATACGGCAAGGAAAAGTCTTAGGTCAGGATCTAACTAATATCGGAGATAGAATTCGAGCTCAAAAACGAGAGCGTACTCGTCTACATCGTTGGGCTTTTAAGCAGTTACAAGAATTTATTGTCTACAAAGCAGAAAATCGCGGAAAATCGTAGCAGGATCACCCTTCTAAAGCTTTAGAAAAAGAAGGAACCTTGAATGAGAAGAGAATCTCTTATTGCAACCCCCCTTTTTATACGGCTGTCGATCCGGAATTATTAAAGGAAGCTAATGCGCAAATGGAGAGAGCGATGTTTCTTCTCTACGAGATAATGGTGAAGGGACACTCAAATTGACATCCTCCTCTCCCTAAAGGAAAAACATTCCATTGGATTTAAAACTCCCTTAGAAGACTTCGAAAAAAAGTCGTTCTTCCTGACAATATTTCAGACTATTTAAACCCATTCTCAATGGCCAGCCTCCCGAGACTCTAACTTCAAGGGGTGGGTCGGATTAGATATTTCCGATGCCGGCGTGGGCCTTGCTTCTTCTTCGTTTCCGCCACAGATATACCCAAAATTGCTTTATTGCTTTATTAATAGACGTCGGTCAGATACCTTTTGGAAGCTCGTAAGGATTTAAAGTAAGACTTAGTTTCTTCTTCGGAAAAACCGCCCTCTTTTTGTATGATATTGAGTAAAGCGGCCTCTACGTCTTTTGCCATGTTTTTAGCGTCTCCGCATACGTAAAAATAGGCTCCCGTTTCGAGTTTTGTGAAGACTTCCTTGCCGTGCGCAAGTAGTTTGTGCTGTACATACTCTTTTTCTGCGCCGTCTCTGGAAAAGGCCGTTGAAAGACGCAGCTTGCCTGCTTTTTCAAGCTCGAGCCATAAATCTTGGTATAAAAAGTCACCGACTCTGTGCCTTCCTCCGAAGAATAACCAGTTTTCTCCCGATGCATTTTCGGCAAGTCTTTCTTGTAAAAAAGCTCTGTAGGGTGCAACTCCGGTTCCCGGTCCTATCATGATGACGTCGGTATCGGGGTTTTCCGGAACGGCGAAATGTTTTGAAGGTTGAACGTAAACGGGGATTTGCGTAATCCCTTCCGCTGCAATGTTGCAAAGAAAGTGGCTTGCAACGCCGTAGCGCATTTCCTCTTTATATTGATAGGAAGCCAAAGCAACGAGAAGATGAACTTCGTTTGCATGCGCCTTTAAAGAAGAGCTGATGGAATAAAACCTGGGAAGAAGGGGTGCGAAGTATTCACAAAAAGATTGTATCGGTGCGGTAATTTTCGGGACTGCGAGAAACAAATCGATCAAATCGGTTTTCGCGGTAAAAGTTACAAGCTGCTCTTTGTTTTCCGGTTTTATGAGAAAAGAGAAAAACTCTCTTTTCTGTCCGGTTGCTTCCAAGCAAGCGAGGTATCCGATTAAAGAAGAACTTATTTTAGACAAATTCACTTTGGAGCTGAAGTAGGAAAAGGCTGTCATTTCTTCGCCCGACCTGGGATCCGTCAAAGGTTCGTCCGATTTACATCCGAGAACGGAAAGCAGGTTTGTGACGTATAGAGGATCGTTTTGCGCAAAAACTGCGAGGGAATCTCCCGGGCGAAACTTGAGACCGGTATTTTCGATATCGAGAGAAACGTGATACGTTTGTTTCGAAAGATTCGGTCCCGTAAGCAAAACTTTTTCCTTGAGCTTCGTTTTGCAAGGAGCTTGTTTGTTGTAAACGGGAGGGGTTAAGGATAAATCAATCATGGACAAAAGCCCTGAAATAGGGTAAATACAAGAGATGATTTACAAGTAAAGGTTTTTGTTTCCATGAAGATTCTCATATGCTTATTCTCCGTTATTGGTTTGTCCGGCTGTGCTTACAGCGGTTACAGCCCTTCCTACATTATTTCCGATGTCAGCGGAGAACCCGAAAGCGTTCCTTCGGAGATTCCCGTTCCTTCGGAATTATAGGAGTCCGCTCATATTTTTTTTAGTCAGGGCCTTATTCAAACTATCGAGTTTCTTATTTGAAATTCCGCCTAAAAATTCGATTGCTCCGAGCAAGCGAGCTCTGGTTCTATCTTTCCCCAAAATTTCTACCGACTCAAAAAGAGGGGGGCCGTGCCTTTTGCCCGTGAGTGCCGCGTATAAGAGAGGGATCATCATTTTTTTGTAATTAAGGGTGAATAGCTCGGATATCTCTTTCGAAGCTTTTTCAATGCCCGTTGCACCCCAATTTTCCTGTTCATCCAAACTCCGGATAATTCCTTGCAAAGCATAGGCAGCGGTTTCTTTGCTTTCGTTTGCCCCGCAAAAAAGCTCCGAGCTATAAGAAAGATTGTTCACGAAAAAAAAGCCGCACACTTCGATAAATTCCGCAAATGTCTTAATCCTGGTTCGACAAAGAGGCATCAATTTATCCATAAAAGCATCGTTAAAAGACCACTCCTTAATTTTACCCCAGAGTGCTTCAACCGGGATCGTTTTTATTAAGTACTGTTGATTGAGCCATTCGAGTTTGCTCATGTCGAAGAAAGCTCCGGACACGCCGATTCTCGAGGGATCAAATTCTTTTATGATTTCGGTCAGGGAGTACATTTCAAGGTCGTCTTTCATGCTGTAACCCATGAGAGTCATGAAGTTGACAAATGCTTGCGGCAAGTAACCGCTGTCTCTGTAATAAAAAATTGAGGTGGGATTACGTCTTTTCGACAGTTTTTTACCGTCTTTTCCTAAAAGAAGAGGCATATGCATAAAGACCGGGGGAGTCCATCCGAAACTTTCATACAGCATGATGTGTTTAGGCGTTGAAGTCATCCACTCGTCTCCTCGGATTACGTGAGAGATTTTCATGAGATGATCATCCACGACGTTTGCAAGGTGGTAAGTGGGGAATCCGTCGGATTTAAGTAAAACTTGATCGTCGACGTCAGCCCAAGGAAAAGATATCTTTCCTTTAATTCCGTCTTCAAAAACACACTCTCCCGTTAGGGGGACTTTTAGTCTGACGACGTAAGGTCTGCCTTCGGCTTCTTTTTGTTTTACCTCTTCCTCGCTTAAATTTCTGTAGCGTCTGTCATATCCCGTTCTGGATCCCGTCTTCGCGCTTGCTTCTCTCATTTCCGCGAGTTCTTCGGGGGTGGCAAAGCACTTATAGGCCTTTCCTCGCTCCAGAAGCTCTCCGCAATATTTCCTGTAAATCTCCGTTCTTTCGGACTGCCTGTAGGGGCCGTAAGGGCCTCCGACATCAGGCCCTTCATCCCAAGTGATTCCCGCCCACTTTAAAGCTTCGAATATACTTGTTTCGTACTCGGGTCTCGACCTTGTTCTATCGGTGTCTTCTATACGTAAAATAAATTTCCCGTCAAATTTTCTAGCGAAAATTAAATTGAAAAGGGCCATATAAGCCGTCCCTACGTGAGGATCTCCCGTGGGAGAAGGAGCAATGCGAACGCGAACCGTCATAAGATTTTGTTCCTTGAATTAACTTGGACACTAATTATAAAGTTTCTTTGGGGTTAAAATCAAGACCCATCCACGCCAAATTACTTAAGATTTCAAATATTAGTTAATATATCTTGAAGAAATTATTTGGGGGGAGAATGTTTTTTGTATTTTAACAAACCGGGGAAAAGTCCTCGGCTGCCTTCATCCTGCTTGACGAAGAGTTTCCCTCTCGGACTTGGAGAGGAAAATTAGATCCGTCATTACGTTGAGTGCTTCCGTAAGTTGTAAGTCATTTTGTCCGAACGTTTCGGAAGCGGACGAGAGATCGTCTTCTGCCGATAGTTCTTTTAGAAAGTTTTGATAATTTTTATTCAAAGCTATTCTTTTCTCGGAGTTTGCTTTTAGAGTTTGAAGATAGGTATTGTAATACGAAGTTCGGGTTTGTCTGCCGGATTTATACAACCGTCTGATTTGATTGCGAAGTAAAGGGGAAACATCGGAAAGATCGTCTTCAAATCCCATGGTAATTTCATCGGTTCCGACGGGGAACTTGGAGTATTTCTCTCCTATTTCCATGCTTGACAATCCTCCCGGAATCGCAATGTCGGATACGACGCCCACGAGTTGAGGACTTTTTCCGGATACGGTATAATACCTGCCGCACGTAACCTTATATTCTCCTTTCGGATTGACTTTGCCGTAGTTTGCGGATTCCAGGGTGAACGTTTGAAAGGTTCCTTTTCCGAAAGTGGTGGGATCTCCGACAACGAGGGCTCTGCCGTATTCTTGTAGAGTTTGTGCAACGATTTCGGATGCCGAGGCGCTCAGTTTGTTCGTAAGAACGAGCAAAGGGCCGTCCCAGATTTTTTTCTCATCCAGATTGCGCAAGTGATCTATTTTTCCCGTATTGTATTTAACCGATACTACAATCCCTCTCGATATGAAGAGGCCCGTTACTTCGACCGCTTGATGTAAAACTCCTCCGAGATTGCCTCTTAAGTCTAAAATTACACCTTTTAAATTATGCGTTTTTTTAAGTTCGCTAATTTCTCTATAAAGATCGGATGCGGAAGATGTTTTATTATCTTCGTAAAATGAGAACAGGTGAAAAATACCGATAACACCGTCTCCGAAAGGATGCAAAGAAGACTCAAGTCTCGTCTCTTTTAGGACAACCTCGTCACGAATAATTTCAATGTCGATTTTTTCTTCTTTTACCGGCGTATCTTGCGTTCGCAGAATTGTAAGAGTAACGGGAGTTCCTTGTCTTCCTTTAATAAGATCGACGGCTTCGGTCACGTCGAGCCCTACGATAGGTTCTTTATTCACTGCAATGATTTTATCACCCACTTTCAGCTTCTCGCTGACGGCGGCCGGGCCGCCTTCGAGTAAGCTAATGATTGTAAGGCCGTTTAAATCATCTCGCAGCTTGGCTCCGATTCCGTACAGTTTTTGCTGCACTTGCATCATAAACTGTGTTGCTTCCGAAGGGGTGAAGTAGGCTGTTTGCGAGTCCAGAGCTCCGCTGATCGATTTTAGTACGTAAGAAAGGATTATCCGATTTTTGTCGTCGGCCGATTTTCCTCTAAGCTCTTCTTCCCTGCATGTTCTTCTTTTTTCCAGTCTTTGTAAAAACTGGTCTTTATCCCCCAAAGAGAGTTTTTCGGCCGTTTCTAGCTGTAAAGCCTTGATTCTTAGTATTCTTGATTGCAGCTCTGCTTCGTTTTTAGCCCACTCGGGGTCTTTGAACTCCGAAGATTTTACCCCCTTGGGCAATTCCGCGGTCGCAATTTCCTTCTCAAATCGAGATCTGCGCTCCAGACAGTCCAAAAAAACGTTGTGAAAACTTGAAAAAATGGTAAAATCTTCATTTTGTATGTTTTTTAATGTCGTTTTTAAGAGTTCTTCAGAGGGACTTATCCAATCGAGTATCTCATTTTCAATATAATAAGTTTTAAGAGGGTCTAGTTCTTCCAAATAATTTGCAAATGCTCTCCGTATTACTTCTTCATTCAATTCTTGGTAAGTTATATGAGATCTAAGAATTTCCTGGATCTTAACCTTCGTATCATGAGGGGTTAAGATAGGGGGTTTTGCTTCGCAAAAAAAGGTGATACAGAGGAGAAAAAGGGGCAAAAGTTTTAATCGCATGCTTTCCTCAAAGGAAGATTTTTAATCCGGATCATAGAATAACCCTTTCTTTAAATCTATTAAAAACAGCAACTAACGAACCTAATGGAACGTTTTTTTGAAAAACATAATAAAATTCAAGGGCAAGCTTGATTTCAATTCATTTTTATGTCAAAATTATTAATCTAAGTAAGTAATGGGACGTTGGTTGGAACAAAAAACAATTAAAAAAACCGGTCTCAAAAAAATAAAATAGGTGAATTTACCAACTTTTTAAGAGGAGTAGAAAAAGATGGAAAGAGAAGAAAACAACATGCCGGGGGAAGTGACGATGAGTGAATCCTCTGAAAAGAAAGTGGTTACGATTACGGAGGCTGCGAGAATCAATAATGTAACTCGCCAAGCCATTTACGTTGCTATTAAACAAAGAAAGCTAAAGGCTTTTAAAGATACGACAAGATGGACTATTGCACTGGAAGATCTGGAAAATTACAGAAATCAAAAGTATTCCAGAACAAAATCCATGTTTGACGGAGAGCTGTTATTTGATAACCATAAAGGTTTCTTCTCCGTGAACCAAGTAGCTAAAATGCTCGGCGTTCCTGCTCAGAAGATCTATTATGCAACTCGAGTAGGTCTTCTTAAAGCGATCCGTAAAGGAGCTGCTTGGGTTATTCATTCGAATGACGTTCAAGGGTATCGCGAAACGTATCTCGACAGAAAAGAAACCGATTCTCAAGTCGGCTAATTTTTTTTGTTTCTTGTGCCGTCGGCGTGATTCCGACGGCATTTTTATTTCCCGTCCCGGTTATTTTACCAAATACACAACAGTTTCCACATGGGTCGTCTGAGGAAACATATCAAACCCCTCTATCGCTTTAATGATAAATCCTGCTTCGGTCAAGTAAGCCAGATCTCGCGAAAGCGTGGGAGGATCGCAAGAAATATACACGATTTGTTCTACCGTTTTAAAACAAAGAGATTCCTTAACTTGAAGAGATAATCCGGTTTTCGGGGGGTTGACCAAGATTGCATCGGGCATAAAGGATTCTAGGTACTCGCTTGCCGACGAATCCGCGGAAGAAGCGGAGAAAGTGACGTTTTGTAAATTGTTCGTAAGAGCATTTTGTTTAGCAAGAGCGACGGCGGAAGGGTTTATTTCCACTCCGATCATTTCTTTGCCCTCTTTTGCAAGTAAAAGAGTCGATATTCCTATTCCGCAGTAAAGGTCGAGGATCTTTCGAGCGTTTTTTAACAAGTCGAGAATACGGTTATAAATCTCCGTGCTTTGCTCTTGGTGGTTTTGTATAAAACTACAAGGGGAGTACGCGAAAGTCAGATCATTACACACAAAACTAAGAGAAACGTCTCCGAAAGTCGTTTCTTTTTTCGGGGTTTGAACGATTATTCCCGTTACCGAATCTGCAAAGATCAAAGAACCTAATAATTGCTCGTTTTGTTCCGATATAGGCTTTTCGAAAACAAAAGTAACGACATATCCCTTTTCTCCTTTTATGATTTTTACACGCCCTTCAAGAGGGAGGGAGAGTTTCTCGAGGGTTTCTTTCAAGAGCAATAAAATAGGATCCTCGGGTTCGTTAAAAATTAGACAGGAATTTATAGGTAGAAAAGAGCCGGTATGAGAAGCAAATCCTAGGGAGGGGGTATTTTTCTCGGTCCGGATTCGGAGGGAGATGTGCCTTCGATACCCGAAAGGTTTTGTTGAGGGAAAAATCTTTCCAACCGGAAATTCGATTTTACCGATTCTCCGGAGAGAATCTTCTATAAATTTCTTCTTAAGTTCGAGTTGATAAGGGTAGTTTGCGTGTTGCAATTGACATCCCCCGCATTTGGTAAAGTAAGGGCAAGGAGGATCGATTCGTTTAGGATTTTTTGTGATGATTTCTTTTAAAGACGCTCTGGCAAAATTTGATTTTTTTTGGCAGATCTCCACTTCGACCGTTTCTTCGGGAAGTGTAAAAGGGGTAAAGACCACAAGACCGTCCCACCTGGCTACGCCGTCACCTCCGAAAGCTACCGAATCAATTACACATCTTGTCATGAGGGGTCAATAATGCGAAAATCTCGTATTTGGAGCTGAATACTGGATTTATTGAGAAAGTTATTAATATGAGGGGTGAACGCAATGTCCAGTGTCAGATTTTTTTTAGAAAGTTTCGATTTTCGCTCGCCCATTCCAAACCCGATCCCTTCGAGAAGTCTGTCATTTTCTTCCAAATACAATTTGAGGTGTGTCTTACCTACAACTTTCGGAGGCCAGATTTGTTTTGCGGTACCGGATAAAATAGGAGGAGGGTTTTCGTGGCCGAAAGGTTCCAGCAGATTGAAAGACTCCATAAAATCGAAAGTAAGATCTTTGAAGTGCAATTTGGCATCGATAAATAATTTGGTTAAAACATCTTGGTCTTTCAGGCATTTGTTTGCAGCGGCAACGAAATGCTTCGTAAACGCGGGGATATTTTCCTCTTTTATCGAAAGTCCTGCTGCGAAATTATGTCCGCCGAAGTTTTCTAAGAACGCCGAAGCCGATTTTAGATGATCGAGCAAGGGGAATTCCGGGATGGTTCGGATCGAACCTTTTCCTATACCGTTGTCGATAGCGATGATAACGGTTGGTCTGTTATATTGTTTCGCGATTCTTGCCGTAATGATCGGAATAATACCGGGATGCCATTTATCGGAGGCGATAACGAGAGCTTTCTCTCCAAGGATGAGGGGGTTTTGTAAGATGTATTGCTCTACTTCGAGAGCGTCGCGTCTTTCTATTTTTTGTCTTTCGGAGTTATTCAGATCGAGCTCTTTAGCCAAAGCTTCCGCAGCAACGGGATCTCGAATCAAAAGCAGTTCAACA
>Ga0116227_10016891_pt1 | contig 10341 bp, 7 predicted proteins | sample S1TSphgellanicum_FD_89693 | JGI IMG/M metagenome (GOLD analysis project Ga0116227, IMG submission 89693) | Host-associated microbial communities from peat moss isolated from Minnesota, USA - S1T2_Fb - Sphagnum magellanicum MG | ecosystem: Host-associated > Plants > Peat moss > Unclassified...
GGGTGCCGGTTGCTGCACAGTCTCCGCCGCCGTCGCCAGGCGGATGATGGCGGGACGTCCGGGCAGTGTGACGATCTTATTCGCTGCGATAATGCCCTCGATCTCGTGCAGCCGGCCTTCGTAGAACGGCAGTATGGCCTCACCTGTGATCTGCCGCTTCTTCAGTTCGGCGATGACAGCGCGGTAATCGTTCGATGGAAAACCCTGGTCCTTGGCGACCCTCGCAGCCAGGGGCGCCATTTCGGCCTGGTATTGAGCGAACGCGGCATGCGCCATGGCCGCGATTTCCGCGGGCGGGATGTCGATGCCGAAGCCCTCGAGCGCAAGGGCATATTCGGCCGGCGGCAGGCGAAAATCGGTGCGCGCCCGGGGCAGGATGGTGGACCGAACCCAGGCATCGTAGTCGGCCAGTTGGGTTTTCAGTTTGGCGAACGGCTGTTGCCAGTCGTCCAAATGATACTTCTCGAAAAGATCCGCGATGCCAGTGACGTAGTTGGCGTTGCGCCCAAGTTCCGTCGTCACTTCGTCCTTTGATGGGTAGAGCACGCCGCGCTTTGCCATCTGCTCCCGCGCCCGTTGTTTCAGCAATTCCGTCATGGCTTGGTAGCCAGCTTCTGCACCCGTATATTTGCGCAAGCGCACGATGGCATCCGGACGGCGTTCCGGCGCCACTTGATCGTCGAGCAAACCGCGCAGTCCTTGAAAGACGATGGCGCTCACGTTGATGAAGGGCACCAAGTGCTCCCTGTCGTAGTCCTCCTGGCGGAAGCGCAGATCGAAGGCCTTGCGCAGAATCTCGAGATCCTGAGCCACGCGCTTGTCTGTCTCTTTGGACTGCTGAGCCTTCAGGTCCGCCAGCACCGGTATGAATTCGCGCCGCTCGGCCATTTCGTCGGCGAGCGTCGGCTTGCTGATGAGCTTGTCGAATTGGGCAAGCCCCTGCTCTGAACCCGACTCCGGCGAATGCTTGAGTTCTATGTCGAGCAGCCGCTGCGTGTACGAATTGCTGCGCGCGACCCAGGGTATGACAGCGGGTTTGGCAGAGTCGGCCGTTTGACTAAACGCAGCCAACGACGCGAACGCAGCGGTATTCATGAGAACGGCGGTAAGTAATTGGCGCATGCGTGAGGCTCCCGTGCGTGTGATGGCGCTGCAATAATGCTACACGGGACGGCCAAATAGCCTCAAACCCGGCTTCGCTCCCACCGAGCCTCAAGAAATCCGACGGCATGCCGACATTCCTGGGTAGCGCTTGGCACGGTTCCTGGCGCCTCGCTGCGTAACTCGAGGTTCCCCGCAATGCTTGAATTTGCCGCGCTCGCCGCCGCGTTTCGGCGGATGTTCGTGTCCGTCCCGACGCCTGCGGTGCACGGGCCTGCTGCGCGAGGCCGCGGCGCGGCCGCGGACGACATGGCGGGGATCGCCTCGGCGCCGCCTCCCCAGCCGACGCCGTCGCCCGATCCGCAGCGGCTTGCCGCCGCGAACCAGATCACCGCCGGCCGCCTGTGGAAGCTGGCGTTCGCCGGCCCTTCGCAGTCGGGCGACCCACCGCACCGCCGCGTGCGCGACAATGTCGTGGCCAAGCTCTCGGTCGATGCGCTCGATCCGCAATACTTTCCGCGCCGTCCGATGTTGATGTCGCAACTGCTCAGGGCGGTCAACGATCCCAAGGCAGCCTCGACCCGAATCTCCCGCATCATTGCGCACGACCCGGTGTTGTCGGCCGATGTGCTGCGCATGGCCAACTCGAGCTTGTACCGGACGTCCGGGGCGTCTCTTGAATCCATCCAACGCGCCATCGTGGTGTGCGGCGTCGATGCGCTGCGCGCCATGCTCGCAACCGCCATGCTGCGGCCGGTGTTCCAGGCCACCGGGCGCAACTTTCCACGCTTTCCGCGGCTCTTGTGGACGCGCACCGAGTGGGCCGCGAGGGCCGCCGAACTGTACGCCATGGAGAGCCTGCGGCAGGACCGTTTCGAGGCCCAATTGGTCGTGTTGTTGCACGCCCTTGGCCCACTCGTGGTCTACGCTGCCACACTCGATGTGTATTCACGCAATGCGCATCTCGCGCCGAGCAGCGAGTTGTGCGCCGAACTCATCGCCACGCTCGGGTCGCAGATGTCGCTGCGCATCGCCCGCGACTGGCGCACGTCCGAGAAGCTGCTGGCGGCCCTGGGGGGCGAAGGCGCCGAACCGCTCAACGAGGCGCTGCAGGTCGGGGAGTTGCTGGGAACGCTGGCGTTTCTCGAATCGCAGACGGTGATCACGTGCGACGAGCGGCGCGCGCTGATCGACGAGTCGGGCATCGACGGCGACGCGGCCGTTCGGGTCTGGGCCGGACTCACCGCCGCCGCCTAAGGCCTGTCACGACCCCCGACGATGTGGGCACTACTGGGCGCTGTCATTGAACTTGCCGCCGAACAGAAAGGGCAATACGTGGATCTGCTCCTTGCGAACCGCCTCGAGAGCGTCGGGATCGAGACCGAGCGCCCGAATGATCGTTGCAGCGACCTGCTGGTTGCTGGTGGCACTTTTAATCACGGCTTGATCGATTCCATCGAGTGATAGCAACAGTGCGGTGTGAACGTCATCCTCGTTGAAACCACCGTGTTCCGACAGCTTCGACCCGCCGGTGAAGATCACACCGGTATTGACCTTGAGGATGATGTCGGGCGTCCGCGGATCGACCGAAGGGCTGTCGAACTTGTTCAACAGCGACTCGCCGGCAAATATCTCTTGAATACCGAGCGCCTGCTGATTTGCGGGCGTACTCAAATTGGCAACCACGCTGGGCGCCAGCGACGGATGAGTGAGCCAGATGAGCGAACCGTCATCGGAAATATCGAAAGCGTCGGCGCTGCCGATGGTCGCGGTCGGCTGCCCACCGCCGATGCCGCGGCGCTTCGTGACGTCGATCGGAGATTGACCATGCTTGGCGCTGATGATGATCAGCGTGGTGTCGTACAGGCGCTGAGCTCTGAGCTCACGCACGAATTTCCCGAGGGATTCATCGATGAAGTCGAGCTGGCCTGCAAGCCCCCGGCCGGGCGTTCCCAACACGTCGGTATAGCCGCCTTTGAATCCGGTGACCGGGTCCACTGCCAACTTCTCACCCACACTCACGGCTTGGAAATTCGTGCCGAACAATGTCGGCACGCCGACTCTCGCCGTGCGGTCATGATTGTAGCCGTCGATTTGATTGAGTACGGCCTGGACGTGCAGCTGGTCGTAACACTTGATGTCATCGAAGCTGTTGGTCCAACCGTCGTCCGGTGTTGGATCCGCATAAGGCACCGGCGCACAGCCCGCGAATTGCGGCAGGGGAACCGGAATGGAATTGATCTCCGGAGCGTAAAAATCCTCTACGCCCTTGCCGCTCGGACCATTGGTCCATTCATACGAAGGATGCTTGTCCGTCCACGCGGTATGTCCGCCTGCCGCACGGACGACTTCGAATATCGTATTTACCCGCAGGTATTGGTGCGGTAAGAGGGTCTTGCAGCCGTTTTTTGGGTCACGTACCAGATAGCTCGGGTTCAAGCCTCCGCCGCCGTCGAGGCGCGTGAGATCGATATCGACCGCCTCGTCCCACGCGACATTGGTCCCGACCGTTCCCGGGCAACTGCCCCCCGGGTTACCGAGACCGTCCGTCTGAGCGGGCGGCGACAGTGCCCGATTATAGGTATCGTCATACCATAGACCGGTGGTAACCGGAGATCCGCCGGTTACCAGAGAGGCGAGTCCAGGAAATGAGTCCGACGGCGAAGAGGTCGCACTATTCGTGTAGGTTACGCCGTGACGGCCGAGATCGGCCAGGTTGGAATCGGGATGCGATGCGATGTAGTTCGACAAATCCAGCGCGTGCAGACCGTCCACGCTTATCAGCAAGACATGCTTGATCGACCGGTCACCGAGCAAGCCGCCGTCCGAGTCCGCATGCGCTTGCAGCCCCAAAGCCAGACCCACGCCGCAGACGATGTTCAGGAAATTGCGATTCACGATAACCCCCTCCTTTTGATGTGTTCGGTCGCCGCTTCGCGAAAGAGCCGGCGCAGGCGACGCTCGAGGGAGTCTATAAACTTTGTGTTACAAAGATGCGAAACTCGATTTTTCGCGCCTACCTTCGGTGGGGAATGACGGATGGCCGACACCGAACTCAAACAACGTCTCATGTCCATTCTCGCGGCCGACGTCGTCGGCTATTCACGGCTGATGGGAAGTGACGAACGATCGACGGTCGCCGCACTTGAGTCCGCGCGCACGATATTTCGGACCGAGATCGAACGCCATCAGGGCAGTGTGATCGATATGACGGGTGATTCGGTGTTGGCAGTATTCGGTTCCGCTACCGGCGCTGTGGCCGCGGCAATTGCGATTCAGTGCGCCCTGCACAGTGGAGAAATCGACGTCGTCGAAGAACGCCGGATGCGGTTTCGAATAGGCGTACACTTAGGGGACGTTTTCGAAAAATCCGACGGTACCATCTACGGCGACGGCGTAAATATCGCAGCGCGCCTCGAAAGCCTGGCGGAAGCCGGGGGAATTGCACTGTCGGACGCAGTAGCGAGGGCCGTACGGGGCAAGATACCGCAATCCATCCGACATCGGGGCGCGCGCCGAGTCAAAAACGTGATGGAGCCCCTCGACCTGTATACCGTGCACCTTCCCTGGCAGACGCAGTCGGTTTGGAGTACTTCGCGAAGGCTTCAGTTCAACCGTGTCGCAATCATTTCCGCCACGATCGCGCTCGTCGCGCTGACGGTTGCAATGCTTTGGCTGCACAGTAGGTGGGCCGGGCCGCGAGGAACAGACAGTCGGCGCGTTCTTGCGCTGGAACCGTCGATAGCGGTACTGCCTTTTGCCGATTTGAGCCAGGGTAAGGATCAGTCGTACTTTTCGGAGGGCCTGTCTGAGGAAGTCATTGATCGGCTCGGGCAGATCCCTCAACTGCGTGTCATCGCGCGCACTTCCTCGTTCGCCTTCAGGGATTCGCGCTCGAGCGCAGCCGACATTGCACACCAACTGAATGTCGCGACGCTCCTCGAGGGTAGCGTGCGGCGCTCGGTCGACCGGGTACGGGTGTCCGCACAGCTGGTGCGCGCTTCCGATAGCGCCTACCTTTGGACAGGGACTTACGAGCGAAAGCTTACCGACATTTTTGCGGTCCAGGATGAGATCGCGAACGCCGTGATCGCAGCACTGAAGGTAAAACTCAACCACACAGCTTCAGACTCGGAGGCGACCCGCTATCATCCGAAACCAGACGCCTACGATGAGTATCTGCTCGGACGCCAATTGATGCGCGCACGGGCGGATCACTACGAGCAGCGTGCCGTCGAGGCCTTTGCAAAGGCGGTGTCGATCGATCAAAACTATGCGGCGGCTCATGCGGCACTCGCCTTTGCGCTGAGTTTCGTGGCCGAGAATGAACTCGATCCGGGAGTGCGCGGACCGCTGATGGATCAGGCGCTTGCCGCAGCCGAACGGGCGGTGGACGTGGGACCATCCGAGCCGGACACATTTGCGACTCGAGGATTTCTGCGCTTTGAAGCCCGCTGGGATTTTGCGGGCGCCGATGCCGACTTGAGCAAGGCTCTCCAAATGGATCCCACCGCAGGGCCGACGCTGACAAAATATGGATTTTTTCTAATGGTGGTGGGAAGAGGCGATGAGGCGCTGGCGCTGACGAAGAGGCTCAAGGACACGGATCCGTTTTTCGCTCCGCCTTGGGAAATCGAAGCCCGTATCGAAGCGGCTCGTGGCGATTATGTTGCCGCCGAGGACTCGATTCGGCACGCGCATTCAATTTTGCAGATCGATCCTGATTCAGGCGAGTTACTGCCGACATTCGCGCTGCTCAGGCGAGAGCCCGAGCGGGCGCGAATGCTTTTCGCCAAACTCCCGGATCCTGCGCACAGCAATTGGGGTGTCGCATTGGCAGAACAGGATCTCAACCATCCCGCGGCTGCCCAGAAGGCATTGCAGGCGTTCGTGGCGAAGTCCCCCTATGAGTATTACAGACTCGGAGCTGCCTATGCGCGCGCGTTCCAAAAGGACGCGGCATTCGCCGCGCTGCAGAGAGCTTATGAAACACATGACCCTGAGCTGGCATATATCCTCATCGATCCACTGCTCGCGGCTTTGCGCGCCGACCCGCGTTATGGCAGTCTGGTTGATCGAATGGGGTTTCCTGCCGCGAACCCGCGCAATTTATGGCGGCGTGTCAGATGACCTGCGTCCCGGCCACCAATTCCAGCGTCCCGCGAGCCGCACCAGCGCCGGTCCCACCGCCAAGCGGATCACCGTGGCATCCAGGAACACGGCCACCCCGAGCGCGAATCCCAAAATCTTGATCAGCACGAAGTCGCCGAAGACGAACCCGGCGAAAATGATGACCATGATGCTGGCGGCAAACGTGATCACGCGGCCCGTCCCCGCGAGCCCCTCCACCAGCGCCTCGGTGTCGGCAAGCCCCGAGCGGCGGCCGTCCGCGATCCGGGCGACAATGAACACCTCGTAGTCCATGCTCAAGCCGAAGACGATGCAGAACACGAGGACCGGCAATATCGGAAAGCCGCCATCCATCGGGCGAGGCAGGCCCACCAGATGAAACCCAATCCCCTGCTGAAACACCACGGCAACGGCACCAAACGCCGCGGCCACCGACAGCAAATTGAGCGCGACGGCTTTGATGGGTATGAGCACGCTGCGAAACGCCAGCGACAGCACGATCAGCGTCGTGCAAATAACGCCGATGACGATGCTGCCCAGCGTGTTCTTGATGGCATCTTCGTAATCCGCGTTGAAGGCGGGCACACCACCCACCTCGACACGCGCACCCCCAAGCCCGGTGAGCGCCGGTACATTGGCCCCGCGGATGTCGCGCACCAGATGACCCGCATCGGTCCACGCCAGCCCCTGCCGCGGGAGCAGCTGGATCAGTGCCGCGCTGCCATCGGCGCTCACCAGACTGCGGCGCACGGACTCGGAAACCTGCCCCAGGATCTCCGGCCCGCCGAGCGGCCGCGGGCTCAATGTGGTCACGGACCACACATGCTGAATGCGGGCATCGCGCGCGAAATATCGCACCAGTCGAGATTCGGCGCGCCAGCCCGACTCGTCTTGTACCGTGGTTCCCGCCGGGAAATACAGAATCACCGAAATGATCTGGCCAAAGTTGCCGCGCGTCACGGAGTCTATTTCGTGCAGCACCCGCACCGAGTCGGCGCTATCGGGCAACCAATGGCCGCGAGGCAGATCGACGCGCAGGTGTACCGCCTGGGCGGCGAGGAACAGCAGCGGGATGCCCGCCACCGCGAGTACGCCCCACGGATGACGCGAGACCCAGCTGCCCCAGCGCCGCCAGTTGCGGCCGCTTCCCGGCGTTCGCGCCAATCTTACTGGTCCCACATCGATTAAGGGTCCGAGCCAGATCAGTACGATCGGCAGCAGCACAGTGGCGGCCAATACGGCGACCGTGGTCACCAGCAGTCCACCGATGCCGATGGATCTCACTTCGCTCACCGGCACCAACAGCATCGCCGAAAAACCGATCGTCACCGCGAGGCCGGATATGATCACGGTTCGGCCACCATGGCTCGCCGCCCGCGTCACCGCCTCCGTCCGCGTCAACCCGAGGTCGAGCTCGTCCCGGTAGCGGCTCACGATGAGCAGCGCATAGTCGATGCTCAACCCGAGCCCGACCATGCTGACGACGCTGATCACGATGATGGACAGCGGCCAGAATCGGTTCACGACTTCGATCATGCCGAGCGACACCACGATCGTGAGCGCACCGCATAGAACGGGCAGGATCGCGCAGATCAGCGTGCGAAACGCGATCAGCAGCAGCACCAGCGTCAGCGGCAGCACACGCAATTCGGCGGTGCGCGTTTCAGCGGCGCTCACGCGGCGCATGTCGGCGTTGACGACCGCCTCTCCCGTCCACCCGAAGGCCAGATGCGGGTACTTTCCCCGAAGCTGCTCGCGCAATGCCTCGGTGGTCCGGCGAAGATTGCTCATCAGCGCGTCCTCGGCACCCTTGGACGCGTCCAACCCGACGATGATGATCGGACTGTCATCCTCCCCCAGGAATAGCGTGTCCTGACGGTCCAGATAGGACATGACGCCTTGCACACCGGGTGTGCGCTCGATCGCGGCTGTGACCTGCTTCAACAGGGCGTCGCCCTCGGCCACCCGCGGCGCCGGCGACCCCGCAATCCTCAAGAGCGCAATTTTGGTAAACGGTGAACGGAATTGCTGTTGCAGCGCCGCCTCGACGCGCGAGGATTCGCTACCCTGCAGATGCGCCGATGGATCGAGCTCGGCATTGACCCGAGCGGCGAAGGGAAGCGCCGCCAGCGCGATGAGTACCCATGCGGCGACGATGACCGCTTGCGAAGTCCTCGAGGTCATCATTCAGGGGAGCCGCACAATCTTGCCGCGGATATGTCCTTGCTCGAGCAGCGAGAAGGCCGCTCGAACCTGGTTCAATGGGAATGTCGCGGCGATCGGTATGTGCAAATCACCTACGATACCGGCCAAATCGCTGCCCTCCCCCGACGGGAATGTGGCCGGCCACATGGCGTGCAAAAGCCCCTCGCGGATCTTCGTCTCACCCACCAGCACCTGGGCATGAGACGGTTCGGGCATCGGTACATTCGCAACCTGCAAAACCTCGATTCCACCGTATTTATCGAATCGAACTGCTTTCACGGACTGCTCCTGAATAACGCATGGCAGTGCTGAATAACTTCGAACACCCTGAATGTTAGCTGGAACCGTGTCCATTGGTGGGATGTGACACGGCTCCTGCCGACAATAGTGCTGAAATCTTACGGACAGCTTCAGCCTGCGAAGAAGCGCTCGGATGCGTGCACACCCGTCACGGGTGTTACTCGAATTTCAAGCGCAATTCCGGCGTCCCTCACCACGCTCGACGGCCACTCGCGACTCTCCTGCAGTATGACGACCGATGGGAATAATGATGTGCGTCTTCGAAATATCACCGTTGTGCTGTCGGTCTGCACAGCGAACCCACCCTGAAATCGCTTCAATGCGCGACTCCATCCGTGCTGCCACGCGTCGTCCTTTCCACGCGCATAGGTGAGAACATCCGCCTTGAAGTCATAGTCCGCCTCGAATGGCACCATTCGGTTCGCGACTCGTAAGGCGCGCTCCGCATTGCGACGGGCTCGCCAATCCGCACGTTGCAAGTACCATTCCCAGAGGCGCCGGCTCAGCCACGGTTGTAAGAAAAAAAAAGCGCGCACACAACGAAAAATGGAATGAGCCAGACGGTCGAATGGACAGACCAGTTGGACGGGTCGGAATAAAATCGAACGGCGCATAGCGTCAGCCCGAAGATCGAAGCCAATATCCCCACGACGCGAGCCGTTTGCACCACGGCCTTACCGGAGTCGCGGAAGTCCCATCGACTCAGGAACGCGCGCTGCTGTTGACGGAGAATCACGCTCAGCTCGTCCGTCGCTCGCTGACAATGGGCCGCATCCACCACAAATCGAATCCTAGACTCCATTCAGTGGATCCCACGAGTTCCATAGGGATACTTCTGTGCGGCGGACTTCGGCGCGGAGACACAGGACGTTGGAGAGCTTTGTTACGAGCATGTAGGCGACGCTGCGCCGAACGTCTGTGGAGTTGGTTTCGCGGAACAGGAGAGTCAAGTCAAGGGGGGCATCTGCGAGAGACCATAACTCGGCATGCTCGCTTCGTCAATAGAACTTCAAGCGCATGAAAGCATAGAAGATAAAGAAGCGCGCGAACCCGCGCAAATACCGTTTAGATGAATCCCAACGGACCCGGCGCGAACGCGCCCAGATTGGGCAGCACCGCCTTCAGCGCGGCCGCATCGGCGCCGAACCACGCAGCCAGTGTCGCCGCGAATTGGTCGACCGCAGTCGTCGGTATCCAGCGCCCGAGGTCGCTCGCATCGTCGGGGCCCCCGAGTTCGAGCGTCGGCATGGTGCCGTAGATGCTGCCGCCATGAACGGCGTCACCGATGACCAGCGGATGGCTGCCCCAGGCATGGTCCGTCCCGCCGCCCGTATTGGGCAGGAAGTTGCGTGAAAAATCCGACAACGTGAAGGAGGTGACGCTCGAGCCTGCGCCGACGTCCGCCATGGCGCCGTGAAATGCCGTGAGTCCCGCATCGAGTTCGCTCAACAGGGTTTGCTGCTCGATCAACTGGTTCGTGTGCGTGTCAAAGGAGCCGAGCGTGGCGAGAAACACCTGCCGGGTCGCCCCGAGCGCGCTGCGTGCCTCGATCACCTTGGCGATCGCCAGCATCTGCGCTGCGAAATTACCCGTCAATGCGCCGAA
>Ga0116227_10016892_pt1 | contig 10339 bp, 14 predicted proteins | sample S1TSphgellanicum_FD_89693 | JGI IMG/M metagenome (GOLD analysis project Ga0116227, IMG submission 89693) | Host-associated microbial communities from peat moss isolated from Minnesota, USA - S1T2_Fb - Sphagnum magellanicum MG | ecosystem: Host-associated > Plants > Peat moss > Unclassified...
AAGGCTGGACGCGCAAGGGCTGGGCTCGGACGAGCTGCCGGTGCCGACGCCGGATCAGACGCCGGAGCCGCGGAACCGGGTGGTGAAAGTGGTCAATATCGGGAGCTGAAACCGGCCGTGGGACGCCTGCGGGGTGGGACGCTATTTTTAGCTTACCTGGGCGGGCTCTGGCTGTTCCGGGCGGCGCCGATCGCCGGCGCCCTGCTCGCGGCCCTGGCTGACCGCGTAGGATGGGTCTTGACCCATCATGGTGCGCAAACGGCGATTGCCGGGCAAAAGTGATGGGTCGAGACCCATCCTACGCAGGAAACTGTTTTCTTTTGGGAAAAGAACCAAGAAACTTTTGCCAAGAAACTTTTGCGTGTTTTGGCTTCGGTATCGTCATCGAGGTTCGCGCTCCCTCGTTAGGGGAGGATTTAGTCCTGGGCGGTAGCTAGAGGGTTCTGGCGGGGATCGGTTGCTATGCGTTGGCTGCGGTGGTGGGTTTGCATCTTTGCTCTCCTGCCTGTCACCGTATCGGCCGCCGGCGACGCGCGCTGGCCCTCCATGGCCGACCCGGTGTTCCGCCCCGTCGTGCAAAGCGACGATCAGGCGACATTGGTCCTTCCCCTGGTCATGACTCAGGGCGGCGCCGGCTTTCTCTGGGCGGGCGGCCAGGCGGGGCTGCTGCGCTGGGACGGCTACCGCTTCGCTGTCTATGCCGACGGCCGCAACCCGCCCGACGGGCTGCGCAACCATTATGTCCAGGCGCTCTATCCCGCCGCGGACGGCGGGGTGTGGGTCGGCACCTCCAGCGAGCTGGCGCGCTACGACCCGCAGCACGACCGCTTTACGACGATACCGCTCGGCGGTTCGGGCGGCATCCCCGTCTCCGGTCTGGATGGCGATGGCGCCGGCGGGCTCTACGCCGCCACCAGCGCCGGCCTGTTCCGCCTGGACGCGAACCGGCACGTCATCGCCCATCTGCGCCATGACGCGCACACGCCAGGCAGCCTGCCCGACGACCAGATCGAAGCGATTCTGCGCGACCGGCAGGGTGCCCTGTGGGTTGGCGGCCGGCACGGGCTGGCGCACAGCCTGGACGGCGGGACATTCACCGACGTCAAACTGCCGGCCCCGGGCGATGCGGTGCCGGAGGTGTCGCGCCTGCTCCAGGATAGCGCCGGCCGCATCTGGGTCGGCACGCGCGAGCACGGCGCCTATGTCATCGGCCCGGACGGCGCCGCCACCCCGATCGCCTTGCCGGACTCCGACGGCACCGACCTGACCGGCACGGAAATCATGGCCATCGCCGAAGTCGGGGGGACGGGAGTCGGGGGGGCTGGAGTGGGGGGGGCAGAAGTCACGGGCGGAAAAATCTGGCTCGGCACCTTCGGTCACGGCATCATCGAGGTGGATGCGGCGACGATGCAGGCCCGCCGCATCCGGCACGATCCGCTGGTGCCCGGCAGCCTGGACAGCGACTCGGTCTATGCGATTTTCCGCGACCGCTCCGGCCTGATCTGGATCGGCACCACGCTGGGGGTGAGCCAGTATAACCCGGGCGACGGCGGCATCTGGACGCTGTTCGGCGAGCCCAACCGGCACGCGGGCGTCGTGGGTCACGACATCACCGCTGTGCTGGTGCGGCCCGACGGGACCGTCTGGCTGGGCTCGCAGGCCGACGGCATCCAGATCATCGGCCCCTCCGGCCACACGCGCGCCACGCTGGACGTGCGGCGCGTGTTCTGTCTGGCGGCAGAGGGCAGCGGACCCGTGTTCATTGGCACCCGAAGCGGCCTCTACCGCGCCGATCCCGACGGCGGCCATCTGACGCGCATGGAGATTCCCGGCCGACGCGCCATCGCCGGCGTGTTCGCGCTGCACGCGGAGGCCGGCACGCTCTGGCTCGGCGGCGGCGACGACGGGCTGTGGGCGCTGCGCCCTGGCGCCGACGGAAGACTGACGGTGCTGCGCCACGACGATGTGCCGCGCCTGACCGATTCCATGGTCCACCGCATCGTGCGAGGTCCCGGCAACCTTCTCGCCATCGGCACCGAGAACGGTTTCAACATCCTCGACACAGGCACCGGCGCGATCGAGCGGGTGCAAAACGATCCGGCGGATCCGCGCAGCGTCAGCCCTGGCGGGGTGGTGAGTTTCCTGTTCGACCGGCAGGGGCGGCTGTGGGCCGGTTCGGGCAACGCCGGCATCAGCGTGCTCACCGGCCGCGACAGCGCCGGCCGCCCGCGGTTTCATCGGCTGGGCGTGGCGGACGGGCTGCCGAACCCGGATGTCTCGAACCTGCTGATGGATGCACAAGGGCGCGTATGGGCCAGCACGGACTCGGGCCTGGCGGCGATAGACACTGAAACATTCGCCGTGCGCGCGTTCCGCGCCATCGATGGCGTGGCGATCCCTGCCTACTGGAACGCCTCGGCCGATGCGACGTCCCAGGGCGATCTGCTGTTCGGCGGCACCGGGGGCCTGACCGTGGTGCGCCCTGGCGCGGTGGGCGCCTGGGATTTTGCGCCGCCGCTCGTGGTCACCAGCGTGCGCGTCGGCGGCAAGCCGGCGGGGCCGCTGGACGGCGGGGAGATTACGGTGCCGGCGGGGGCCGGCAGTGTCGCGGTGGAGTTCGCGTCGCTGGATTTCTCCGCCCCCGCCCGCCTGCGCTACCGCTACCGGCTGGATGATTTTGACGCGGCCTGGATCGAGACCGATGCGGCGCACCGCGTCGCCGCCTACACCAACCTGCCGCCCGGCCAGTATGTGCTGGCCTTGCAAGGGTCGAACCGCGACGGCGTGTGGGCCGTGCCGGCCACGCTGCCCATCCTGGTCCGGCCGGCCTGGTTCCAGACGGGCTGGTTCCGGCTGATCGAGGCGGCGGCCGCGGCCCTGCTGGTGGGGGTGCTGGTGCAGACACGCACGGTGATCCTGCGGCAGCGGCAGCGGGAGCTGGAGCTGCAAGTGCATCAGCGTACCGCCGAACTTTCCGCGCGCACATTGGAACTGACCCAGAGCCAGGCAAAACTCCAACAGCTCGCCTATGTCGATACGCTGACTGCGCTGCCGAACCGGCGTGCCTTCCATGACACGCTCCAGACCATGATCGACGACGGGCGGCTGGAGCCTTTCGCGCTCATGCTGGTCGATCTCGACGGGTTCAAGAAGGTCAATGACACGCTCGGCCACGATGCCGGCGACGAATTGCTGACGATCGCCGCCCTGCGCCTGCGCGAGGCCGTGCGGGGGGACGATTTCGTCAGCCGGCTGGGCGGCGATGAATTTGCCCTCCTGCTCCGCGTGCGTGACCGGGATGTGGTGTGCATGATCGGCGACCGGCTGGTGGCCGGCATGGCGGTGCCGATGCAGGTCAAAGGTGCGACGGTCACCATCGGTGCCAGCGCCGGCGCGGCGCTCTATCCGCAGAACGGCCAGACGCAGGAGGAACTCTATAAACACGTCGATCTCGCGCTCTATGCCGCGAAGGCCGCCGGGCGGGGGGCCTGGCGCTGGTACGTGGAGAGCATGGGGCGTGCGACGGACCGCAGCTTCAGCCCGACCCGATGACGATCAGCTATGCAACCAGCCTCCCGTGACGTTGGGAACGGGTCGCTATTTTGAATTCGAAAATCTCTTTTCCAGGCCCTTGCCTCACGCGACCGTCCATGTCATTGCCAAAATATGAAAATTACTATGGCTCACCGTATCTCAGGCGAATTTTTGGGCACATTCTGGCTGGTGTTCGGCGGGTGTGGTAGCGCCGTGCTGGCGGCGGCTTTCCCGGCACTCGGCATCGGCTTCGCCGGGGTGGCCTTGGCCTTCGGACTGACTGTACTCACGATGGCCTATGGCGTGGGCTACCTTTCCGGCGCGCATTTCAACCCGGCCATCACCATCGGCCTGTGGGCGGCCGGCCGGTTTCGCACGGCCGACGTAGCATTCTACATCGTGGCTCAACTGGCCGGCGCCATCGCCGCGGCCGGAGTGCTCTACATCATCGCCACGGGCAAGCCCGGTTTTACGCCCGGCGGCTTCGCCGCGAACGGCTATGGCGATCTCAGTCCCGGCAAATACAGCCTGCTTGCCTGCCTCGTCACCGAAATCACCTGCACATTCTTCTTTCTGATGGTGATTTTCGGCGTCAAATCCTCCCGCGTGCCGGACGGTTTCGCGCCGATCCCGATCGGCCTGGCGCTGACACTGATCCATCTGATTTCCATTCCGGTCACCAACACCTCGGTCAATCCGGCGCGCAGCACCGGCCAGGCGCTCTTTGCCGGCGGACCTTATCTGGGCCAGCTCTGGCTGTTCTGGTTGGCGCCGGTCGCCGGCGCGGTGCTCGCCGCCCTGGTCGCACGGGTGCTGCACCAGTCCGATAGCGTGCCCATCCAGGAGTGATGTTGTCACAGCGGGATCATGCGCTACCATGCGGCATGATCCCGACCCCGTCCGCGCTCCCTGAATTCGACACCAAACCCAAGCCGGGGAGCTATCTGCACCCGCGCACCGGCCGGCAGACCGCTATTATCGCGGGGGTGATTGCCTTCCATCTGCTTGTGATCGGCGCCGTGGTGGCGTGGCCGGGACACGGGGTTAGGAGCATTTTTGCCGGCGAAATCAAGGTTACGATCGTACCGGACAGCAGCGCTCCCGTGAAAGGCAAGTAAGCAAGACTTCTTTTTTGAAAAAAAGAAGCAAAAAACTTTTGTTTATTAGGCTCAGCATCGTCGCGCGAGTCTTGACCTCTACACTCGCTGCGGTCGCCTTTGTCATGGGGCTTGCGGACTGAACCCGTCCACGAGGGCCTAATAGCTCGCCACAATACGCCGTATCCCGGCCGGATCGCGTGTAACCGTCAGGGCCAGAGCCAACAGAATGCGGGCTTTTTGCGGGTTCAAATTGTCGGCCGGGATGATGCCGAGCGCGCGCAGGCGGACGCCGTCCAGCGCGTGGCCGGAGCCGGCCCTGGTGGATTGCAGCACGGTGATGCCGCCCGCAACCGCCTCGGCCAGCGCCGCCGTCTCCGCGGGTGTGGTCATGCCGGGGGCGAAACCGGCGGAGACGATCCCTGCGGCGCCGGCGGCCATAAAAGCGCGGATCGCAACCCCGTCTGACCCGGCATAGGAGTACGCAATATCCACACGTGGCAGTGCCGCAAGCGGGCCTACATCGAATTCGGTATCCGGCGCGTGGCGCCGTTCCGTGCGGCGGTAATAGCGCACATGCGCGCCGTCGATCTGGCCGAGCACACCAAAATCCGGCGTGCGAAAAGTTTGCAGGCGGAAGGTGGAGGTTTTCGTCACCTCGCGTGCCGCCTGGATTTCGTCATTCAACACCACCAGCACGCCGCGGCCGCGCGAGGCGGGGCTCGCTGCGGTGCGTATGGCATTGACCAAATTCAGCCCGGCGTCGGTGGAGAGCGCACTGAGCGGCCGCTGCGACCCCACCAGCACCACCGGAATCGCCACCTTCAGCGTCAGGCTGAGAAAATACGCCGTCTCTTCCAGCGACGCCGTGCCGTGGCCGATCACGATGCCGGCGAGGTCCGGGTGCGTCTGCACCAGGTCGGAGCATGTGGACCACAGGTTTTTCCAGGCCGTGAAATCCACGCTCGGGCTCGGGATGGCCGAGCAAGCCACCTCGATCACCTCGGCCACATCATGCACATTGGGAAAGGCGGCGAGGATTTCACCGGCCTGCAACATGGTGTTGTTGGCGGTATAATCCTCGATATCCAGCGGCCCGGTGCCGACCGAGGATATCGTGCCACCTGTGCCGATGAACGCGACTTTGGGTTTCATGCACCGCCTCCTATACCGCCCGTCGTCCGCTTTGCCTGCCGCCTGGCGAGACTGCCAGCCCCAGGAACACGAGAACCGCCTGGTTGAGCCGCAGGACGTCCTCGTCGTCCAGCCGGCCGACCCGCGCGCCAAGCTTCGCCTTTGGCACCGTGGAAATCTTGTCCACCATCAAACGGCATACCGCCTGCAGTCCGTTGCGCGCGTTGGGCTGCACGGGCAGGCGGAAGAGCGGCGCGTCCGTCGCATCCGTGGTGAAGGCGCAGATGGTAATGGAGTCGGTTGCGTCAAAACTGTCGTCCTGAACGATGACCGCGGGCCGCGGCTTGCCGGCGTAATCCGCGGCCCCTGCCACGGTCCAAATGTCGCCCCTTGTCATTCATCGCCCCAATCCGCAATGGCGTCGATGAACGCCTGATCCTCCGCGGCATGCGCACTGGCGGCGGTGGCGGCCGACTGGCGATGCGCTTCAGCCCGGAATTCGGGGGAACGCACATCCGGCACCCAGATTTGGATCGGGCGCATTCCCTGCGCCCGCAGGCGCGCGCGATGTTCCCGCACTTTGACGCGCGAGGGCTTGGCGCCTGATGCCGAGGCCATGGCAGGTCTCCCGTAGAGTTACATGTAACCTATCATGGCGTGTCGGGTTGCGGCAATCCCTCTCAGGTGTTTGCGATCGCAAGAGTCACATCGGCGTTGGTGGCCGGTGGGGCTGTCGCAGGTGGATTTTGCGGCGCGGTTCCATGTGCCGGTGGGCACGCTGCGCGACTGGGAACAGAACCGCCGCCAGCCGGACGCCCCAGCCCTCGCCTACCTGCGCGTCATCGCCCGCGAACCCGACATGGTGGCGCGGGCGCTGGTGGTTGCTTGAGGGGCCGCGATAAAACGCCAGCGGTGGCAGCCGGTCTAACGATAGACTTCCCGGCGGTGGGCGATGCGAAGCACGGTGACAAGCAGCACCGTGCCGTCGAGGTTGAACACGACGCGCCAATCCCCCACCCGTAGGCGGTAGCCGCCGCCGGTCAGCGCGCGCACATTCGGTGCCGACAGCGGACCGGCGCGTAGGCGCTCAAGCGAGCGGGCGATGCGCGTGCTGACCGGCTTGTCCAGTGCGTCGAATTGGCGTTGGGCAGCCGGAAGAAACTCGACGCGCCAGGTCAATCGGGATCGGCCGACAGCTCGATCCCATGCTTTGCCGCCAATTCTTCGAGGGTGACACAGGCCGGCCGGCCGGCCGCCACCCATTCATCATGGGCAAGCGCCGCCAGGCGGGTATCTTCGGCGTCCTCCCAGGCTTCCAGGGTCTCGGCATCCTCCACCGGCACCAGCACGGCTACCGGTTTGCCGTTGCGGGTCAGCGTGGTGCGGGCCTTGTCATGCTCAGCGCGGTCCAGCGCTTCGGCGAAGGCGGCCGGGAGCAGGTCGGCTGGCAAGGCGTCAACAGCGGCAGCATCCATAATGAGGGTCCCCACGCAATGACCTTTCCTCGGCGACGATAGACGAAAAGCGCGGCCGGCGCGAGCGCGTAGCCCGCATCGTGCTTCGGCGATGCGGGGTCCGGCCATTGGACCAGCCGGCCTCTAGCCTTTGGGCGCATGGCAACTCGTGGTCCCAGCACGGCAAACTCGGAGACGGAGGCCTTTGTCTGCCGATAAATCGTGATGGTTTTACCGGTTTGCCGTATAGTGGTGTTTATGGCGATTGCGAAAATCACGCCGGAACTTGTGGCCGGTGCCCTTGCCGCCACTGACTGGCAAGCCATCGACGCACAGAGCGACGGCGATATTGCCAGCAATGTCGCCCACGACCCCGATGCTCCACCGATGCTGACCAGTGGCGAGACGGCCGCGGCCATCGTGCGAAAGCGCCTCGGCCAGTCGCAGGTCGATTTTGCGGCACGGTTCCATGTGCCGGTCGGCACCCTGCGCGACTGGGAACAGAACCGCCGCCAGCCGGACGCCCCAGCCCTCGCCTATCTGCGCGTCATCGCCCGCGACCCCGACATGGTAGCGCGGGCGCTGGTCGTTGCGTAGGGGAGTCCGCCCAAGTCTGCGCAGGTATATAGGCGTGACGCTACGCCTGGATTTGGAGGCGGATGTCGTAGGGTGGGCTGCTTTGCAGCCCACCTTCTTCGGACAACGCGAAATTCCAGGTCAATCGGCGCCCTCGCTCAACCTTCACACACTCGCTTGCCGCACAGTGGTGGGCTGCAAAGCAGCCCACCCTACGGTTCCTGCCTCATGTGGCGCGCGCTGGGAAAACTGGACACTCCTTGCTCTCCATGAGCTACTATTACCACTATTTCCCCTTGAATTATGGTTTCGGAGTGATTAACCTAATTAAGTAACCACAAGGAGGGGGCCTTCGCTATGTCCGAGCTGCGCGCCATCGAAATCGATTTCGACGTTCACAAGAAAATCGAGCTTGAGAGAAAAAGCTTCACAGAGTCACCAAATGAAGTGCTGCGCCGATTGCTGGACATTGGCGGTCGGACGCCCATTGATACTACGGTTGAGGCGAAACCCAGGCGACCGTGGTCGGGTAAGGGCATTACTTTGCCTCATGGCACCGCGTTGCGAATGGAATACAACGGTCGACAACACACAGGCATCATTACTGATGGCGAGTGGTTGGTCGAAGGCAAACGTTTTAAGAGTCCTTCGGCTGCGGCGGGAGGTATCGCGGTAACAAAGGATGGGAACCGCACGAGCCTGGACGGTTGGATTTATTGGCACGTCAAGCGGCCAGGTGACAGCGACTGGATCGCTATTCGCGAGTTGCGGCGGTAGTCGCGAAGCGAAATATTTCGGGAATTGCGCCAAACGCGATTTCCATGGACGGCCAGAAAAAGCCAACAAGCTGTATCGTGCTATCAGCGCAGGAGTATCGGCAAATGAGTAAAAATACTACCCAATATGATGAAGGTTGGAACGATTGGCCTCGATTGACCTGCCGCGCGGTTTGTAGAGGCATCATCATTACCGGTATCATCAATACTTTCCCGCAATCTCCATTCTGGATACCAGTAATTGCGTCGACCCTTCTGAATCTTGCGATAACTTACGGATGGTTAGGCGATTTCGCGGAGCCATAAAACCTCGATCACGCTCCAGCAAGCGTAGCCCGCATCTTGATGCGGGTTCTTCGCGCCTAGAACGCGTTGGCGCGCCTAAGGCTCGCATCAAGATGCAGGCTGCGGCATATACGAATCGCCAAGCGCCACCGCGTCCTACGTCGTCCCAGCCTTCCTCGGCCGTCCGCCCTTGCGGCCATTCTCGCGCGAGGCCGCAACCTTGGCGACGGTGCGTGCTAGGCCGCCTTGTGCCCCGAGCACGCGCGCCATCCAGGTTTTCGACCCGAAAACCCCTTGCAGCAGCGCCGGCACATAAAGATCGGCATCCAGCCGCGGCCAATGCAGTCCAAGTCCGGCCGGGCTGATTTCGATATCGGCGAGATGTTCCGGCGAAGCGCCCGCCAGCCCTTCGGCCAGCCGCGTCGGGAAGGAGAGTTCGACGCCGGTGTTCAGCACGACCGCCACGCGCGACCGCCGGCGGTCGTAGCGCGCGGATACGGCATAGCCACCGTCCCGCACCGATTCCATACGCGCCTCTGCCTGCCTCAACTCCTGCTCAGTCATCGCCATGGATCATCCCCCATTCCCCACATAGAGCAGCAATCGCCCCTGCTAGCGTGCCCTCCATCCGGGTTAGCTCGGCCAACCTGAACCCATAACTCTCCCGCAGCGCCGGCGGCCCGTCGGGGCAATTCAGATGGAACACCGCCTCGCCATCCGCGCCGATGACATGGACATGAGCCGGCCGATGGTCGTTCGGCCAGATCACGACCCGCAGGGCACCGATGCGCAGGACCGTCGGCATGATGATCTACAGCACAAACCTAAGCGGTAGGGAATCACTTTCTGGATGTTTCGTAGCAGTCGTAGGATGGGTCTTGACCCATCACTTTGGCCCGGCCACCGAAGTGCGCGCGCGCAAGGATGGGTCAAGACCCATCCTACGAGGGCGCTGCCTGGCTGTCGCGTTCGTCCAGCCGTGCCAAAATATCCAGAGCCGCTTTGCGGTCGCCGGCTTGCGCCATCAGCCGAAAGCGTGTCTCGGTGTCGTGAACGGCCAGCGCGGCCGTGCCCAATTCCTCGATCAGCTTGTTGAGGCTGATGCCGCGCGACGCCGCGAGTTGTTTCAAACGCAGTGTCGTGTCCTCGGGCAGGCGGATCGTCAATGTCGCCATGTCAGCGTCTCCAGGCATTCCGGCGGTGTGATGAGGCGAGACGTTATTCTACGGATAGCAAGCTCAACGAACAGGTTGCAAGGCGACCCGTAACGCGTTACACATACGGCGCAATTCGAGGAAGCTTCGAGGTGGCAGCACCCGCTGAACGGATGAAGGCGATGCGCGACAGACGGCGCGCGCTCGGCGTGCGCGAATTGCGTCTGCTGCTGCCTGATGCCCGGTCGCCATCGGTGCGGCAAAGAGTTGCCAATGAAGTCGCTCTGATCAGTCGCGCCAGCGAGAGCGAAGCGCTGGGCTGGATCGAA
>Ga0116227_10016893_pt1 | contig 10338 bp, 10 predicted proteins | sample S1TSphgellanicum_FD_89693 | JGI IMG/M metagenome (GOLD analysis project Ga0116227, IMG submission 89693) | Host-associated microbial communities from peat moss isolated from Minnesota, USA - S1T2_Fb - Sphagnum magellanicum MG | ecosystem: Host-associated > Plants > Peat moss > Unclassified...
CGCAAGGGCGGCAGGCGCAGGCTGACGACATTGAGGCGGAAATAGAGATCCTCGCGAAACCGCCTGGCATCGATCTCGACGCGCAGATCGCGGTTGCTGGTGGCCAAGATGCGCACATTCACCCGCACCGGCGCCGTGCCACCCAACCGGTCGATTTCACGCTCCTGGATGGCGCGCAGCAATTTGGCCTGCAGGCGCACATCCATTTCGCTGATCTCGTCCAGCAGCAGCGTGCCGCCATCGGCGGCTTCGAATTTGCCCAACCGCCTGGCGATGGCGCCGGAAAACGCGCCTTTCTCGTGGCCGAAGAGCTCGCTTTCCAGCAGGTTTTCCGGAATCGCGGCACAGTTCAAGGCGATGAAGGGGCCGGCCGAACGGCGTGACATACGATGGATATGTCGCGCCACCACTTCCTTGCCGGTGCCGGATTCTCCGGTGATCAGCACGGACGCATCGGAGCGGGCCACCTGTTCTGCCTGGCGCATCAGCGAGAGCATGGCGGGATCGCGCACCACCGCCGCATGCGGTTCGCCGGAGGCGGCCACCAGGATGGCGGCGATCAAATCGGGATCGGGTGGCAGTGGCAGGAATTCGCGCGCGCCGTCGCGGATGGCCTGGGCGGCGATCTCGGCACTCAGTGACGTGCTGCACGCCACCACCGCAATGGCCATGCGCTCGGCGGCGAGCGCCTTTGTCAGGTGTTTTATACCGCGGGACACATCGCACAGAACCAGATCCTGCGCCGCATGCACGCGCAGCAAAACCATCGCGGCGGGCACATCATCTGCCTGGCTGACACGGGCGCCGCGCGCGGCGGCCAGGCGCGCGGCCTGGGCGAGTTCGCCCGCCAGGGAACCGATGATCAGAACGCGCATGGCATGGCGGAGCGGGTTGTTGCCGCCTCCGCGTCTTCAGCTTGCACGATCCGCCTTGACGATTTCGGTCATCGTGATGCCGAGGCGGTTATCATCCACCATCACCACCTCGCCACGCGCGACCAGACGGTTATTCACATAGACGTCGATCGCCTCGCCCAGCTTGCGGTCGAGTTCCACCACGGCGCCGCGGCCGAGTTTGAGCAACTGGCTCACCGGCATGGTGGTGCGGCCGAGCACGGCGATGACGGTGACAGGAATGTCATAGACCGCTTCCAGATCGCGCGCATTGCGGGCCGGGGCGTCGCCGGGCCCGTTGGGGGGGCTCAGCGCTTCGGAAAACTCAGCTTCGACGGCCACCGCAGATCTCCTCCAGCGCGGGCAGGCCGAGCGGGGCGAGCGCCTTGACGATATCGGCATAAATCGAGGCGGTGCTGCGTCTGGCCTGGCCGTCTTCCCAAAACACCATGATATCGCCCGGGTTCAGCGATGGGTCGGCGGCAACTGAGAGCACGCTGCCATCCTCGGCGAGCATGCCGATCAGAGTCTCGCGCACGAAATCGGCCAGATCCGGATGGGTGCGCACGCGCAATTCGGGCTCGCAGCGCAAGCCTGGCAGCAGCGCTGCGATCACCGAGCCGATCTCGGCCCGCGCGTGGCTGGCCATCACCGACGGAATGGCCGCCTGCAGAATGCCGAGCAGAAGGCGGGCGATTTCGTCGGATTGATGGGCAACCACACGCTCCAGCGTGCCGCGCGAAGCCGAGATGGCATCGGCCAGGGCCTGGGTGGCGGCGGCCTGGAGTTGCGCCTGCACCAGCCTGGTATCGGCCAAGGCGGCGTCCATCCCTTCACGCCGGCCAGCCTCGCGCATGGTTTCCATATCGGCGGCGGTGAAGACCGGCGCCGATGGGGGCTGGGCGGGCGGTTCAGCATCGCGAAGCGGTGGCGGTGGCGTGTCGAAATCCTCGACATAGAGAATGCCGTCCATACGGCCAAGACCATGGGTCTGGCGCGGCGCCGTTTCAGGCAGCAGGTCGAACAGGAAATTTGAGGTCGATCCGTCCATGTTAATACACCATTTCCTCGTCCTTGCCGCCGCCCATTTCCAACTCGCCCGTCTGCGCCAGCTCTTTTGCCACCAGAACGATGGCGGCCTGGGCTTCGTCCACGTCGCGCAATTTCACCGGGCCGAGCGACGCCATGTCGTCCAGCAGCATTTTGCCGGCGCGTTCGGACAGGCATTTGAAGAACATGTCGCGCAGCTTCTCCGAGGCGCCCTTCAGCGCCAGCGGCAGTTTTTCCTTGTCCACGCTGCGCAGCAGCACTTGCATGCCGGCGGCAGACAGGCGTGCCAGATCATCGAAGGTGAACATCAGCGCCTTGATACGTTCGGCCGCATCCCGGTTGCGTTCCTCCAGGGCGGCGAGGAACCGTGTCTCGGACTGACGGTCGAGATTGTTGAAAATCTCGGCCATCATCTCATGCGCGTCGCGGCGGGTGCTGCGCGCGAGGTTGGACATGAATTCGGCGCGCAAGGTGCGTTCCACACCATCCAGAACGTCACGCTGGATGCTTTCCATGCGCAGCATGCGCATCACCACTTCCATCGCAAAACTATCCGGCAGCAGCGTGAGCACCCGTGCCGCATGATCTGGCCGCACCTTGCTCAATACCACAGCGACGGTCTGCGGATATTCGTTCTTCAGGTAGTTGGCGAGCACCGCCTCGTTCACATTGCCCAGCTTGTCCCACATCGTACGGCCGGCAGGACCACGGATTTCTTCCATGATCTGGCTGACGCGTTCCCTTGGCAGGGTTTTTTGCAGCAGTCGTTCGGTGCTTTCGAAATTGCCGATCAACGCGCCGGAGGTGCCCATGCTCTCGGTGAATTGCTTGGCAACCTTTTCCACCATGTCGGCTTTCACCGAGCCGAGCTGCGACATCGCGCCGGAGATTTCCTTTATTTCGTCCTCATGCATCAGGTTGAACAGGCGGGCACAATGTTCCTCGCCCACCGCGAGCATGAGTACGGCGGCCTTTTGTGCGCCGGTCAGGATGTTTGGTTCGGCGGCTTTTGCCATGGCTCAGTGCTGATCCGCCGTCATCCAGCTGCGCATCACCGACAGACTGGCATCGGGATGTTGTTCGACCAGTTCGGCAAGCTTGCGCATGGCCGAGGCACGCAGCTGGCCTTCGATATTCTGCACGCTGACCATGCTCTCATCGGTCAGCATGGCCTGCGCCACCTGCTCCATCACGCTGCCCCCCCCACCCGCCGGTGCAGGTGCCGCGATGGCGGCACCGTCTGGCCCGATCAGCAATCTGTCGCCGTTTGCCAGCATGCCCGGCGGGGTGATCGCCGTCAGGCGCAGCGCCATCGGCCGCAGCACGAACAGCAAGGCGAGGAGAACGACGATGGCCAGAATGGCCGATTGGGCCAGGCCGAGCAGATCGGCCTTCTCGATGCCAAGACCAAATAGCCCGGTGGAGGCGGTGCCGGCCGCTTCATCGGTGGCGGCGAAGCGCATGGAGACCACTTCCACGGTATCGCCGCGCTTGGCATCGTAGCCGATGGCACTTTGCACCAGCCGCTTGATCCGGCCGATCTGGTCGGCATTCAGCTCGGTCCAGACCGGCTTGCCGTCATGCCCCGGCTCCATTGTGCCATCGACCATGACGGCCAGCGAAATGCGGGCGATTTGCGGCTGTTCGCGCACCAGCGTGCGCACGGTCTTGCCGATCTCGTAATTGGTGGTTTCGTCCTGTTTGCTGTCCTGGCTGCCGGTCTGGCCGCCGGCCGCATCGGCGTTCGGCAAGTTGTTCTGCACCGTCACGGGTTTTTCACCCTCGGTGCTGGTGCTCTTGTCGGTGGAGGATTGGGTGCTGCGCACCACCTGCTGATCGGGGTTGAAGCTTTCGGCGGTTTCGTTCACCCGGTCGAAATTCATCTGCACCGAGGCTTCCGCGCGCACCCTGCCCGGCCCAAGGCTTTGCTCCAGCATTTCCTCCACCGCGCGGGAGAGGCGCAATTCGGTGGAGCGATGCAGTTCCTCATCGGTCTGTGTCACTTGCTCTTCGCCGGTGGGCTGGCCGGCGCGGGCCAGCAGCGTGCCGCGGCTGTCGATAATGGCGATGCCTTGCGGTTTCAGGCCCGGCACGGCGGCGGCGACCAGGTTCAGCACCGCCTGCACCGCCTGCGGGTCCAGCCTGGCGGCCCCTGCCATGGTGAGCACCACGCTCGCCTGGGCCTGCTGCACATCGCGTGAAAAGGGCAGGCGCTTTGGCAGAACCAGATGCACGCGGGCGCCGCGCACGCCTTGCAGCATGCGTATGCTGCGGGCGAGTTCGCCTTCCATCGCGCGGGTTTCGTTGATGTCCTGCTGGAACTGGCTCGATGTCATGGCATCGCCACGATCGAAGATCTCGTAGCCGATGGAACCGCCCGAGGGCAGGCCATCCTTGGCCAGCAACAGGCGCGCGCGGGCAACATCGGCGGCGCCGACCATGATTCGGTCGCCCGCGCCGAGCTCCTGATGACCGATATGGGCACGATCCAGCGCCTCGGCCATTTGCGCGGCCTCGCGCAGATCGAGATCGGCATAGAGCAGGGATTGCTGGCCGCCGCCGCCGCCATGCAAGGCGAGCAAGGCGAGCAGCACCAGCATGCCGAGCCCGACCACGCCGAGCGCCATCAGGCGTGCGGGTCCTAGGGCGCGGAAACCGTCGAGAAACGGCTTCATGCGATGCGTCTGAGGCGCTGTGGGCACATAGCCACAGACTGGGCCTGGGGCGGTTTCCGACTGGTTAAGTGATTAACAGTCGGCAGGTCTCAGCTTTCAGTTGTCGGACGCGTGGCTATTGGCTGGACAAGGATTGCACGCTGCTCAGCGGGACCTGGAGGGCGCCGAGATCGAGCTGCATGCCGGTGGAGAGGTTGGTGAGGCCGGTGGCGGTGCCGACAACGCTAAACGCCAAGGTGGTGGCGTTGCTGGCGCTGGTGCCGGTTTCCAGCGCGATGCCATAGGCGCCGTCTGGCGCAATGGTGCCGGCATTGGTCTGGCCGGTCCAGGTCCAGCTGTTATTGCCGGCCTGGGCATTGACGGTGCCGTCAAGGATGGGCGTGCCGGAGGCATCGACAATGGCGATCTGCACCGGCTCGGCGGTGGGCGCGTTGAAAGTTATCTCGCCGGTGCCGTTCTGCAGGGTGATCTCCGGCGCGGTGACGGTGGCGGTCTTGCCGACCACGTTGGCCGATTGCAGCACATCCGAGCCCTGGGTGAGCGCGATCAGCTGGGTGAGATTGGTGTTGGTGGCCACCGATTGCTGCACGCCGGTGAATTCCACCAGTTCCTGGGTGAACTGGTTGGTGTCCATCGGCGAGGTGGGGTCCTGGTTCTGCAACTGGGTGGTGAGCAGGCTGAGGAAGCTGGTGAAATCGCTGCCGAGCGATTGCAAGGCGTTGGTGCCGGCGGCGCTGGCCGCGGCTGCGGCCGCGGTGCCGCTGCTGGAACTGGCGGCGGCGGCGCTGGCTGCGTTATTGGCGGCGGCGAGGTCGGCGGCCTGGGAGAGGCTGGTGGCGGTGAGTGCGGTCATCTTAAGGCAATCCTGGCTGGTTGGTGGGGATCAGGCGGTGATGTTGATGCCGGCATGCGGCCTGGCTGGCCGGGCATAGGGTGCGGCCATTTGGGCAACGCGGGGTTGCGGAACGGGGGGTGGGTTCGGGGCGCTGGCCTGCGGGCGTTCCTGGCGCGCGCCCTGCTGGAAGCCGCCTTGGGATGACCCGCCTTGGGCGGTGCCGCCAAACGCGGTGCCGGTGCCGGAATCGGTGCTCAGCGCCAGGTGCATCGATACGCTGCGTTGGTCCGGCACCCCGGCGCGATCGAGCGCCTGGTGCAGATGGCCCAGATCAGCTTGCAGGGTGGTGAGAGTCTCCGGCCGTTCTACCGCGATGCTGACGCTGGCGGTGCCATCCTGGGCGCGGCTGATCTTTATGTCCACCTGACCAAGCTCGGCCGGTTGCAGCCGGATGGTGACGTGGCTGTTGCCGTCCGCGCCGATATGCAGGGCGGCAACCGCGTGGCCGAGTTGGGTTGCCGGGGCGGCTGGGGGGGCTGCACTGGTTTGCGGCGCAAGGGAGGCGGGATTTTGCGGCGCAATGGCCGACTGGGCTGCGGGCGTGGGGGCGCTGGAGGTTTGCGCCGGGCTGGGAGCCGAGCTTGGTGGCGTATCGGTAAACCGCGTGGCCGGTGCCAGGCGATCCGGGGCAGACAAGGCTGCTGGCGCGGGTTTCCGCTCGGTTTCGACCGAAGCTGGGCGCGATTGCACCGCGATCTCGGCACGTGGTGTGGCGGCAACCTGGACAGAGTCGGGCGCGGCGGCCTGCGGCTGGAGGGCGGGGCTGCTTGCCGCTTGGGGCGTGCTGGAAGAAGGTGCCGGTTCGGCGTTGGGCGGAGGTTCATCCTGCACCGCCACGGCGATAGCTCGGATGGAAGCCGGCACCTTGCCTTGCTCGACCGGGGCGGCGGCCGGCGCGGGTGCGGAAGCGGCGATTGGTCTTGGTGATGCCGGCGCTTTTGGCACAGCGGCGGCAGCGATGTGCACGGGCGCGGCGGGGGTTTGGCTTGCCTTAGCCTGTGGTGGAGGCGTGGGCGACAGGGCCTGCGCCGGCGGTCTCGGCGAGACCGCTGATGGCTGGTTATGGCCAGCTTCCGGCTGTACGACCGGGCTTGGCGGGATGGCTCTGGCATTCTGCGCGGCCGGCGGGTCCAGGGATGGCAGGGGCGTTGTCTCAATGGACGAAACTGGCATCGGCGCGGGTTGCGGCGCGGCCGGCGCTGGCGGATGCGCCACGGGAGGCTGGGTTTCGGCCTCGGCTGGCGCGTCAGGAAACGCGATCGCGGAAGGTGGCGGCTTTGCCTTTGCCGGACCGGGCCCAGGCGGGGTTGCAGGCGGTGACGATGCCATGGTGGCCGGTGGCGGCACGGCAGGGTCTGCCGGCATATCTCCTGTCCGCAACGAGGGGAGATCGTTCTTGCCGGCTCCCTCTGCCATCACCCCTGATGTCGCGAGCCCTTCACTTTGCGGCGTTCCGGCGGCTGGGACGTGATGGGCTAAGGCCCACCCTACGGGCAGGGCCGAGCGCGGCGCTTCGCTGGTTGATGGATGATCAGCCTGGGCAGGTAGTGACGCGCGCAAAAGGCCCCCGGCCGCAGGCGCGGGAGAAAGAGGGGCCAAGGCCGTCAGGGCTGGGAGGACGAAGGCTGATGCCGCAGAAGGCTGAAATTCTGCCGGAGTCACGGGGGGTGGTGTGGATGCCGGCGCAGCGCCATCAATCGGCGAACTTGGCTGCGGGACCGGCGCATGGCTTGGCGAGGCCGAGGGTGCTCTTGCCGGTGGTTCGACGGCGGTCGGGCGCCTGGCGGACGATGGTGATACCGGCGGCGGCGCCACTCTCTGCGGCGGCGGCAGAACCTGGGCCGGCTGGTCGACGAGCGTTGCCGCTTGCCGGCGCAGAGCCGGAGCAGGCGGCGGAGGTGATACGGTGCCGGATGCTCGGCGCATCGGTGGCACGCTTTGGACCGGGTCGGCGGTAGACGACGCCATCGCTGTGGCGACCGGCGCCGGCATGGCCTGCTGTGTTGCAGGTGCCGCCGTGGGCGTTGGCGTGACCGGCATCGGGTCCAGCAAGACAGGCACGGGCGTCGTTACGTCAGACGTCGCGATTTGGCGTGGATGTGGCTTTGCTTCCGGTGGTTCTGCCGGCTTGGCAGTGGGCGCGGTTTTTGCCGCGAGCGTCACGGTTTTTGCCGCCACCAGCGGCGCATCCTCGGCGGGCGGAGCGGCACGCGCCCCGGAAGGCGCGGCGACAGGCTGTTGCGGCTTGATGCTGATGGAAGCCGATTCTGCCGATCGCGGCTGCGACACGGGCGCCATCACCATCGGCGGCGGTGGCGGCGCCGATGGGCGTGTGACCGGAACCGGTTCCGAAGCGGTGTCCCGGCGGACGGTTTTGCGTGTCTGCTGCGCTGGGACGGGCGCCGGCGCGGCAGCATCTTGTGATGCGACAGGTCTGGCTGAGGCGGCGATTGCCGGCCCTGACCCCGCCGTTGTCTCCGCCGTGTTCAAGGCTATTGTCAGCGCGATCTGGCCCCCCGGCTGCGCCAGCGCGGCATTGCCGAACACACCAGGCGGGCCCGGCAGCTTTGCCGGCAGCTTCACCTCGGCGACAGATCGCGCAGCAGCTTTCTCGGCGGGCAATACTGGGGTCGCTGCCTTTGGCGGCGGCGTATTGGCGCTCTTCCGCTCTGGCACGGTACTGGGGAGCAAGGGCGCGACCGCAGGCGATGATGCCATGCTTTGCGGCGCCTGCGGCAGTGCCGCCGGCTGCGAGGTCTCGACCGGTGGAGCGGGCGTGACGCCAAGCGTGGCGGACCTTGGCAAAATTGTTGCGGCACTGCCAAGCAGGGACGCAAAACTCGAGACCACCCGCGCCGCTTGCGGCCTGGCCGCACCAGGCAAAGCAGACGATTGCAAACTGGCCAAGAGAGCCGTGGTGAGTGGCACGCGGAAAGCCCCGGAAAAACCCTTCGCATGACAGCAAGCATCGGGCCACTGCCGAAAACCCCGCGCTGCGCAGGGCCGGATGACTCGGCCGGCAGAACACGCCCGGCAAAACCTGCCGGGCCAGACCGTGCTGGACCTGCGAGGCACATCCTTCATTGGCCGTTAGGCGACACGCACCTATGCCCAACCAAGGCGATTTTCCGGTATCGCGCCACTGGCATGGTTTCTGCTGTGCCAGCGCCAGACCGGATGTGACCGCAACCCAGCTTAGGAGAAATCCCAATGTCCCTGTTCGGCTCTATGAGCACCGCGATCAGCGGCCTGAACGCCCAGGCCGCCGCGTTCAGCAATATCAGCGACAACATGGCCAACAGCCAGACGGTGGGCTTCAAGGAAACCGATACCAGTTTCATCGATTACCTCACCACCAGCACGGCGACGCAGAACCAGTCGGGCAGCGTTGCCACCCGGCCCAATTACGAAAACGAATTGCAAGGCACCATCCAGCAAAGCGACGACCCGCTGGCAATGGCGATCAGCGGCCAGGGATTCTTCTCGGTATCCGAACAGAGTGGCACCACCTCGACCGGGGCGCCGCAGTTCAACGAACAGCCCTTCTATACCCGCGCCGGCGATTTTACCCAGAATGCGCAGGGCTATCTGGTGAACAGCGAAGGCGAATATCTGAACGGCTATTCGGTGAGCACCTCCGGCAGCGTGGATACCAGCAAGGTGGTGCCGATCCAGGTGCAGCAAACCGAATTCACCCCGGTGCCAACCGCCAATATCGCCTTGGTTGCCAATGTGCCCGCTTCGCCCACCAGCACCAGCAATCTTTCTTCCGATACCTCCGTCTATGACGCGGCGGGCGACACCCACCAGCTGGTAACCACCTGGGCCCAGGCTGTCGATAGCACCGGCGCCGTCATCCCCGACCAATGGACGGTCACCTTCACCTCGCCGGACAACACCAATGGCGCCAGCTATACCAACACCAACGGCAACACCGCCGACGCCACCGATTTTATCGGCACCGCCGATGTCACGTTCAATGCTAACGGCACCCTGGCGAGCGTGGTGGCTGATACGACAAATCCCGGCAGCGTCACAGCCACCACAACGACCACCACCGCCACCTCGCCGGCCAGCGGCTACGTGAATATCAGCCCCAATTTCGGCAATGGCGCACAGCCGATCTCGATCGATCTCGGCGCGATCGGCGCGCCGACCGGTGTTACCCAATACGCCGCCACCGATTACACGGTCACCAGCGCCGTTCAGGATGGTGCGGCACCTGCCAGCTTCACCGGCATCGCGGCGACGAACCAGGGCCAGATCGTGGCAAACTACAATAATGGCCGCACCGTGGTGATTGCGGAAATTCCCCTGATCACCTTTGAAAACGCCAATGACCTGCAGAAGCAGAATGGCCAGGCTTACACCGCCACGCAGAATTCCGGCGGCGCGCAAACCGAGGCACTGAACACCAACGGCGCCGGCGGGCTGGTGGTGGGCTCGGTGGAATCGTCCAATGTGGATATCGCCACCCAGCTCTCGGAGCTGATCGTGGCCCAGCAGGCCTATGGCGCGAATGCGAAGGTGATCACCACGGCGAATGAATTGCTGACCACGACGCTGGACATGAAGCAGTAATCGGCCTGAGCACGGCCTAATGCCATGACCCTGACCAGCGCGCTGAGCATTGCCAATGGCGGGCTGACAAATATCAGCCTTGGCCTGAATCTCGTCTCGCAAAACGTGGCGAATGCCTCGACGCCGCAATACGCAGAAGAATCCGCAACCCAGGAAAGCCTTTCCGCGGGCGGGCAGAATTTCGGGGTCGATCCTGGGCCGGCGATCCTGGCCACCGATCCCGCCTTGCAGGCGCAGCTCTCCG
>Ga0116227_10016894_pt1 | contig 10338 bp, 6 predicted proteins | sample S1TSphgellanicum_FD_89693 | JGI IMG/M metagenome (GOLD analysis project Ga0116227, IMG submission 89693) | Host-associated microbial communities from peat moss isolated from Minnesota, USA - S1T2_Fb - Sphagnum magellanicum MG | ecosystem: Host-associated > Plants > Peat moss > Unclassified...
CGCAGGACCAGGGCGACCAGACCGGAGACGATTGCCGCATCCGACGCCCCGGCGAAGTAGATTTTCGCGCCCTTTTCCTTGGCCGCAAGCCAGACCTGGGACTGGCAGCCTTTCACCCGGTGCGCCTCATCCTGCCATTCAGCGGGGTAGGGGGGTAGTTTGCGGCCAAGCTCGATGATGAACTGGTAGCGGTCCATCCAGTCATCGAACATCGCCAGTTCGGCGCCGATTTCAGCGATGGCGGCGTCGGCCGTCTGGTCTTCCGGCTGCAGGAATGGGTCAGTCATTGCCTGGATGTGCGGGGTGGGGCGCACGCCGTCAAGACGGCGGCGCGCATGGGGTTGGCGGGGCGGCCGCGCCGAAAGATACTTATATCCAGCTCTTCAACCTGAACCATCCAAGCGGCAGGATGGCGGAAAGAATCATGACGGCCCAGGCATAGGGGTAGCCGTAGGCCCAGTGCAATTCGGGGATGTTCACGAAATTCATGCCGTAAATCCCCGCGATCAGCGTCGGCGGAATGCCGATGACCGAGACGATGGTAAAAACCTTCATCAACGTACTTTGCACGATGTTGATGAGGCCGAGGGTCGCATCCAGCAGGAATTGCACCTTATCCGACAGATGGGTGCTGAATTCGTTCAGCGACGCGATGTCCGTGGACAGGGTTTTCAGCCGCTTATCGACCGGCTTGGGCAGCCATGCCGCGGAGGTGGAGACATAGGGCGCGATGCGGCCGATGCCGAGCTGGCTGTCCCGCAGGAAGGAAAGCGTGTCGTAAGCCTGGCCGAGCGTGGTGACGATGGCGCGCAACGCCATTTCCTCATTCGGCTTGCGGCCGTGTTTGCGGCCTGCCTTGCCGTGCCCGTTGTGAAATATACGGTGAGAGAGCGCATCAAGCTCGCCGCGCAGGTTTTCCAACGCGTCGGCGTGTTTGTCGACGATGGATTCCAGCAGGCCGACGAAGATGAAGGCAGCATGCGCCGTCTCGCTCTTTCCGGTCTCGTGCGGCTGGGCAGGAAAATTGTCGAAGACCGGGCCGGTTGCGAAGCGTATGGTGACCAGCCGGTTCGGCGCCAGCACAAAGCCGCAAGCGCTGGCGCGCAGACCATCGGCCAGGCGGGTGACGATGGGCATGGTAACCGTCAGCACATCGCCATCGACGGAAAGGCGGGAGGAGTTTTCAATCTCAATAACATCCGCTTCCTCGGGGAGCGAAAGGCCGGTTTCGCGGACGACGAAGGCGAATTCTTCCGGTGCTGGGTGCAGCAGGTCGAACCAGACGGCATGCGGCGCATCGGCGCCCTGCGTCTTCACGTCGATTTCAATGAGCCTGTTATCCCCGCATTTATAGGCGCGCAGCATGTCGTTGTCCCGGATTGTTGGTTAGGTCATAACCACTGCAAATTCACGCCGCAAGCGCAGGATTATTGCGGTTTTCCGGCCTATCGGGGCTTTGGGGGCGCCCAGGCGCAACGCAAGGTGCCTTGGCATTACCGATTGACCTGCGCAACGGCTTTACATCGGATTAATTATCGGAATGGACCGGCTTGTCGGGGTCCCAATCCGTCTCCCGGCGCCTATCTCCGCTTTGTCTGAACGAACTGAAACTTTCCTGTAAACCACAGGGTCGGAGGTTGGATCTTGTGAGCCCCGCGGATCACGACATACGCGAGCGCAAAACGCGCGAAAATTCTTCCGGCCCTGACGAAGATCGTAATCAGGACGGCAACGGCGATGGGCAGGCGCAAAAACCCCGTAGCCGGTTTCCACTGATCATCGCCGGGGTTCTGATTCTGGCCGCGATCATCGCAACACTCATTTACTGGCTCGCGACGGCCGGCGAGGTGAGCACGGATGATGCTTATACGGATGGTAGTGCCATCTCCATCGCCTCGAATGTCTCCGGCTATGTGACAGGCCTGAACATTGACGATAACAGTTTTGTTCACGCTGGCGATCTATTGCTCACGATAGATGCGCGCGAGGATGCCGCGGCCCTGCAGCAGGCACAGGCCAATCTGGCGCTGGCGCAATCTCAGCTGGTCAGCGCGCAGGTTGATCTGGAAGAAACACAGGTTAAGGCGCCGGCGCAATTGCAACAGGCGCAGGCGCAGCTTGCGCAGGCACAAGCGCAGGAAATGAACGCGGCGCGGCAATTCCGGATGCAAACAAGCGCCGACCAGCGCGCCACTTCCGCCACGGATGTTGACCAGGCGACCGCGCAGCTTCGTTCAGCACAAGCTTCGGTAAAGCAGGCGGAGGCGCAGGTGGCGACGGCGTCTTTGGTCTCCCAAAACATCGAATCCGCCCGGCAGGCGGTGCTACAGCGCCAGGCGCAGCTTGCCCAAGCAGAGGCCAATCTCACCCAGGCCCAGGTAAAACTCTCCTATAATGAAATCCGCGCGCCCCAGGATGGCTGGATTACCATGCGTAATGTGGATCTTGGCACTTACGTGCAGTCGGGCCAGCAGATTTTCTACATCGTATCGCCGAATTTCTGGGTGACCGCGAATTTCAAGGAAACCCAGCTCGCCCATATGCATCCGGGCGATCATGTGCGGATGACGGTCGATGCCTATCCGGGCGTGGTGCTGTATGGCCATGTCGGCAGCATTCAGGCCGGCAGCGGCGCCCGGTTCTCGGCATTTCCGGCCGAGAATGCGACGGGCAATTTCGTAAAAATCGTCCGCCGCGTGCCGGTGAAAATTTTGATCGACAACACAAAGCCAGCGCAACTCGTCGGCCTGCCCTTGGGCATTTCCGTGGAACCGGTCGTGACGATCAAATGAGCGGCGAAAAAGATTGGAAGCCGCGCGCGAACCCATGGGTGATCGCGGTGGTCGTCACACTCGGGGCGTTCATGGAGGTGCTGGACACCACCATCGTCAATGTCTCTCTCCCGCACATCGCCGGCTCGCTATCCGTCAGTAATGATGACAGCACCTGGTCGTTGACGACCTATCTGGTCGCAAACGGCATCGTGCTCACCATTGCCGGCGCGCTCAGCCGCCGGTTTGGCCGCAAGCGATTTTTCATGATCTGCATAGGGGTTTTCACGCTGGCATCGCTGGGCTGCGGGCTGTCCACCAGTTTCGGGGAGCTACTGATTTTCCGCACCATCCAGGGCCTGTTCGGCGGCGGCCTGCAGCCGACCCAGCAGGCGATCATTCTGGACACGTTCCCGCCGGAAAAGCGCAACGCCGCATTTTCCCTCACCGCCATCGCCACCATCATGGCCCCGGTCATCGGCCCGGTGCTCGGCGGCTACCTGACGGACTCTTTCTCCTGGCATCTCATCTTTCTCATCAACATTCCCATCGGCATGGGAACGCTGTTCGGGGTCTGGCACTTTGTCGAGGATTCCCCGCATGTGGAAGAGGAACGCCGCACCGCCCCGCGCTTTGACTATGCGGGCCTCGCCTTCATTTCCATCGCCCTTGGGTTTCTGGAGGTGGCGGTGGACCGGGGCGAGGATCTCGACTGGAACGGATCGAGCTTTATCGTCCTCATGCTCAGCGTCTCCGCCGCCGCCTTTGCGTTGGGCATTGCGTATCTGCTCTATGTCCGCGATCCCATCGTCGATTTGCGTGTCTTCAAGGACCGGAATTTTGCTCTGAGCTTCATTGAGATCGGCATTATGGGCTTGGTGCTTTACACCAGTGCGGTGCTCATTCCGCAATTCGCGCAGCAGCAACTTGGCTACACCGCGACGCTAGCAGGTTTGGTGCTGGCGCCAGGTGCCGTGGTTCTAGCGGTGCTGATTCCAGCGGTCGGTCGCGCCCTTGGCATCATCCCAGCGAAATATGTCATCGCCGCCGGCGGGGGCGCGCTGGCGGCGGCACTTTTCTATTCGATGGATTTGGTCCCCAATGAGGATTTTCTGCACCTCGCACTTGCCCGCGCATCACAGACCGCGGCACTTGCGTTATTATTCGTCCCCATCAGCACGATTGCCTACACGACGATCCCGGACACCCAGCAGGGCGATGCCGCCGCCTTGTTCAGCATGTCGCGCAACGTATTCGGCGGTCTCGGCATTTCCCTGGCCACCGCGCTGGTGACCGAGCACGAGCAGATGAACCAGCAAACGCTGATTTCGCACCTGGCTGCCTCCTACCAGCCTTATGAGGTCACGTTGCAGGAGGTGCAGCGGGCGCTGGTGGCGAATGGCACTGCGGTCGCGCAGGCGGTAAGCGATGCGCGGCTTGAACTGGACCAGATGCTGCAACTTCAAACGGCCGTTTTGGCCTATATCGATGTTTTCTTTATCACCGGCTTGTTGTCTCTCGTAATGGTGCCGGCGGCACTTTTGATGACGGGTGTTAAAACCAAGTGATCAGTTTTGCGGCTCCGGCCGTCCCCCTTTGCGGCCTTGCCGTCGGCACGGTGGACTGGATTTTGTGCCGCCAGCCGCGCTGACGCGGTTGAGGCAGGAAGCGATTGCGGGTCCCCAGCCTGTCGGATGCCTTGCGATAGTCGGTGGCGTGGCAATCACCGCCGGCGCGGCTGGGCGGCCGACGTTGAGCAGCAATGGCGGATATATCCGTGATCCGAAACACGCACGGATCTTGTCACGACCCCATGAACATTGATTATTTGCGTCTTAAGAAATTCGCGCCGGCTGGATCTGCGTTATCGTACTGGCTGGCTGATACTCAGTATCATTCAGCGCATAGCCGAGAAACTGGCAGCGTGCTTCAGTGCGGGAGAGCCATCCGGGTTCCACGGCTTCGGCATCCTCAACGATCTGTGCTCGCTCGCTGATCCAGGATTCGAAATAGCGCTGGTTCAAATCTGGCACCACAGGCGCCTTGAACCGAAATTCTCCGACATTGGCGAAATGCAAAATTCGATCAACCGTAGATTGTGGCGCGGATACCAGTTCTTCGTAATGCATCAAATGCACGCTGTTCAGGGCGCGCAGGTCAACCAAGGCACGTTCGTAGCACCGCAGCGTATGCTCAATAAGTACGGAAATCGGACTATTGCACGCTTTCCGCGTGGCATAAGCAACCACGACAGGGTGGCGAAAAATCAGCACAAAACGCGCCTTCGGGAAAAGTGCTTGGAGAAAGCGAGTCCGAATAAGGTTTGGCGGCGACTTTTCGATCATCAGACGCTTGCTGAGATCCCAATGCTTCCCCCATTCCGCCAAAAGAGCCGCCGCATTGGCGGGGGTCGCCAGGGGGTGGGTCTCATCCATGAAGGAGCGAGGGTCAAAGCCGAAGCGGCCAGGGCCACCGAGCACTCGTCCAGGCGGATAGATGGTCTGCAGATGCTGCCCTTCATCCATCGGTACGCCGGTCTTTGTGAATCCACTGATTTCTGGATGCGCGCGCAACAGCTGGTGGAGTAGTGACGTGCCGCTGCGATGCAGCCCACCGATGAACAGGACATCTAGATCAACGGCGGTCGCTGGCGTGTCGGTCATATCAACAGTCCCACAATACGAAATCAACGCAGAGTCAGTCCGCACCAGACCATCATATCAAGCCAAAGCAAGCCTGTCACTTCGGTTAACAACGCGTCTTTGCATCTGCCGCCAAAAATTAAGAAACGAGCAACATCTTAATATAATGATTAGTAAGTAAATATCATTATATATATTGTACGCGTTGGCGGCCCTTGATGCCGTCCTTCCGGCCGTGGCCAACCAGGTCAGGGCGGGGAGGCAACGGGGTGATTTCTTTGTCGCTGCCGCCGAAAGGCCGCTGATGGCACGCTGGTGTGGGCGTGGAACGCGCCACGCCTTACTCTTTCTATCATAATACCGCGTATAATCTCTAGCACGGCCGTCATTCGCGGTTTCCCACAACGTTCGCTCCATAAACCGTTAAGCGGCGATTTACCGCTCATTTCTGGCTGTGTAGAGGACTCGGCTAGAGGATAAAATTCCTAGAGCCCATGCAATCGCCGAAATCCCGCGCTGGGGGCGCCACGATGCAACATTAAGTTTAATGATAAAGCCTTTCTTGCCTAAGCTGAGCGGGACGTCCGCGTGACATGCAAAATCAAGCTATTTTGTCAATATATATATTTTGTTTGCTAATGAATATATTTTTGCGTTTGGACGCAATTCTTGTCCGTTTACCCTGGCTTGGAGCCCGAAATGATCTTGCGTAACAGTGGGTAATAAGTGATCGTAAGGCTTGGCCAGGGCGCGCCCAATCTCAAGCGCGCCCTAACAGAGAGGAAAGTAGATGGGTACGACTGTTGGGACTTCAAACGCAGGCTCTTGTAGTTCAAACGCAAGCTCTGGTGGTTCGAGCAATTCCGGTGCAAGTACCGATCTGTTAAATATCTCAACGCCGCTGCCGCCGGGCTCCTTTGACATAACGTCACTCAGCGGGTCCGAACAGCTGAGCAGCCCTTTCAAGTATATTGCGACGCTCACCTCTGCCTCTTCCGGCATCAATCCCAACCAGCTCCTCGATCAACCCGTCACCGTTTCGATTGGCAACCCTTCGACCTCGGGCCGCTACATTAGCGGCGTCGTTTCCGCCGTTAAACAGACCCCGGCTCCCGGCGCGACCTCCACGAATTCCGCCGCGTCGTCAACCAGCTCCAACACGTCGTCAGCGACTTCCAACACGTCGCTAACGAATGCCGTGGCGACGTCAACGAATATTAGCACATCGTCAACGAACTCCTCCAACACCTCCACGGGGCTTTGGACGTATACGATTACCATCGTGCCGCCATTGGCGCTGCTTGGGCAAACGCTATACAGCCGCTTTTACACCGATATGTCGATCCCGGCCATTGTCGAATCGATCCTGAATGAATTTGGCATCACCTATAGTGACCAGACGACGGCCACCTATCCAACGCAGTCCTACACGGTCCAGTATAACGAATCCTATCTGGATTTTATTAACCGAATGCTGCAGAGCGCGGGGATTTATTACTACTTCACGAGTGACCCGGTAACCGGCAGCACCATGGTGCTGGCGGATTCCAGCGCCACGGCGCCGAGTGCCAGCACGCCGACCATGAGCATGCCGTCTTCGACGCCGCAAGGTCCGTCTTCGTACACGTATCAATCCGCCTCTGCGTCCACGGCTCAGGCGTTGGCCGCGACGTCGTCTTCGTCTTCATCTTCGTTTACGTCGCAAATAGAAACGTATTTTTTATCGGGGTTCGAAAGCTTAGCCGAGACCGCTTTGGGGTATTTTGGTCTTAGCGATTACAATCCCGCCACCACCACGCTGGCGGCAGGCACGCAGCCAGTCACCGGTTCCGAAACAACCACCTCTCAGGCCTCTGGCGCCGCAAGCCGAATTTCCATGATCTGGCCTGGCTTGCAGAGCAGCAACGCGGGCGCATCGACGGCGTCGACGATTGGGATGCTGGCCGAGGAAGCTGCTTCCTATCTCTTCTCTGGCTCTGGCAGCGCGACTGGTCTTTCGGCGGGTAGTTCGTTCTCGATCACTAATGACTTGTATGGAATCTACGACTATATTGTTCAAGAGGTAGAATATTATATTGGGGACGCCTCGACCGGTGCGAGCACCAATAGCACCAGCTCGGTTTCCACGGTTTTCACCGCCTACCCAGCCTCGACAACCTGGCGAGACAAACAGACGGTTAGCGCGCCGGTCATGGCGGGCGTCTACAGCGCCATTGTCATCGGGCCGGCGGGCGAGGAAATATTCATGGACGATCTGGGGCGCATCCAGCTCTCGTTCCCATGGGACTACAAAAATGAAATCGTCGCCGGTTCAACCTACTGGGCGCGCGTCATGCAGCCCTGGGCCGGCTCGGGCTGGGGTACGCAGTTCATCCCGCGTGTCGGCATGGAAGTCGCTGTGGTGTTCCAGGAAGGCGATGTCAACCGGCCGTTTGTCCTCGGCTCGATGTATAACGTCCAGAATATGCCACCCTGGGATCCGGCGAAAAAGAACATAAGCGGCATCCGCACCCGTTCTACGCCTGGCGGCTGGGATTGCGATTATAACGAAATCTTCTTCAACGATACCACCGACCACGAACTTCTGAATATTCACGCGCAGAAAAACTACTCGCTGTCGGTCGAGAACAACCAGTACGTTACCATCGCCGGCACGCGCTATGTCGACGTCGGCGACGACGAATATGTCTACGTCGCCTATGACCAATCGATCTCAATCGGCTGCGAGCATACGCTTAATGTCGGCTACTTTCAGACGATCTATGTCGGCTTCGACCAGTCGATTTCAATCGGCTGCGACCAGTGGATCGATGTTGGGAACGACCAGTCCCTCTACATCGGCGGTAGCCGTTACCTAAATGTCAGCTATGACGATGAGCAAACAATCGGCTGTAGGCAGTTGATCTATGTCGATGACAGCCAATCGCTCTCCGTGCGTATTGATCAGGATATCACCCTCGAACTGGGTGATCAGAAGACCAAGTTGTGGCTCGGTAATCAGACGATTGAGGTCTGCGAGGGGTCGATTACAACCTCGGCGGGGGATTCCATCACCCTGGCGGTTGGTTGTAATTCATTTGTCATGAACTCCTCCGGCATCACGCTGACAGTGGGCAGCAGCAACGTCACACTTGCCTCCAGCGGCATTTCGATGACCAGCCCCAATGTGACGATTACCGGCGATGCCAGCGCCACGCTCACCGCCCCCAGTACGACGGTGGATGGCAGCGCGTCGCTGGATCTAAAAGGCGCATCGGTTCTAATCGGATGAACGCGATGACAAAGGCCAAGCCGAACCCCAGCAAAATTGCTGGGGCTAAGCTCGAAGATATACTGCCCCATTGCAAAATGCCGCAGAAAGCTAAGGAGCTGATCGTGGGCGTGCCGGACGCGCAGGGTGTCATCGATGTTTTGACGCAAAACGGCTTCTTGCTGGAGGCGGCGCGGGTTTTCGCCCTCGCCCTGCCGCACCGGGAATCGGTCTGGTGGGCGTGCATGTGCGCGGACCACACGGCGCCGGTGGACATGGACGAAAAGGCGCGCAAACCCCGGGTGCTCGCCGAAGCCTGGGTGTGGAGCCAGAAGGATGAAGACCGCCGCGCCGCGATGGCCGAGGCGAAGGCGATGGATATGCAAGGCCCGGAAGCTTGGTGCGCTTCCGGCGCCTTCTATAGCGGCGATTCCATCTCCCCCATCGAGTTTGCGCCAAACAAGCCGGCGCCGCATCTTACGGGCGTCGTCGTGGGCGCGGCGGTGCTGCTGGCCTCTCTGCGCGGCGACCAGGTGCCGCGCGACCCGCTGCGGAGCGACCCAGGCCGCCAGCAGGCACGGCTTGCGCGATTCCTCGAGTCCGCTCAGGATATCGCCGGCGGCGGATCAGGCCGGCTGCCTGTGGAGAACTTATGACATTGACGCTTAGCGTTTTGCGTTGCCCAGATGCCGTGCCTCCCGAAACCAAGCGAATTAATGGCGGCGAATTCCGCATAGGCCGCGGTCTAGACAATGACTGGGTGATGCCCGACCCGGATAGGATGCTCTCGAAAAAGCACTGCGTCCTTGCCTTCCGCAATGGCGGCTGGGCGATTGCCGATACAAGCACCAATGGCACGTTCATCAACCGGGAACTGGACGCGCTCGGCCAGGGCCAGATACGCGAGCTTGCGGATGGTGACCGTATCCGCTTCGGCGCCTATGAAATCGAGGTGCGGATTGATGAGGGCTTCAACGCGGCGGCCTCGCGCGGCGGCTATGGCCCTTCGGCGCGCTCCCCGTTTGATGACCCTTTTAGCGACGATGTTTTTGCCCCGAAGCGGACGCCGCCCGAAACCTTCACATCCTCAGCCTTCGGCAATGACCCGCTCTTCGGCGGCCCGCCGCCCTCGCAATCCGTGGCCATGCCAAGCCGCTACGACCCGCTGGCGCCGCCGACGGATGATGATTTCTTCGCGGCACCCACGCTGCCAGACCATTCACCCTCCTTTAGCGACGCCTTCCGGCCGCCGCCGGTGGTGCCCACGCTGATCCCGGATGATGACTGGGATCTCGGCATGCCCAACGCAAAGCCCGCGGCGGCGCCGGCGGCCCCTGCTTACACGCCGCCCCCGGCGGCGTTCGCGCCGGCCCCCGCGCCACAGGCTTACGCGCCGTCAGCGCCGCCCCAGCAGCAATGGCAAGCCGCGCCGGTTTTCGGTTCCCCCGCTGTGCCATCGGCCTATAACGCGCCCCCGCCGCCCGCCGACATGCCGGCAACGCCGCCGCCACAGCAATGGCAACCGCAAGCCCCGCCAATACAAGCGCCGCCCGCGGCCTACTCGGAACTCTCGCCATTCCTCGAAGATGACGATGACGCGCCGCCACTCCCCGAGCACCAGCCAGCGGGGCTGCCCACCCCGGCCCCACAATACACACCGCCGGTTGCCGCCGCG
>Ga0116227_10016895_pt1 | contig 10337 bp, 5 predicted proteins | sample S1TSphgellanicum_FD_89693 | JGI IMG/M metagenome (GOLD analysis project Ga0116227, IMG submission 89693) | Host-associated microbial communities from peat moss isolated from Minnesota, USA - S1T2_Fb - Sphagnum magellanicum MG | ecosystem: Host-associated > Plants > Peat moss > Unclassified...
AGACGGAAGTGCCGCTGCCGCCGATCCTGAACCTGTCTAAGACCGGCGCAGGCTTCTATGACGAACTTTGCGCCCGGCTGGCCGCCAACCCGCCCGCGCCGCAGGATCGCGCCATTCTGAAACGCTTCGAAACCATCGGGATAGTTCCGGGCGGACATCCGCCGCCTGAGTTAAAGGCAATCTTCGATGCAGCCACCGTCGAGACGGACAGGCTGGTCCAGACCGCGCAATACGGCACGGTCGTGAATGGCTGGTTCGTCAATTACAACATTGTCGGTTTCCCGACCGACCCGATGCTGCGTGCCTCATCGGTCAAGTATGGCCCGGGCGCGCATATCGCGGAGGAAGGGCTTTATTTCAACGCGGCCACCGGGCCGGGCGGGCAACCGCTGAGCGGGGCCAACAATTATGCGCTGCGGTTCGCCAAGGGCGAGTTGCCGCCGGTCGATGCCTTCTGGTCGCTGACCGTCTACAGCCCGACCATGAGCATGACCGAAAACCCGATCCATCGTTATGCGATCAAGGGGCAGATGCCCGGCCTGCATTTCGGCGAGGACGGTTCGCTGGAGCTCCAGCTTCGGCATGGCAGCCCGGTTCAGGGCAATGCCAACTGGCTACCCATTCCGGAAGGCCCGTTTCGGCTGGTGCTGCGCACCTATCAGCCCAGGCCGGAAATCCTGACCCAGGCCTACAAGCCGCCGGCAATCGCTCTCGCCAAAAGCTGATCGAGCCGAATAGATACTAATCTACGTGGCAAGACGGCCATTATCTCAGGCGTCGGCGCCGGCCTCGGCATCGAGATTGTGCGCAGCTTGGCGTATGAGCACGTGAATCTCGTGCTGGGCGACATCGACCCGGCCAGCCTGGCACAGGCCGAAGTCTGCCGGCGAGCGCACAGGATGTTGCCCAGGCGGTAACGTTCCTAGCATCGCCCCTGCGCGCTCGATTACCGGCCAAGCGCTTTTCGTCGATGGCGGCGCCTGGTTCCACTGACGTAAAGAAATTCTTCTATTATCCAAATCCGCCGCGTGCTTTCCTGCTTGTCTTGAGACTATCGGGTGGTCGCGGACGATGAATGCTCTCAACCCCTTAAATTGGCGGATCATTTTGGCGAAGGCCGCCCTGGGCGCAGCGGTCATCGGATTGGCGGCCTGCGGCCCGTCGGAAGCGCCGGCGCCCAAGCCGCCGACCGTCGGGGTCGCCAAGCCGATCCGCAAGACCGTAACCGATTGGGACGAGTTCACCGGCCGGTTCCAGGCCACCGATCAGGTGGATGTCCGCGCGCGGGTCAGCGGTTATCTGCAAACCGTCGCGTTCAAGGATGGCGCGATGGTGCAGAAGGGCGATCTGCTGTTCATCATCGACCCGCGCCCCTATGAGGCGGCGCTGAAGCGGTCGCAGGCAGCGCTGATCAGTGCCCAGTCCAAGGTCACCCAGTCCGGCAAGGATCTGATCCGCTCGCAGGAACTGCTCAGCGCCGGCAATATCGCGGCGACTGTGAACGACCAGCGCTATGCCTCCGCGCGGCAAGCGGCGGCGGAGGTACAGGGCGCCGAAGCGCAGATCCAGACCGACGCGCTGAATCTCGAATTCACGCACGTCATTGCCCCAATCAGTGGACGTATTTCCCGCAAGTTCGTGAGCGAAGGGAACCTGGTCACGGGCGGGGATCAGGCCACCTTGCTGACCACGATCGTGTCGATGGACCCGATCTATTTCTATTTCGACGCCGATGAGCTCAGCTATCTCAAATATACGCGGCTGGCGCTGGCAGGATTGCGGCCGAGCTCCCGCGATGTCGCCAATCCGGTGATGATCGCAACCTCGGACGAGACCGAGTTCAAGCATGAAGGCCGGATGGATTTCGTCGATAATGTCATCGACCAGAACACCGGAACCATGCGCGGGCGGGCGGTTGTGCCCAACCCGAATTTCTTCTTCACCCCGGGCGAATTCGGGCGCGTCCATCTGCTGGGCAGTTCGCCCTATGAGGCGATGCTGATCCCGGATGAGGCGGTCGGCACCGACCAGTCGCGCAAGATCGCCTATGTGGTGGGCCCCAATAATGTGATCGAGGTGCGCGAGATCAAGATCGGCCGGCTGTTCGACGGGCTGCGCGCGGTGACAGACGGGCTGAAGGCCGACGATACCGTGGTGGTGAGCGGGCTGCAGCGGCTGCGGGTCGGCGCGCCGGTAACGCCGCAGGAAAAGGTGATCGGCGGCGGGGCGAAGCAGTGAATATCGGCGCCCTGTCGATCCAGCGGCCGGTCCTCGCCCTCGTTCTATCGATCTTCGTCCTGATCGTCGGCATGCTGGCCTATTCAGGCCTGCCGGTCTCGGAATATCCCGAGGTGGCGCCGCCGACAGTCGTGGTCCATGCCAGCTATCCCGGCGCCTCGGCGCAGGTGGCCGCCGACACGGTCGCGACGCCGATCGAGCAGGAGATCAACGGGGTCGAGGACATGATCTACATGTACTCGCAGTCGACCGGTGACGGGCAGGTCAATATCACCGTCACTTTCAAACTGGGCACCGATCTGGATCAGGCCCAGGTGCTGGTCCAGAACCGGGTGGCGATCGCCATCCCCCGCCTGCCGGAAGAGGTTCAGCGCATCGGCGTGACCACCCGCAAGAACTCGCCCGACCTGCTGCTGGTCGTGTTCCTGACCTCACCCGACGATACGTACGACCAGCTCTATATCTCCAACTATGCGCTGCGCCGGGTGCGCGACACGCTGCTGCGGCTCGACGGTGTCGGCGATATCCAGATTTTCGGCGCGCGCGATTACTCGATGCGGCTATGGCTTGACCCCGACAAGATCCAGTCGCTCGGTTTGACCGCGGGCGAGATCGTGGCTGCCGTCCAGGCCCAGAACGTGCAAGTGGCCGGCGGCAAGATTGCCGAACCACCGATCGCCGACCGCGCCTTCCAGCCGAATCTGGTCTTTACCGGCCGCCTGACCGATCCCGAAGCCTTCGCCAGCATCGTCGTCAAAGCCGGGGCGGACGGCAGGATCGTGCGATTGAAAGACGTTGGGCGAATCGAGCTTGGCGCGCTGTCCTATTCCAGCAACAGTTTCCTGATGCGCAAACCCGCCGTCGCGCTCGCCGTGTCGCAGCGCCCAGGCTCCAACGCGCTCGCCACCCAGAACGCCATCCAGAAATCGATGGCCGAGATGTCCAAGGATTTCCCCAAGGGGCTGGAATACAATACCGCCTATAACCCGACCGAGTTCATCTCGGAATCGGTCAAGGAATTGGTCAAGACGATCTATGAGGCGGTGGCGCTGGTCGTCGTCGTCGTGATCGTGTTCCTGCAGCGCTGGCGCGCGGCGATCATTCCGGTCGCGGCCATTCCGGTCTCGCTGATCGGCACCTTTGCCGTAATGTCGGCGCTGGGCTTCTCGATCAACAACCTGACCTTGTTCGGACTGGTGCTGGCGGTCGGTATCGTTGTCGACGACGCCATCGTCGTGGTCGAGAATGTGGAGCGGCACCTGTCGACCGGGATCGGCCCGAAACAGGCCGCGCTGAACACGATGGCCGAAGTCGGCGGCGCGCTGGTGTCGATTGCCTTGGTGCTCTCCGCGGTGTTCATCCCGACGGCATTCCTGTCCGGCATTTCCGGCGAGTTTTTCAAGCAGTTCGCCGTGACCATCGCCGCGGCGACCCTGATTTCGCTGTTCAATTCGCTGACATTGTCGCCTGCCCTCGCCTCGCTGATTCTGCACCGCCATGTGCCGGAGGAGAAGGAAGCGCACCGGCCCGGCGCCATCGAGCGGGGGCTTAACTGGTTCTTCGAACGCTTCAATGCCGCTTTCGAACGCACTGCGGCCGGTTACGGCAAAACGGTCGACCGCATATTGCGCCATCGCCGGCCGATGGTGGCGCTCTATGTCGTGCTGATCGCCGCGACCGCCTGGATCCTGATCACCGCGCCCAAGGGCTTCATCCCGGCACAGGATCGCGGCTATGTCGTCGTCTCGGTCCAGCTGCCGGGCGGCGCATCGCTGGCGCGCACCACCGCGGTGGTCAAGAAGATCGAGGAAATCGCGCTGGCGACACCCGGCGTCGCCCGGGCGCCGTCATTCGCCGGATTCTCCGGCGCCACCCGCACATTGTCGACCAGCGCCGCCGCCCTTTTCCCCGTCTTCCAACCCTGGTCGGAACGCGGGCCGAAGGGCCTGACCAACGAGGTCATCGTCGCCGATCTGCGCAAGCGCCTCAGCGTGATCGACGAGGCGTTCGTCGTGATCATCCAGCCGCCGCGCGTGCCCGGCATCGGCACCGGCGGCGGCTTCGAAATGCGGATCGAAGACAGGGCCTCGCGCGGCACCGACCTGCTCGCCTCCGCGACACAGGATCTGGTCGCGGCGGCCAATAAGACACCCGGAATCGCCGGCGTCTTTTCACCCTTCTCGACCAACACGCCCCAGCTGTTCGTCGAGGTGGACAGGGCGCGCGCGCAGATGCTGGCCGTACCGATCGACCGTATATCGGAGGCGATCGAAACCTATTTCGGCTCGACCTATGTCAACGACTTCAACATCCTTGGCCGAACCTATCAGGTGACGGCGCAGGCGGACTTTCCGTTTCGTGAGGACCCGTCCGACCTGATGCGCGTGCGCACGCGCAGCGATCGGGGCGAGATGGTGCCGTTGGGCAGCGTCGTGCGGATGTCCGACCGCGCCGGGCCGGAGCGCGTGCCGCGCTATAACCTCTATCCGGCCACCGAGGTGAAGGGTGAGGGCGCGCCGGGCGTCAGTTCGACCAAGATCCTGGCAACGATGGAAAAGCTGGCCAACGACATATTGCCCGACGGCCTGTTCTTCGAATGGACGGACCTGTCCTATCAGCAGACCACATCGGGCAATGCCGGGCTCTATATCTTCCCGCTCTGCGTGCTGTTCGTCTATCTGGTGCTGGCCGCGCAATATGGCAGCTGGACCTTGCCGCTCTCGATCCTGCTGATCGTCCCGATGTGCTTGCTGGCCGCCAGCCTGGGCGTCAGGCTGTTGGGCCAAGACGTCAATGTGCTGACCCAGATCGGCTTCATCGTGCTGGTCGGCCTCGCGGCCAAGAACGCCATCCTGATCGTCGAGTTCGCCAAGCAGCAGGAGGAGGAAGAGGGAAAGCCGCGGGTCGAGGCGGTGCTGGCGGCCTGCCGTCTGCGCCTGCGCCCCATCCTGATGACATCCTTTGCCTTCATCCTGGGCGTTCTGCCGCTGGTGCTATCATCCGGCGCCGGATCCGAGATGCGCCAGGCGGTCGGCACCGCCGTGTTTTTCGGCATGCTGGGCGTCACGGTCTTCGGCCTGATCTTCACCCCGATCTTCTACGTCATCATCCGTGGTCTGACCGACGCCAGCCGCGCCCGCGAAGCGGAAGAGGCCAAGATCGAAGCGCGGGAGGCGGCGGCTTACGAAGCGGCCCATCATCACGCGACCTGACAATCAGGCCGGATTTCATGAACCTGCAATCAGTTATCGGAGGCGCGCGGTTCGGCGCCATGTGATGCCGTTTCGGCATCGAGGCAGGCGCAATTTAATGCTATCTAGGATGGGCAAAGCCCGCATACCGTCCTACAAGGCCAAAAAGTACATAAAACGGGGAAGGCCGGTCAGGCGCAGGGACAACGATCCCGGCGCAGGTCCAAGGAAATGTCCTGCTGGCTTCGCATTGCCCTTTGGCAACGAAGAAAAACTATTGTTCAGCAAGGAGTTAGGATGTCAGCTCGGAATTATCGCCGCTTCGCCCCCCATCTATTCGCCTCGGTCTCGATCCTGGCGGTCCCCCTCTTCGCGGGCAGCGCGGCGCAGGCCGCCGACGCCCCGGCCGCCGGTTCGGATCAGCTCCAGGAAATCGTCGTCACGGCGCAGCGCAAGCCGGAATTCGCAAAAGATGTTCCCGTCGCGGTAACATCGCTGAGCGCGCTCACGGTCCAGGCCCTGACCTCGAGCGGCGAAGATATCCGTTTCCTGTCAGCCCAGGTGCCCAGCCTGCTGATCGAATCGTCGTTCGGCCGGACCTATCCGCGTTTTTATATCCGCGGCCTCGGCAACTCCGATTTCACCTATAACGCGCAACAGCCGGTCGGCGTGGTCGTCGACGATGTCATCCTGGAAAACCCGATTCTGAAGGCGTTCCCGGTCTTCGACATCAAAGACGTCGAAGTGCTGCGTGGCCCCCAAGGCACCTTGTTCGGCCGCAACACCCCGGCCGGTGTGGTCAAAATCGACACGGCCAAGCCCAGCGACACCTATACCGGCTATGCCGACATGAGCTACGGCACCTATAATACGGTCGATTTCACCGGCGTCGTCAGCGGCGCGGTCATTCCCGGGCTGTTGGATTTCAGGGTGTCGGTGCTGGAAGAGCGGCGTGACGATTGGGTCACGAACATCAATCCCGACAACATGTATCACCACAAGCTCGAGGGCTATACCGATACGGCTGGGCGCTTCCAGTTGGCTTATACGCCGACGGATAACCTGTCCGCCCTGTTCGAGTTCGATGGGCGGACGCTGGACGGCACCGCGCGCCTGTTCCGTGCAAACATCATCCAAAAAGGCACCAACCATCTGGTGCCCGGCTTCGATATCAACACCGTCAATCTGAACGGCGACAACTATCAGAATCTCGGCACGCTGGGCACGCATCTGACGTTGGAAGACAAGTTCGAGGACTTCACCGTCACATCGATCTCGGCCTACGAGCACGGCAGCGTTCGAAGCCGCGGCGATATCGACGGCGGCAATTTCGAGGTTCCGCCGCCCGTCGGCACCAAACCGATCCCCGGAACATTCCCCTTCGACGACGACACCAGCGATGCGGTCCCCGGTCTCGACCAGTTGACCGAGGAAATCCGCGTCGCGACCAACGGCGACGGCCCGTTCTCCAACCAGGCCGGCTTCCTGTATTTCCACGAATATCTGAAGCTTCAGGATTTCGACTACACCCCAGCCAATACCGTGGACATCATCCAGGGTCAGGTACAGTCGACCGAGTCCTTCGGTATTTTCGATTCGGCAAAATATAAGGTGACGGACGACTTCACTGTCGGGGCCGGCCTGCGCTACAGCCACGACGACAAGAAATACAGCACCAACTGCCTGCTGACCTGCGCCGCACCCAACCCGTCGACGCTCTCGACGAGCACCGGGCAGGTTACGTTCGACGTCAACGCGACCTACGCGATCACGCCGGACGTCAATGTCTATGCCCGGATCGCATCCGGCTATCTCGCGCCGGCATTCGACGGCCGTAACGTCGAGTTCGATTACGGCAACACGAAGGGCGCGGCCCTGTCCCACGCCAAATCCCAGGTCACCTATTCATATGAAACCGGGCTCAAGGCAGACCTTCTGGACCATAAGGCGAATTTCAACCTCACCGGCTATTATTACGAAACCGACGATATGCAGCTGGTCGCCGATGGCGGGGCCAGCAACGCGACGCAGCTGCTGAACGCCAAGAAGGCGATCGGCGAAGGGATCGAGACCGAGTTCGAGTATAAGCCGATCGCGCCTTTGTTCCTGCGGGCGAGCGCCAGCTACAACTTCACCCAGATTCAGGATCCGAACCTGGAGGTCAGCCCCTGCGGCGGCGGCTGCACCGTGATTGGCGCAATCGATCCCAAAACCGGCGGCGTGCATATCGACGGCAATCCCCTGCCCCAGGCGCCGCGCTGGATCGTCGACGGCAGCGTGAAATATACGATACCGGTGAGCGACAGCACGGAAGTCTATGCGATGACCGACTGGTCGTTCCGCAGCTCGGTCGATTTCTTCCTATACAAGGCCGTCGAGTATGACAGCCAGACCCTGCTGATCGGCAATCTGCGCCTCGGCTATGTCGATACCGACAGGAACTTCGAACTGGCCTTCTTCATTCACAACATTGCCGACCAAGTGCGCGCGACCGGTGCGATCGACTTCGATCAGATCACCGGCTTCGTCAACGACCCGCGGACATTCGGCGGCGAAGCGCGCTTCTCGTTCTAAGCAATGACGGCACCAACTCCGCCATCCTCGCGGGTGGCGGAGTTTCTTTTTACGATGTCGTGTGCGACCGCGGACATCGCGTTCAAAGGATAAGACATGTCCCGCTTACTGAACTTCACGGCCGTATGCGCCGTCATTTTGACGACCATTCTGCCCGTCGCGTCCCGGGCCGCCGAGCCGAACCTGGTGATCATGGACAACGACTATTTCGGCCCGGCCGGGTCCGACATGCAGTCGGCCCTGATTCTGGTCGCCAACCCCTCGGTCAAGGTTCTGGGCTTCAGCGTCGTGACCGGGGATGCGTGGCGGGATGAGGAAACCCAATTCCTGCTGCGCTTTCTTGAGATCGCGGGCGCGCCCAACATCCCGGTCTATCCGGGCGCGGTCTATCCGCTGGTCAATAGCAAGGCGCGCATGACCGCTTGGGAAGCCGCCTATGGCAAAATTCCGTGGAAAGGCGCGTTCAACGATCCCGGCTATCCGCCGGGCGGCTGGCACCCCAACGATCCCTATAAGATCATGGTCAACCCGGCCGGCGCGCCGACAACGAAACCCCAGACCGAGAGCGGCGTCGCCTTCATGATCCGCATGGTGCACGAGCACCCGCATCAGGTGACCATTCTGGAGGCCGGACCGATGACCAATCTCGCCCTGGCGATCCGTGAGGATCCTGAGTTCGCCAGCCTGGCCAAGGAGCTGGTATTCATGGGCGGCATCATCGACGGCAATATGCGCCAGATCACTGACAATGCCGATTTCTTCGCCGACTTCAATATGCTGTTCGATCCCGAGGCGGCCCATATCGCGCTGACCGCCGACTGGGCGAAGATCACCTGCTTCGGCTCGGTGACGATGAAGACCCGCATCGACCAACCGCTGATCGACCGGATCAATGCTGTCGGCACACCGGTCGCCAAGCTGATCGCCAAATATGTCGAGAAATTCCCGCTATGGGACGAGCTGGCCGCCGCCTTCGTCGTCGACCCCACGGTCGCGACCAAGAGCGTCGACGGCTATATGGATATCGAGGTCGAGCACGGCATCAATTACGGCTTGGTCCATGTCTGGCCCGAGGATTACCGCCCGCATGCCGGCGAACGGAAAGTCACGGTCGTAACCGACGTCGATTCCAAGAAATTGATCGAGATGTTCGTGAAATCGACCGCCTATACCGGCGCAACGCATTAGGCTGTCGGGTACACGCACTATAGCTTGACGATCTCCGCCCCCGCATTGAGGATGGACGGTTAACGGCCAGCCCTGGCCGAGCGACCTCGTTCATATCTGAAATCGGGAATGAAACCTAAAACGCGGATCATCGTCGACGGCCTGTCGTTCCCCGAGAGTCCGCGTTGGCATAGGGGTGCGTTGTGGTTTTCCGACATCCACGCCCATAAGGTTTATCGGCTGGAATCGGGCGGAAAGCCCGAGGTAATCGCCAAACTCTACGACCGTGTGTCTGGGCTCGGCTTCCTGCCCAACGGCAGGCTGCTGGTCGTCTCGATGCTGGATCGCCGGCTGATCACGGTCGACAGCGACGGGCGGCAACGCTGGCATGCCGACCTCGCGCCGCTCAGCCATATTTTCATCAACGACATGGTGGTCGATGCCTCAGGGCGCGCCTATGTCGGCAGCCGCAATGGCGGCAACGCCGCATCCAGGAGCGACAGCCTGATCCTCGTGCAGGCGAACGGGCAAGCGCTGACCTTGCTGAGCGACATGGTGAGCCCGAACGGGGCGGTTATCACGCCCGATGGCAAGGAATTGATTATCGCGGAAACGGCGGTGGGCCGCCTCAATCGATTTTCGATCATGCCAAATGGCGGAATCAGCAACCGCCAGACCATGGCGGAGCTCGCCGGCAAACACATAGACGGCATCTGTCGCGATGCCGAGGGTGGCATCTGGGCAGGCGGCGGCGTCGGCGGGCTGTTGCGAATCTCGGCGGGCGGCGTGCTGGAACGGGTTTATGAATTCCCCGACCGGATGGTGCTGGCCTGTGCGCTGGGCGGGCGGGACGGCAAGACCCTGTTCCTGGCCACGACCGACATGTCGCTAGTCGGGAACCTGAACAAGATCGGCTACGACCGGAACCGTGATAAAGACGTTAATTCGGCGGGCCGGATCGAGGCGATGACGGTGGAAATACCGGGCCTCGCCGAGGGCTGATCGCAAGGTTCAAAAGGCGGCTGTGCCGCCTGAGGTGATCGCACCCTGCGTCTCGAGAAGATCGGCGCGCTCACGCTGCTTAGCCGCCTGGTTTTCCAGCCGCGCGCGCAGCTTGGGATCGCTGACCACGCGCGCGATCGACTGCGCCAGTTTTGCCCTGGCCCG